>Ga0208138_100052_pt1 | contig 95120 bp, 94 predicted proteins | sample AntRauMetaRauer3_FD_184786 | JGI IMG/M metagenome (GOLD analysis project Ga0208138, IMG submission 184786) | Saline lake microbial communities from Rauer Lake, Antarctica, in enrichment culture - Antartic Rauer Lake 3 Metagenome Rauer3 (SPAdes)... ... | reverse complement strand
TCACCAGGCTTACCGCATCCGCCTTGAATTCATCGGAAAACCGACGTCGAGTCTTCTTGGTCATGAACACCTCCATGGCCTTCATTATGAGGCTTATCGGGGTGTCCGCTCCAATTGGACCACTTCATGCCATCGCCGACGAAAAGATGAGCAGCTAAGCCGAAGATTAGGAAGATAAGGATGTCGACAGGAGAGCTGACCATGAACGCGGCGATCGAGGAGGCGAACATGCCTTGGGAGCCGGTATCGAAGCGGCGCCCGGCCATATTGCGCAAAATACCGCACACAAATGACGTTCCGGCTTAAATATGGGTAATTTACTGCGCAAGAAATACCGCCTGCGCTAGACTATGCGCAATACATTGCGCAAACCCATCACCATGCCAGGGCCCACCATGCAGTTGACCCTCCAGATCCATCACCAGGGACAGTGGCACGATGCGGCCGTGCTGGAACTCCCGCATCCGGAGCTCGGCACGGCCGGCCCCGCCCGGCTGGGTTATCTGCAGGAGCATGCCCTGGCCTGGATGTCCCGCGACGACGAGCACGCCTGCAGCCTGACCCTGCCGGTCGAGCTGATGATGCGCCACCACGGCGAGCGCTGGTTCGGCTTCCTGGAGGACATCATGCCCGCCGGGGCGAGCCGCCGTTACTGGATCGCTCACCTCGGCATCCAGGGCCTGACGTCAGGCCAGCAGGACAGCGAGCTGCTGCGCCGGGGCACCATCGCGCCGGTCGGCAACATGCGCATCCGCGAGGCCGTGCCGTCGCGCCCGCCAGGCAGCACGCTGGAGGCACTGCGCTTCCCGCTGAGCGATGTCATCGAGCGGCATACCGACTTCCTGGAGTACGCCCAGCAGATGGGCGCCGCCAGCGGCGGGGCCACTGGCGCCGGCGGTGAGGCGCCCAAGCTGCTGGTGCGTCGCACCGCGGGCGACGAGGTCTGGATCGACACCTGGCAGGACGACCCGACGACCCTCGACCCGCACTTCCTGGTCAAGTTTCCCCGCGGCCAGCGCGGGGACGACGACTGCGACATCCTGCGCGCCGAATACCATTACTACCGTGAGCTGGCCGAGCTGGGCATCGATACCGTCTCGCTCCAGGGCCTGCAGCTGAGCGAAGGCGAGCGCTATCCCTCGCTGTGGCTGCCGCGCTTCGATGTCGAGGTACGCGACGGCCGGCTGTGTCGCTTCGGCCTGGAGTCCGTCTATGCCCTGCTCGGCGTGGCGCCTGGCACGCATCTTCGCCACCCGGCGGTACTCGAGCGACTGGTCGCCCTGCTCGAGCGCCAGCACCGCGTCCAGGAGCTGGGCGAGGCCTTCGACCGAAAGGCGTTCGTGATCGAATGGGTCAAGCGCGACCTGCTCAACGTGGCCTTCGGGAACTCCGACAACCACGGGCGCAATGCGGCCCTGCTCAAGCGCCCCGAGGGCATCTGGCACGCCCCGGTCTACGACTTCGCGCCCATGAAGGCCGACCCGGAGGGCGTGACGCGCACCACTCAATGGGGCGCTCCGCTGGAACAGGGCGGCGACTTCGACTGGCCCGCCATCGCCCGGGCGCTCGGCGCCCTGATCGACCCCGATCGCCTCATGGCCGAGCTCGAGGACCTCGGCGGGCGCCTGCAGGGCCTGGAAGAGCGGCTCGCGGCGCGCGGCCTGCCGGAAGGGATCCTGACTCGACCGGCCGTGGGCCTTGGCCATCTCGATCAACGGCTAAAACGCTGGGGACTAACACCATGAAAACCGACACCCTGACCCCCGAGGCCCGGGAAGCCGCCCTGCTGGAGCAGCTGCGCCGGTTACTGCGCGGCGAGCTCAGTGAGGGCCAGGTGCTGCGCCACCTGCGCCGCGAGGTGCTGGGCATGTCCCAGGGCGACTACGCACAGCTCGTCGGCATCAGCCGACGCACCCTCTCCGACATCGAACGCGATGCCGGCAACGCCTCCATGGCCAGCATGGACCGCGTCTTTCGCCCTCTGGGCCTGAGGGTCGGCCTGCTGCCTCGCCAGCCCGCCCTACTGTCACGGCTCGTCGCCGATGACGATGAGGCTAGCGCAGCCCACGCTCGATAATGCGCAGGGTCTTGTCGTCGATGCCCAGCGCCGCCAGGGGGTCCGCCACCCCCGCCTCCTCGAGCCAGCGCAGCTGCAGGCGATAGGCCTCGCCCTCCAGGCGCCCTCGCGGCCGTGTAGCGGCATCGTCCCGATCGCGGCGCTGGGCATGATGAACCTGGAAATGATGGACCAGCTCGTGGAGCAGGTAGCTCTGGTCAACGAGGTCGTCTAAGTCGAGATCGATGTCCAGATAGATGATGACGTCCTCGGGGTCGTAGGCCCCCTTGACCAGGATGCCCAGCGGTTCGGGAAAGTCGGGGAAACAGCGCTGCTGCAGGCTCGCCTGGCTCTCGAATTGCACCCCCGGCAGTACCGGTTCGCGGTAGTTCGTGCGCAACGCCAGCCAGGCGCTCTGCTCCCGGACGATCCGTTCCGGCGCCGACATCGAGGGGGCGCCGGGCGACGTGGACGCCACGGCGGGTGCCGCAGGCAGCGCCAGCAGCAGTATCCAGAGCACGAGCGGTGCGGGCCAGCGGGGCGTGAGCAAAGGCGACATGCCGACCTCGCAATGGTTGGGCAAGCAAGCGCCGGCGACCGGCCGCGCGGTATTCCCGAGCCCCGACGGCCGACGCGGCGGCGACACTTGACCAGTCTAGCCGCCGGGCGTGCACACCACCCGGGTTGTCCCGCCGACGGGCATGGGCACCTGGCCAGCGCCACCGATGGGCGTCATCCTGTCGTGTGCTGAAGGATACTCAGGTTCACCGCTACCGCGGGGAGGCTCCATGCCACCACGGGTCGATTTCCGCATCGATTTTCAGGACACCGACGAGCCAGATCGCTGTCGTGCCATCAACGACGGCGTGATGGGCGGGGTCTCCTAGGGCGGGATGCAGACCGCCGCGGACATCGGCAAAGACGGAAAGACTCCAGCCCCCCTTAGTGGACCGGAAATTGAATGCCGTAGCTTTCCAGCAATCTGGCTTCTTTTTCCGGAGTCATGCTTTCGCGTCCGTTATCCCATATATCAATTAGACGGGCACGTCTATCCGGGTCTAATTTTGAAGAGAAAATGGGTTTCTCGATGAGCCTATTATCCAGCCCCGGCGTGACTACTCTTAACTTTTCCGAAAGCCCGTTAAGCCTTAAAATGTATTGCAGCACGAAAACATTATCAGCGTATAAATCCACACGCCCCTCAACAATCATCAGCATAATTCGATCTACGACATCGGATTCGCCTGAAACTATTTCGACGGAATCCTGGTTGGCCGGGTCATCCAAATAGGCTTGATATTCCTCACTCATGGAACTGTAGTTCCATCCTGGCCCGGTCGCAATCCTCTTGCCGTGTACTGATTCGACCCCCTCATATCGCCATGGATCATCACGGCGAACAACGAAAGCAGTCGGATACCGGAAAGTCTCCTTTTTAGCGTAAACATATCCCGCGTCACGCAGTGGGGAAAACTCCTTTTCCGGAAGGACATCGCACAACCCCTCCTTCACCATCTGCATTCCTCGCGCATACGGAACCTCAAAAAACTCCAAGGAGATACCGGCGTCTTGGTATATATCTGAAAACATATCAATCACAACCCCGCGGCGTGATTCATAAGAACTTGGAAAAATGGTCATAGGCGGCCACTGATCGTAACAGACTTTCATGGTTTCGGCCCGGACCGCATGACTGAAGAGCATAAAAAAAACAACACACAAACCAAGGATGGCGTTATCAAATCGGCATTTTTTCAACACGATTCCTCCCGTTTCTTTTTGCCCTATAAAGCAGATCATCGCTGCGAACGAAAAAATCCTTAAAAGATTCATCATCCTCGCAGTATCTAGAGACACCGATACTGACGGAGAATTTTATTTCCTGCGCATCGTATTCAAATGTTGACAGAAGGACGCTTTGACGCAATTTTTCAGCCACAAGGGCAGCCGCCTCCAGGTCGGTATCTATGAGCAAAACGGCAAATTCTTCTCCTCCGATACGACCGAAGATGTCTGTCTTTCGCAGCCTGGAGGAAATGACGTCTGCAAAACAACACAAGACGCCATCTCCGGCACTATGCCCGAAAGTGTCGTTAATGGCCTTGAAGTTATCAATATCGAGAACAAGCAAGCATAGAGGTGTTGATTGACGCGTGGAGAGATCCATTTGAAATTGGGCCTGCTCAAAGAATACCCGGCGGTTACAAAGTCCGGTCAAGGCATCTGTTGAAGCCAGCTGGGTAAGCTTTACATTCAACGCCTGCAACTCTTGCGTTCGTGTGGTGACTTCCTCTTCCAGCCAACGCCGGCGATTCTCTTCATCTTGAATCAGGGACTGCCTGTCGCTCTTGATCCTTAGAAGCATATTATTAAACTGCTCTTGCAGACTTTTAATTTCATTTTCATCCTGAATGCCGAGCTGCAACTTGTTGTCTCCAACATGCTCAAGATCAATTTCATCAATATTGCTTGTAAGTTTCTGCAGGGGTGTACCAAGAAATCGTTGAAAAGCCCATAAAAACAACACCCACAAAAAAGCGGTTTTAACGATGGCATTCAATGCTATGAGGAAAAACCCAAACAAGACTCGATTCATAATGACATCTGATGAGGAATATAGCTTCAATACACCCAGAGGGATCTCATTGCTATTAAGGGTCCAATTCAAGCTCTTTTCAATCGAAAAAAGCCACAGAGGCTTTTCCTCTGGTGGGAAATCTCTGGGCGCCAAAATGAACTCACCTGATGGATTGACAATATCCACACCGACAATGACAGGCATTGACATTAAACCTTTCGCCAATGCCTCGAGTTGCGCTTCATTCATCTGCCAAAGGCTTGTTGCTAAAGCAGTATGGAAGGTATGTTCTAGTACCTCCAGTTCACTCAGGACTTCATCCTGTGTTCTCTTGTATTCAGCCATGAACTGAATGGAAGTTAAAACCAGTGTGATCGCCATGTAAATAACGAAGACGATTCGCATTAGTTTTTGCGAAATTCGTCTCGGGTGGAAAAATGTTACGCCAGGTTCTTTCATGAAAAAATGTAGCCGGAAGAATTGGAACAACGCCCACGAAGACATCTGGAAATACTCGACGTCCTTAGAATTTTTTCGACCGTATCGATCAGAATTCGGCGGGCAAATGAATGGGGGCTTGAGTCGGCCGAGAAGGAATCCAGGTCTCTGCGCTGCAGACGATGGTGTATTTGATAGGACTTGCACCGGATGGTAAAGACGTCTCCTTCAGCCCCAGCATTGAAAGCTAAAAGGTCGATCCCGCGGTACCGACTCCCCCCGCCATCACCAGGTTCTGCGCACGAGTCAGCATCGTGCCAGACCTTGTCAAGGTAGTGCTGCTGAATGTCCTCGTTCTCGAAGAAGGCCTTTACAAGCTCCTCAAGGCAGGCTCCATTCTCTCGAGAGGTGATAGCGTGCTGCTGGAAGCGGAGGCCGATAGGCATAGAAAAATTCCTTCGAGCGATCCCTGCAAGCGCGGGGAGTACCAGAAGGCTACCAAAAACCGCTGTGAAACATAGGAAAAATTTCCTACATGTGGAGTGAATTTGGCCCCATCCTTTGAACCACCTGTCGGGTCATCCAAGCGCTGATCGCTTGCTCATAGGTGTCAGGCGGCCCGGATCAGTACCGGCTGCGCTCGATGATGCGCAGGGTCTTATCGTCGATGCCCAGGGCACCTCACGGGTCGTCGACTCCCGCCTCCTCGAGCCAGCGCAGCTGAAGCCGATAGGCCTCCCCCTCCAGGGGTCCCCGATCCCGGGGCCGATGTCCTCCCGGTTGTGGACCTGGAAATGGTGCACCAGCTCGAGGAGCAGGTAGCTGGGCCCGACGGGCGACGCGAGGTCGAAGTCGAGATCCAGGTAGATGTTGCCCTCCGCGGGGTCGTAGGCGCCCTTCACCCGGACGTCCAGCCTGTCGGGGGGCTAATATATGCCGAGTCCCACTGCCAACTTGAGGGCGCTTCATGGTCGAATTCCGGATCAACTTCCAGGACACGGACGAGGCAGGCCGCTGGCATGCCATCAACGATGGCGTGATGGGTGGTGTGTCACAGGGAGGGATGCAGATGGAGGCGAGCATCGGCGTCTTCACCGGGCGGCTGTCGCTCGAACACGGCGGCGGCTTCGCCTCGGTGCGCCGCGAGCCCGGCGACCCGGCCTTGGGCGACGCCCGAGGGATTCGCCTCCACGTGCGCGGCGACGGCCGCACCTACCAGCTGCGGCTGCGCACCGACCACCTCTTCGAGGGGGCGGCCTATCGCGCCCGATTCGCCACCACGGGCGAATGGCAGTCCATCGACCTGCCCTGGGACGACTTCGAGGCGGTCTTCCGCGGTCGGCGGCTGGAGGATGCCCCGCCGCTCTCGCCGGAAGACATTCGCCAGCTAGGCTTGCTGATCGCCGATCGCCGTGAGGGGGACTTCCGGCTGGAGATCGCCACCCTCGAGGCACTGGCATGACACGCCAGGAAAGGCCATCGACCACCATGACGCTGGTCTATGACGGCGAGTGCCCGATGTGCCGCCAGTTCGTGCGCCTGCAGCGGCTGCGTCGCGACGTCGGCGAGCTGGAGCTGGTCGATGCGCGAGAGGAGAGTACCGCCCGCAACGAGCTGAGTGAGCTCGGCATCGACCTTGACGAGGGCTTCGCGCTGAGGATCGGTGAGCACTGGGTCCACGGCAGCGAGGCCTTGCACCGACTGGCGCTGATGAGCACCGGCAGCGGCCTCTTCAACCGCCTGATGGCCCGGCTCTTCGCCTCACCGAGCCGGACCGCCCGGCTCTATCCCTGGCTGCGCGCCTGCCGGGCCGCCCTGCTGCGCCTGCTGGGCCGCGGGTCCATCGACAACCTGCGGCGCTGATCAGCGCAGGCAGGTCACCCGGGCTCTTCACTTCACCCGTACGCGATTACCAAGGCTCTTGACCAGGGCGCTTTACCAGGGGAGGGCCTCGCCGTTGCTATGCCAGAAGCCGCCGCTGGTATCCAGGGTCAGCGCCTCGATGCGCTCGGCGATGCCGGCGGCGGCCTCCTCCGGGGTGATCAGGCCGCCGAAGTTGACCATGCGCGTCTGCACATAGCCCGGATGGAGCTGGGCCACGGCGATGCCGCGGGGCGCCAGGTCCACCGCCAGCGACTTGCCGAAGGCATTCAGCGCCGCCTTGGAGGCCCGGTAGCCATAACGCCCGCCGGAGTCGTTGTCGGCGATCGAGCCCATGCGGCTGGTGATGTTGGCGATCTTGGCGCCCTCGCCCATCTGCGGCAGCAGGGCCTCGGCCACCCGCAGCGGGGCGTAGGCGTTGATCTCCATCTGCGCGCGAATGGCGTCGAAATCGAGCTCGCCCAGCGACTCGTCGTGGAGCATCCCGGCGTTGTTGATCAGCAGGTCCAGCGACTGGTCCGCGAGCGCCTCGGCAAGGCGCGCGACATCCGCCTCGCGGGTCACGTCGATGCCGTCGATGACCCGGCTGGCCACCTCGGCGAGTTCCTCGGAGCCGGCGCGGCAGGCGCCGATCACCTGCCAGCCCGCCTGGTGATAGTGGCGCGCCAGCGCCAGCCCGACGCCGCGATTGGCGCCCGTGATCAGTACGGTGGAAGCCATGTCATCTCCTCTCGAGAGTAAGGAGGCCGGCCGGCGAAAAGCGGCCGGCCGGGATCAGTCCCAATCGGGGGCAAAACCGGGGTTGGCGATCCGCTCGCCGCGCTCCAGGGCCGCGATGGCCTCGAGCTCCTCCTCGCTCAGGGTGAGGTCGAAGGCGGCCAGGTTGCTCGCCAGATGCTCACGCTTGGTGGAGGACGGAATGGTCACCACGCCCCGCGCCCGGGTCCAGGCCAGGGCCACCTGGGCCGGCGTGGCATCGTGAGCCTCGGCGATGCCCGCCAGGGTCTCATCCTCCATCACCTTGCCCACGGCCAGCGGCATGTAGCCGGTCACCGTCAGGCCGCGGGACTGGCAGTGCGCCACCACGTCGCGGTTCTGCAGGAAGGGGTGCACCTCGACCTGGTTGGTCAGCAGGGACTCCGGCCCGAGGATCTCCAGCGCCTGGTCGACCTGGGCGATGGTGAAGTTGGAGACGCCGATATGGCGCGCCTGGCCGGCCTGCTGTACCTCGCGCAGGGCGTTCAGGTAGTCGGCCATGGGCACCGCGTCCTCCGGCGACGGCCAGTGGATCAGCAGCAGATCGACGTAGTCGGTGCCGAGCTTCTCCAGGCTCTCGCGCACGCTTTCCTTGAGCGCGCTGGGCTCGAGCCGGTCGTGCCACACCTTGGTGGTCAGGAACAGTGACTCGCGCGGCACCTCGCTCTCGGCGAGGGCGGCGCCCACGTCCTGCTCGTTCTCGTACATCTGGGCGGTATCGATATGCCGATAGCCCAGCGCCAGGGCGTCATGGATCACCTGCTTGAGGGTGTCGCCCTTCAGGCGGAAGGTGCCGAGGCCGGGGTTGGGCAGCGGGGTCGTGCTCATATGATCTCCTTCCTTCTTTCTCGTCTCGTGCTGTGTCTGTGTCTTAGCTGTCTAGGTGCGGGAAGACACGCCGATTTCAAGGGCCCATCCGCCCGGGACTGCACTAGGCTTTCGATACTAGGTTATGGATAGCCGCGGCCGCACGCGGCGCGGCAGGTCGACTGGCCTCGGCCCTATCTCGCATCAAGGAGTGATTCGTGTTGACCACCAACGGACGTGCCGGGCGCCTTGTGCTGCTGATCCTTCTGGTACTGCTCGGCACCGGGGTCGCCTGGCGGCTCTGGCAGGGCCCCGTGGTGACGGGCTATCGGCTGGATACCCGGCCGCTGGTGCAGAAGGTGGTGGCCAGCGGCGAGGTCGCCAGTCAGTCCATCGCCCGGGTCGGCAGCGAGATCACCGGGGTGGTGGCCAGTCGACACGTGCGGGAGGGCGATCTCGTCGAGCGGGGGGAGCTACTAATCACCCTGCATGACGAGGAACTGCAGGCCCGCGTGAAGGAGGCCGAGGCCGCCCTCCGGCAATTGGCCGAGTCCGCCCGCCCCCAGGCCCAAGCCGCCCTGGTGGAGGCCGAGGAGCGGCTGACCCAGGCGAGCCGTGAGCGCCGCCGTCGCGATGACCTGTTCCGCCAGGGTTCATTCTCGGCGGAACAGCGCGAGCAGGCGAGCCAGAATGAGGTGACCGCCCGGGCCGCCCGGGACCGGGCTCGAATCGCCCTCGAGGCGCTGGCCCCGGGCGGCAGCGAGGAACAGGTGGTGAGCGAGCGACGGGCCACCGCCCGGGCCGCCCTCGCCAAGACCCTCATTCACGCCGAGGTCACCGGCATCGTGCAGACCCGTGCCGTGGAGCCGGGGGATCTGGTCCAGCCGGGACATACCCTGCTGGAGATCGCCCGGCTCGACAGCAGCGAGATCCTCCTGCCGCTGGACGAGAAGCACCTGGCCCCGGTCGCCACGGGCCAATCCGCCCGGGTCGTGGCCGATGCCTACCCCGAGCGGGTGCTGGCGGCACAGGTGAGCTTCATCGCTCCCGCCATCGATACCGCCCGCGGCACCATCGACGTACACCTCTCGCTGCTCGAACCGGCCGACTTCCTGCGCCAGGGCATGACCGTGTCGGTGAACATCTTCACCGGGGAGCGCGACGCGGCGCTGGTGATCCCCAACGACGCCCTGCGCCAGCGCGAGGGTCACCATGCCACGGCGCTGCGAGTGGCCGACGGCGCCGTCGAGGAGGTCGCAGTGAGACTAGGCCTGCTTGGCACGGGCCTGAGCGAGGTACTGGAGGGCCTCGAGGCGGGTGACCGGGTGCTCATCCAGGCGGCCGAGCCCGGCGCGCGCATCCGCTTTCGTGAACGCCCCCTGCCCAATGGAGCGGCGCCATGATCGCCACCCGCCTGCGACGCTCGCTGTGGACGGAAGGGCTCATTGCCGTACGCTTCCTCGGCGACAACATCATGCAGACCGTACTGATCGTCATCGGCATCGCAGTCGGGGCGGCGGTGATCGTCTTCATCACCGCCCTGATCACCGGCCTGCAGGCCAACATCATCGAACGCACCCTGGGGACCCAGGCGCACATCCGGCTGATGCCCCTGGACGAAGCCAACCGGGTACTGCCCGCCTCCCCCGGCACGCTTACCCTGGTCCTCGAGAGCCCCCGGGCGCAGCGCCTGCGCTCGATCGGCAACTGGCAGGAGGTACGCGACCTGCTCGACCAGGACCCCCGGGTGCGCGCCGTCTCCCCGGTCATCAGCGGCCCGGGGCTAGCGCGTCGCGGCGTCGCCCGGGCGTCGGTGACCCTGCTCGGCATCGACCCGGCGCGCTACCAGCGCATCATTCCCCTTGAGGATGACCTGGTCGCCGGTTCGCTTCGGGTCAACGGTGGGCACGCGGTCATCGGCAACGAACTGGCCGAGGACCTGGGCATCAGCCTGGGGGACAAGCTGACCCTGGACGGCGGCGATGGACGCACCGCGGTGGTGGTGGTGGCCGGGCTCTTCGAGCTCGGGGTGCGCGAGCTCGATACACGGCATGTCTACCTCGACCTCAAGCAGGCGCAGACGCTGCTGGACCTGCCGGGCGGCATCACCGTCATCGACACCACCGTCGACGAAATCTTCAGCGCCGAGCGCCTGGCCGGCGAACTCGCCCGCCTCACCGGGCTCAAGGCGGAGAGCTGGATGACCACCAATGGCCAGCTGCTCAATGCGCTGCGTTCCCAGAGCATGACCACCGAGATGATCCGCGTCTTCGTGGGCGTCTCCGTCGCCTTCGGCATCGCCAGCGTACTCGCCGTGAGCGTGGTTCAACGCACCCGCGAGATCGGCATCCTGCGCGCCATGGGCAGCCCCCGCGGGCAGATCCTGCGTGTCTTCCTGCTGCAGGGCGGGTTGCTCGGCCTGGCGGGCTCCACCCTGGGCGGCGGCATCGGCTGGAGCCTGGTGCAGGTCTTCAACCTGTTCGGCCCCAGGCTCTTCTTCATCCCCGTCCAGCCCCTGCTGCTGCCCGCGGCCATGCTGATCGCGACCGCCACCGGGGTGCTGGCGGCGGCCCTGCCGGCACGCCGCGCCGCCCGACTCGACCCGGCCGTGGCGATCCGCCATGTCTGAGCCCATCATGCCGGAGACCAGCATGGCTGCGCCCACGGCCTCCCCGGCGGTGCTGCGCCTGGAGGGGGTGCGCAAGGCCTACCACCCGGGAACGACACTGGAGAATGAGGTCCTGCATGGCATCGACCTGCACCTGGCCCCGGGGGAGCTCGCCGCCCTGGTCGGGCCGTCGGGATCGGGCAAGAGCACCCTGCTCAACGTCATCGGGCTGCTGGACCGGCCCAGTGCCGGCGAGCTCTTCCTGCTCGGCCGGCCGACCCGGGACATGGACGACCCGGGCCGGACCCGCCTGCGCAACGAGGCCATCGGCTTCGTCTTCCAGTTCCACCACCTGATCCCGGCCTTCAGCGTGCTGGAGAACGTGCTGATGCCGCTGATGATCCGCCACGGCAGGCCGGAGGCAGACGACATCGCCCGGGCCCGCGACCTGCTGGCCGAGGTGGGGCTCGCCGACTTCGCCGACCGGCGCCCCTCCCGGATCTCGGGCGGTGAGCAGCAGCGCGTAGCCATCGCCCGCGCCCTGGTCACACGGCCGGCCCTGGTGCTGGCCGACGAGCCCACCGGCAACCTGGACACCCGCACGGCCAGCGGCGTCTTCGACCTCTTCCAGCGACTCGGGGCCGAGTTCGGCTGCGCGGTGCTGGTGGTGACCCATGACACACAGCTCGCCGCTCGCTGTTCGAGGACTATCCAGCTGGTCGACGGGCGCATCGTGGATGCTTGACCTGATGCACCCCCGCCCGCCGGGGCCTGGCCTACACTGGAGGCCATCGGCATGGTATCCAGCCACCCCGCCGCAAGAGAGACCTGCGTCGGCGCGGCCACCGCACAAGGAAACAGCATGGAACCCAATCACCGCTTCAACGTGATCTACGTGCTGATCGCCGTGATGATCTTCCTGACCTTCCAGAACGTCTATCGCAACTGGCAGACCACCGAACCCATCCCCTATTCAGAATTCACGCAGATGCTGGAGGAGGGCCGGATCGCCGACGTGCAGGTCAGCGACGATCGTCTCACCGGCACCTTCACCTCGCCCCAGCCCGACGGGCAAACCGCCTTCACCACCAACCGCGTCGCCCCCGACCTGGCCGAGCGGCTGGCACAGCATGACATCACCTTCGACGGCCGCCCCAAGAGCCCCTTCCTGACCGTGCTGTTGTCGTGGTTCCTGCCGCTGGTGCTGCTGTTCATCATCTGGTCCTTCCTGATCCGCCGCATGACCGGCGGTGGCGGCCTCGGCGGGATGATGTCGATCGGCAAGTCCAAGGCCAAGGTCTACGTGGAGACCTCCACCAAGGTGACCTTCGAGGATGTCGCCGGCGTGGACGAGGCCAAGAACGAGCTCCAGGAGGTGGTGGCCTTCCTGCGCGATCCCGAGCGCTATGGACGGCTCGGCGCCCATATCCCCAAGGGCATCCTGCTGGTCGGCCCGCCCGGCACCGGCAAGACCCTGCTGGCCCGGGCCGTGGCGGGCGAGGCCGGCGTACCCTTCTTCTCGATTTCCGGCTCGGAGTTCGTAGAGATGTTCGTCGGGGTCGGCGCGGCCCGGGTTCGCGATCTCTTCGAGCAGGCCGGCAAGACCAAGCCCTGCATCATCTTCATCGATGAGCTGGATGCCCTGGGCCGGGCTCGGGGGCCGGGCGCCATGGGCGGCCAGGACGAGAAGGAGCAGACGCTCAACCAGCTGCTCTCGGAGCTCGACGGCTTCGATCCCTCTACCGGTATCGTGCTGCTCGCCGCCACCAACCGGCCGGAGATCCTCGACCCGGCCCTGCTGCGCGCCGGCCGCTTCGACCGCCAGGTGCTGGTGGATCGCCCCGAGCGCAACGGCCGGATGCAGATCCTGCGCGTGCATATCGGCAAGATCCACGGCCTGGCACCCGACGTGGACCTCGACCATATCGCCTCGCTGACCCCGGGCTTCACCGGTGCCGACCTCGCCAACCTGGTCAACGAGGCGGCGCTGCTGGCCACCCGCCGCGACAGCGAGACGGTGGCCATGGCGGACTTCACCAACGCCATCGAGCGCATCGTCGCCGGCCTCGAGAAGAAGAGCCGGCTGCTCAATGCCCACGAGCGCTCGGTGGTCGCCCACCACGAGATGGGCCATGCCCTGGTGGCCGCCTCCCTGCCGGGCATGGATCCGGTGCACAAGGTCTCGATCATCCCCCGCGGTGTCGGCGCGCTGGGCTATACCATCCAGCGCCCCACCGAGGACCGCTTCCTGCAGACGACCAGCGACCTGAAATACCGCATGGCCGTGCTGATGGGGGGCCGCTCCGCCGAGCAGCTGATCTTCGAGGAGGTCTCCACCGGCGCCGCCGACGACCTGGCCAAAGTCACCGAGATCGCCCGGGACATGGCCACCCGCTTCGGCATGGCCGAGGAGACCGGCCAGGTGGTCTACGAGAAGGATCGCCAGGTCTTCCTGGGGGAGGCCTACGCCACCAGCCAGCCCCACGACTACGCCGAGGCCACCGCCCGGGAGATCGACCTCTCGGTGCGCCAGCTGGTCGACGAGGCCTACGCCCTGGCCCGGCAGACGCTGACCGAGCGGCGCCAGGACCTCGAGACCGGCGCCGCCCTGCTGCTCGAGCGCGAGACGCTGACCGCCGACGAGTACCCGCCGATGGCGCCCTCTGTTCCTGAAGCGACCTCCAAGCCGTCTTGAGGGGCGCTTGATAGGCTCTTGAGAAGCGCTTGAGCAGATCTTGAGAAAGCCCTAAGACCGCCTTAAGACCCTCTTAAGAAACCGCCGCGATACTCCGCCGGCGCGCGCCAGGCCCTTGCCTGCTGTCTGCCGGCATCGTGACTACCGATGTCCCAGCCCCGAGGGGTCGCCGACAGCGCTGGCGAGGGCCCTCTTCCAGTTGCGAGCAAACGGTTCGCCCCCTATCATTCGCGCCCCAGCCTCTCCGCTCACCCTCTTCCCCGGGAACCTTCACTCCGATGTCGATCCTACCCCGATCCCACCAGAGGCCCAGGCACAGCGCCCGGATGACTGGTCTTCTCGTGCTTGGCCTGATGACCCTGCTGGCCGCCCCGCTGGCTCAGGCCGCCGCCGGGCCCCTCACGCTCACGAGCTCTCTCTACGGCTTCAGCGCCGTGACGCTGTTCATCCTCGCCTACGTGCTGGTGATGGCCGAGGAGCAGCTGCACATGCGCAAGTCCAAGCCGGTGCTGATCGCCGCCGGCCTGATCTGGACGCTGATTGGCTGGGTCTACGTGCAGGCGGGCCTGCCCAACGAGGCCGAGGAGGCCTTCAGGGAGACCCTGCTGGAGTACAGCGAACTGCTGCTCTTCCTGCTGGTGGCGATGACCTACATCAACGCCATGGAGGAGCGACGCGTGTTCGATGCGCTGCGCTCCTGGATGGTCCGCAAGGGCTTCAGCTACCGTTCGCTGTTCTGGATCACCGGCCTCCTGGCCTTCGGCATCTCGGCCATCGCCAACAACCTGACCACGGCGATGCTGATGTGCGCCGTGGTGCTCAAGGTCGCCGAGGGCGACAAGCGCTTCATCGGCCTGTGCTGCGTCAATATCGTCATCGCCTCCAACGCCGGCGGCACCTTCAGTCCCTTCGGCGACATCACCACCCTGATGGTCTGGCAGGCCGGCATGGTCGAGTTCAACCAGTTCTTCGCCCTGCTGGTGCCCGCGCTGGTCAACTACCTGCTGCCGGCGCTGATCATGAGCGCCTTCATCAAGAACCGGAAGCCCGACTCCCTGGAAGAGAACGTCTGGCTCAAGCGCGGCGCGCGACGCATCATCTTCCTGTTCCTGTTCACCGTGGCCAACGCCGTGGCCTGCCATACCCTGCTGAACCTGCCGCCGGTGCTGGGCATGATGACGGGCCTTGGCCTGCTGCAGTTCTTCGGCTACTACCTGCGCCGCAGCCTGCCGATGTCGCTGGAACGCAAGCGCACCCGCTACACACAGCGCGGCGACTGGAAGAAGCTCGAACAGCTCGGCAGCGTGGTGCCCTTCGACGTCTTCACGCGGATCGCCCGCTCCGAGTGGGACACCCTGCTGTTCTTCTACGGGGTAGTGATGTGCGTCGGCGGCCTGGGTTTCATGGGCTACCTCAGCCTGCTCTCGGAAACGCTCTACACCGGCTGGGATCCGGTCTGGGCCAACATCGTGCTGGGGGTGATCTCGGCGGTGGTCGACAACATCCCGGTGATGTTCGCCGTGCTCTCGATGGAGCCGGACATGTCGCTCGGCAACTGGCTGCTGATCACCCTGACCGCCGGCGTCGGCGGCAGCCTGCTCTCGGTCGGCTCCGCCGCCGGGGTGGCGCTGATGGGTCAGGCGCGGGGCAACTACACCTTCGCCACCCACCTGCGCTGGGCCCCGGTCATCGGACTGGGCTACGCGGCCAGCATCGCCGTGCATCTCTGGATGAACGCCGAGGGCTTCCAGCTCCTCGGTTGAGCCGCCGGGGCGAGCGCCAGCCTGGCGCCTTAAGAAACCCATAAGAAACTCGTGCAACGGTGAATTCAGCAGGCGCCGCCCTAGGTGGCGCCTGCTGACCATCACGACACGGAGTTCCCATGACGACCCTCTCTCCCTCCCCCATCCAGCCGGTCGCGCTGAATGCGCGCCCGACCATCGCCACACCCGAGTCACTGATCCTCGACGCCCAGAGTCCGGCCATGATGGTGCTCACCGACTTCGCGCGCACCGCCCCGCAGACCATCCATGCCGACCGGCCCGTCGACGAGGCCCAGCAGAAGATGATCAGCAGCGGCGTGCGCCTGCTGCTGGTGATCGACGACCAGGGACGCTGCAGCGGCGTGCTGCCCGCCCGCGAGGTGATCGGCGGACGGCTGATCACGCTGGCCATGCAGCAGCACCGCATCGACCGCGGCGACGTCACCGTCGGGATGATCCAGACCCCGCTTCACAAGACCCCGACGCTCACCCTGGAGACGCTGGCCTCGCTGACCCTCGATGATCTGGTGCAGTCGCTCAAAAGCTTCGGCGACCAGCACCTGCTGGTGACCGAACCGACCTCACGCCATGGCGACCGCATCCGCGGGGTGATCTCGGCGGCCGACATCGCCCGCGTGCTCGGCTATCGCCCGGGCGGGCTGGCCGAGGCGAGAAGCTTCGCCGACATCTGCAGGGTGGTGCTCGGCCGGGAGCTGTGACGCCGGTCGTGTCTCACACCCCGAACAGATAGGTAACGGGGATGGCGGCACAGGTCGTCGTGCGGCTCGGCGAGGGGCTCGACTGTGCTTTCCGGCTATGCTGCAGACTCTTCCATCGGGGCGAGGACGCAGCATGCGCATTACCCACCTGGCGGCCTACACCGGCGAGCTTCACTACGATGGCACGGCCTATGCCTTCGCCGGCGGGCGCTCCTATCAGCGCTTCACCAGCACCGTGGTGGTGCTGACCACCGACGAGGGCCTGACCGGCGTCGGCGAGGTGTGCCCCTGCGGGCCGAGCTACATGCCCGCCTTCGCCGAGGGCCTGCCCGCGTGCCTGGAGGAACTCGCGCCCCACGTGATCGGGGAGGATCCCCGTCACACCACGCGCCTCGCCCGCAGGATGGACCAGGCACTCAATGGCCACGCCTACGCCAAGGCCGCCATCGATCTCGCCTGCTGGGACCTGCTGGGCAAGGCGGCGGACCTGCCCGTGCACGTGCTGCTGGGCGGGCGGTTCATGGCGTCGCTGCCGCTGCATCGTATCGTTCCGCTGGCCGACCCCAAGGCCATGGCGAGTTCCCTGGCGGCCTACCGCGCGGCCGGCTTCCGGCATTTCCAGATCAAGCTGGGCCATGAGGTGGAGGACGACATCGCCATGATGCGGGTGCTGGCCGAGGGCCGGAAGTCTGGTGAGGTGTGGGTAGGCGACATCAACGGCGCCTGGCGGAGAGACCAGGCGGCACGCTTTTCCAAGGCGCTTTCCGATCTCGACCTGATCCTCGAGCAGCCCTGCGCCAGCTACGAGGAGTGCCTGTCGTTTCGCCGCCGCTCGCACCACCCGATCAAGCTGGACGAGAGCCTGACCAGCCTCGCGGACGTGCAGCGGGCGCTTCATGACGATGCCATGGACGCCATGGCGCTGAAGGTCAGCAAGTTCGGGGGCCTGACGCCCTCGCGGGTCATTCGCGACCTGTGCGTCGCGGCCGGCATCCCGATGACCATCGAGGACGCCTGGGGCAGCAGCATCGCCACCGCCGCCTATGCCCAGCTGGCCACCAGCACGCCCGCGCCCTACCTGCTCAACACCACCGACCTGCACCGCTACAACACCACCCAGCTGGCCCACGGTGCCCCGGAGGTCTCACGAGGCACCATGACGGTCGGCGACCGCTCGGGGCTCGGCGTCACGCCGGACTTCGACCGGCTGTCGGGCCCCATCGTCGAACACGGCTGAGCCGCGCCGCTTGCCCCGCCTGATGGATGGCCTCGACCGATGGCACGCGGGAACAGGCCCCGTCAGCCGCCCGCCGGTGCGTCCTCGCCGACGCGCCCGAAGCGTTCTCGAAGCCGCTCGAGATAGCTCAGCATCACCGGGATCACGGCCAGTACCAGCAGGGTCGAGAATGCCAGGCCGAAGGCGATGGAGACGGCCATGGGGATCAGGAACTGCGCCTGCAGCGAGGTCTCGAAGAGCAGCGGCAACAGCCCGCCGATGGTGGTCAGCGAGGTGAGCAGCACGGCCCGTACCCGCTGCACCACCGCCTCATTGAGCGCGACGTCGATGGCCAACCCCTTCTGGCGCTGGTGGCGGTAGAAGGCCACCAGGATGATGGCGTTGTTGACCACGATGCCGGAGAGCCCGAAGAGCCCGAACAACGAGAGCATGGTCAGGTTGAGGCCCAGCGCCCAGTGGCCCAGCAGGGCCCCGACCAGCGCCAGCGGGATGATCGTCATGACGATCAGCGGCAGGCTCCAGGAGGCGAAGACCCAGGCCAGCACCACATACATCAGCCCCAGGCCGATGATCAGCCCGGTGCGCATGTCGGCGAAGGTCTCGCGCTGGTCGGCGGCAAGCCCCTCGAAGCTGTAGCGCAGGCGGTAGGTGCTGACGAGCGTCGGCAGTACCTCCTCTGAGACGGCGTCGAGGACCCGCTCGGCGTTGGTGATCTCGCTGTCGAGCTCGGCGGTCACCTCCACCGCCAGGCGCCCGTCGGCATGGCGCAGCGCCTCGAAGCCCTGGCGATGATCGAGCGCCATGACCTGATCGAGGGGCACGAAGCGCCCGTCCGGGGTGCGCACCGTCAGCCGCGACAGGGTCGAGAGCCGCTCGCGCTGTTCGCGGGGCAGCAGCACCCTCACCTCGATCTCGTCGTCGCCGTCCTGGTAGATCTGCACCAGGCGCCCGTCGAAGGCCGCCCTGAGCTGTCGACCCAGGTCGAGGGTGGTCAGCCCCAGGGCCTCGCCGTGGGCACTCACCCGGTAGATGAGCTGCTCGCGCCCCCAGGGCATGTCGTCCTCGGTATCCAGCACCCCGGGCAGCTCGCTGAGCGAGCGGGACAGCGATTCCGCGGCGGCCTTGAGGTCGTCGGCCGACTCGCCGGTCAGGCGGATGTTGACGTCCTTGCCAGGCGGTCCCGCCGCGCGCTCGCTGATGGTCAGGTTCTCCAGGCCCGCGGGCTCGGCCATCCGCCCGCGCCAGGCGCGAATGAACTCGGCGTTGCGAACGTCGCGGTCGTCCGAGGGGGTGAGCTCGATCATCATCGAGCCGACGTTGTCGCCGTTGCGCCCCGGCTGACCGCTGGAAATCGTGGCCCCGTGGCGGACCACGGCATGCTGGACGAGCCCGCCGCCGAGCGCTTCCTCGGTCTTGTCCAGGGCGGCCTGCATCTGGGTCAGCAGCTCGTCGACGGAGCCGCTATCGGTGCCGGCCACGAAGCTGGCGTTGGCATAGAGGATGTTGGGTTCCGGCGTGGGGAAGAAGTTGAACTCCAGGCGCCCTCCGGCCAGCAGGCCGACGGTGAAGAGCACCACCGCCAGCGCCGAGGCGAGCGTCGCGGCGCGGTGGCGCAGGGTCAGCGCCGAGAAGCGCCGGAAGGGGCCCTCGCGGAAGCGCTCGAAGGCCATCTCGAAGCGCTCGCGGGGCCGCGACAGCGGGTGGCGTCGCGTCTTGCGACCCGGCACGAAGGCGTTGCGCAGGTGGGCCGGCAGCACCACGAAGCACTCCAGCAGCGAGGCGATAAGCACGCAGATCATCACCACCGGGATATCGCCGAGGATGTTGCCGATCACCCCGCCGACCAGCAGCAGCGGCATGAAGGCGGCCACCGTGGTCAGCGACGAGGCGATCACCGGCCACAGCATGCGCCTGGCGGCCCCCTCGGAGGCGTGACGGGCGGGCTCGCCGCCGCGGTAGTGGGCATCGGCGTCCTCGCCGACCACGATGGCATCGTCGACGATCACCCCCAGCGCCATGATCAGCGCGAACAGCGAGATCATGTTGATCGACCCGCCGATCACCCAGAACACCGCCATGGCCGCCAGGAAGGCGGTGGGAATGCCGATGGCGACCCACAGCGCCACTCGGGCGGGCAGGAAGAAGTAGAGCAGCAGCAGCACCAGCGCCAGGCCACCCAGGCCGTTACTGATCAGCAGCCAGATGCGCTCGGCGATTAGCTGCCAGGTCTCGTCGTGGACCTCGAGTTCCACCGACGGCGGCAGCTGCGGCCGGGTATCCTCGAGCCAGCGGTTGAGCACGTCGGCGGCGGCCAGCGAATTACCATTTTCGCTTCGCTGCAGCATCAGCTCCACCGCCGGGTGACCGTTGCGGCTCAGGGTCACCGAGGGCTCGCGGGCCTCCTGGCGGATGATGGCGATGTCGCCCAGGCGCAGCTGGATTCGCTCACCGCTGAGCACCGGCAGGTCGGCGAAGGCCAGGGCGTCACGGCGCTGCTCCACCGCGCGCAGCTCGCGGGTGCTGTCCTGCTGGCCGAGCAGCCCCGCCGGCAGGTCGCGGGACATCGCCTCGATACGCTCGGCGATCTCGCCAAGGCTCAGCTGCAGCCCCTGCAGGCGCTCGGCCGGGATCTCGATGCTGATCTGCTGCTCGGGCAGGCCGCTGATCTCCACCCGGTCGATGCCGGCCTGCAGCAGCTGGTCCTCGAAGCGATTGGCCAGGTGGCGCAGCTCCTGGGGGGTGACTTCGCCATGCACCAGCAGCCGGGCCACCGGTTCATAGCGGGCCGCCCGGGCGACCTGGGGCTCCTCGGCCTCCGACGGCAGGTTGGTGAACTCATCGACCTGCTGGCGAACGTCGTCCAGCGCCAGGATGGGGTCGCTGCCCTCGTTGAACTCCAGGGTGATGCTCGAGATGCCCTGGGCCGAGGTAGAGGTCATCCGCTTGAGGCCATCGATGCTGCGCAGGCGCTGCTCGAAGGGGATGGTGATGCCCTGCTCGATGTCCTCCGCCGAGGCGCCGCTCCACACCGTGCGCACGCTGACCACGTCCAGGGCGAAGGAGGGGAAGAACTGGATGTTCATGCGCGAGATGCCCAGCGCCCCGCCAAGCAACATCACCAGCATCACCAGGTTGGCGGCGACCTTGTGGTGGACGAAGAAGCCGATCACCCCGCGTCGGCGACTCACGAGGCGGCCTCGTCCTGGCCAGCGCCTTCATCGACGCCGCCGGCTCGCTCGACGCGCTCGGCGCTTGCACCGCTGTCGTCTCCCTCGTCGCTTTCGGCTTGAGCGTCACTGACGGCTTGCTCGTCGCCAACGCTCTGGACCAGCAGCCCCTGCATGGCGTTGGGCAGGTGGGTGACGATCACCCGGTCGCCGTCGGCCAGCGCCTCGCCGCTGACCAGCGCCCAGCGCTCGCCGTCGTCGCGCACCACGTCGCCATGGCGAGTCACCGTCAACCGCTGCATGCGGTTCGCCTCGTTCATCAGATAGAGCGCCTCGTTGCCATAGAGCGCGCTGTAGGGCACCGCCAGGCTGCCCGGCACCCGCGGGCGCCGAAGCGACACGGCCGCGAGGCTGCCGGGGCGCAGCCGCTCGCCACCTTCCTCCAGGCGGAAGATCGCCTCGGTGCCGGCCGGATCGCCCTCGCCGGCGAGCCCGATCAGCACCAGACGCGCGCCCTGCTCGTCGGTGGCCACCAGGCGTTCCCCGCGTGACAGGGCCTCGAGCAGCTCGTCCTGATGGCGCTGGGGGATGCGCGCGCGAAGCTCCAGCCCGAGTTCGGGATAGACACTGAGCAGCTCGCTGCGGGCCGCAACCTGATCGCCCGGGGCCACCCGGATGCGCGTGACGATGCCATCGAAGGGCGCATCGACCCGGCTGCGCTCGGCATCGCGGCGCGCCGCGGTGAGAGTGGCCTGGGCACGGCTCAGGCCGGCCTGAAGCCCCCGCAGGCGCGCCGGATGCTCGGCGACCGCCCGCTCACGGGCCGCCACCGTCACCCGGGCGCGGGCCAGCTCGTTGCGCGCGGCGTCCAGGTCGGACTGGGAGGCCAGGTTGCGAGCCCTGAGCGAACCGGTGCGCTCCAGCTGGCGACGAGCGTTGTCGACCAGCTCGCGCTCGCGGGCCAGGGCCTCGCGGTCGCTCTCGTGGCGCACCCGCTCGTTCTCCACCTGAGCCGCACGATCCGCCACCTCGGCCTCGGCCTGCTGCAGGGGCGGCGTCACGTCGGCATCGTCCAGCGCCACCAGCCGCTCGCCGCGGGCCACCCGCTGTCCCTCGCGGACCGGCCGTTCGGCGATCCGCCCGGCCAGAGGCGCGGTGACGGTGAGCATGTCAGGGGCGGTGATCTCGCCATACAGCGGCAGGACCGGCGCCTGGGGCTCGAGCGTCGCCGCGAGGGTCTCGACGCGCCAGCGGCGTTCCTCGGGCGTCACGCTGGGGCTCTCGGGTCGGGTCGCGCGCAGCCACAGAAAGGCCGCCACGCCGACGGCCAGGATCAACAGGGGGAGCAGGCGTCTGAGCATCGGGCTGGGTTCCAACGGGCATATCAACAGCCCACAATATACAGTCATCGACCGGGGATTGTCGGCGCCACGGCGACACAGCGACACTCGACCGCAGCCAGGCGCGTCGGCGGCTCGCCCCGCCAAATCGCCGGATCGGGTATCATCGGTCCCCACTCGCCACGCGGAGTCGCCATGCAAGCCGCCCTTCCCCTGCCGCTCTCCACCCCCAACCGCAACCTGGTGCGGCTGACCATCGTGCGCGGCATCACCTGGACCGGCTTTCTCGCCGCCATCATCATCGGCATCGAGCTGCTGGGCTTCTCGCTGCAGGTACCCGCGGTGATCGCGGTGATCGTCTCCATGGGCGTGATCAACATCGTCACCTGGTGGCGACTGGGGCGTCCCCGGGCGGTCACGCACCAGGAATACCTCGGTCACCTGATGATCGACGTGACGGGGCTGACGCTGCTCTTCTACTTCACCGGCGGCGCCCACAATCCCTTTATCAACTACTACCTTGTGCCAGTCACCATCGCCGCGGCCACCCTCCCCTGGCGCCATGCCTGGCTGATCGCCGCCGCCTCCATGGCCGCCTACACCTTCCTGATGGTGGTCTACCAGCCGCTGCCGCCGCTTACCCAGGGGGATGGCGCGACCACCTTAGGCCTGCACACGCTGGGCATGTGGTTGAACTTCGGGCTCTCGGCGGGGCTCGTGACCTTCTTCATCTTCAAGATGGCCCATGCCCTGCGCAGCCGGGACCAGGCGCTGTCGCGCACGCGTGAGGCGGCGCTGCGCAACGAGCAGGTGCTGGCGGTGGCCACCCAGGCCGCGGGCACCGCCCATGAGCTCGGCACGCCGCTCTCCACCATGGCGGTGCTGCTCGCCGAGATGCGCGAGGATGCCAAGGACGATCCCGAGCTGACTCGGGACCTGGAGCTGCTGCGCCAGCAGGTCGATACCTGCAAGTCGCGGCTGCGCCACCTGGTGCAGAGCGCCGATCGCCGGCGCATGGCCGAACCCGAGGTCTGCGATGTCCAGTCCTGGCTCGCCGGGGTGGTACAGCGCTGGCTGGTGCTGCGCCCCGACGTCAGCCATCGCCTCGAGGTCGCTGAGCGGCGCGACCCGCCCCGGCTCGCGGTGGACGCCACCCTCGACCAGGCGCTGACCAACCTGCTCAACAACGCCGCCGATGCCAACCCGGACGACATCGTCATCCGCCTGGAGTGGAACGGCGACGAGGTGATCATCGACATTCGCGACCACGGCCCGGGCGTGGCGATGTCGATCGCCGACCAGCTGGGCGAGACCTTCGTCTCCACCAAGAGCAAGGGGCTGGGCATCGGCCTGTTCCTGACCCACGCCACCATCAACCGCTTCGGCGGCGGCGTGAGCCTTTACAATCACCCCGACGGCGGCACCCTCACCGAGGTGACCCTGCCGCGCAGCCAGACGACGACCTGACGGCTCCGGGATTCTCCGACCCTGCGAGGACGACATGCAAGAAACCGCCGAACGCCTGCTGATCATCGACGACGACGAGATGTTCTGCCACGTGCTCGACCGGGCGCTGACGCGCCGCGGCTTCGAGGTGATGGTCGCCCACGACGCCACCCAGGCGCTCTCCCTGGCGCGTCGTCATCAGCCCCAGCTGGCCACCCTGGACCTCAAGCTGGAAAACGAGTCGGGCCTCAAGCTGCTGCCCGAGCTGCTCGAGCTGGTGCCGGCGTGCCGAGTGATCGTGTTGACGGGCTATTCGAGCATCGCCACCGCGGTGGAGGCGATCAAGCTGGGCGCGGTGAACTACCTGTGCAAACCGGCCGATGCCGACGAGGTGCTCGCCGCCCTGTCACGGGAGGAAGGCGATCCGGAAATGGGGGTGGCTGACAACCCGCCATCGATCAACCGCATCACCTGGGAGCACATCCAGAAGGTGCTCCAGGAGCACGAGGGCAATATCTCCGCCACGGCTCGGGCGCTGGGCATGCACCGCCGAACCCTCCAGCGCAAGCTGCAGAAGCGCCCGGTGAGGCGTTAACGCGGCCAAGCGGCCAGCAGTATTTGATGTTCTCGTGCAAAAGCAAACCCCGAAAGTCTCGGCCTTCGGGGTTTACTTGTAGCTCGGTGCTCGGTGCTTATAGCTCCCGGCGAAGCCGGGTCATTGCGCCGTCCAGCCCAGATCGATGTTCCAGCTCGCCCCCGTGACGGCGCCGGCCTGGTCGGAGGTCAGGTAGGCGACCAGCGACGCCACCTCGCTTGGCTCGATCAGCCGCTTCACGGCGGCATTCTTGAGCATGATGTTCTCGATCACCTCCTGCTCCTCCATGCCGTGCATCCTCGCCTGGTCGGCGATCTGGTTGTCGACCAGCGGGGTCTTCACGTAGGCCGGGCAGATGGCGTTGGCGGTGATGCCCTGACTGCCGCCCTCCAGCGCCGCGGTCTTGGTCAGGCCGATCATGCCGTGCTTGGCGCTGATGTAGGCGGCCTTGCCCGGCGAAGCCACCTGGGCGTGCACCGAGGCGATGTTGACGACCCGCCCCCAGCCGCTCTCGCGCATGCTCGGCCACACCGCCTGGGTGAGCAGGAAGGGCGCGGTCAGCATCAGGTCGATGATCTGGCGCCACTTCTCCTCGGGGAAGGTCTCGATGGGCGAGACGTGCTGGATCCCGGCGTTGTTGACCAGGATGTCCACGCGACCGAAGCGCTTGATCGCCTCCGCCACCGCCGCCTTGCAGGCCTCGCCATCGGTCAGGTCGGCCTGGAAGAAGGCCGCGCCGGCCTGTTCGGCGACCTCCTTGCCGGCCGGATTGAAGTCCACGGCCAGCACCTGATGACCCTGCTCGCAGAAGTGGCGGACCACGGCCTCGCCGATGCCGCTGCTGGTGCCGGTGACCAGGGCGACGCGGGGGGGGGAAGCGTTGGCGGTCATGCGTGACTCCTCTTGATCGGATCGTCCCGGGGCGACGGGGCGCACCCCGCTGAAACCCGGTGATGTTGTGGTTGTCGTCGTGCTCATGGAGGTGGTGCTGCTCCACCAGCATAAGGCGAATGACGCGGTGCGTCATCCATCAGGAAGCGGGCTCGGTGGGCGTCATGACCCGCTCCATCAGCTGCTGAGCGAGGCGGCTGGCCGCCTGGCGGGAGTCGAGATCGGCGAGATCCTCCAGCAGCTCACAGCGCCAGCAGCCCTCGAGCGCGCCCTGGCCCTCAGCGTCACCTTCGCCATGACGCTCATCGTGACTTTCAGCGCTACTGTCAGCCAGGGACTCCCAGGCGAAGGGATAGCGCCCCGAGGGCAGCACGAGCGTCAGACGCGGCTCAGCCGACGGCGGCGCGGCCTCGTCGTCGACCACCAGCGCAAGCGACAGCGAGACGGGCGTGACCAGGGCCCCGAGCAGGCCGCGGCGCCCGTCGGGCAGCGGGTGAGGCTGAAAGCAAAGGGCATCCACGCCAAGGCGGGGATTGAAGTGCGGCTGGCCCTTGGCGTCCTTCAGGTGGCGGCGGGTCCAGGCCTCGGCCAGGCGAGCCAGCCGCGCATACTGCTCGGCACTCAATGCCTGCATGATGTCCTCCGGTTCGGCGAGGCCGCCAGTATAGTCGCCGGACTCAGGTTCACATACCGGGTTCACACACCGAATTCGCGCCTCCGGCCTTGGCACCCAGACCTTAACTCCCTGGCTTTCGCACCCAGCCTTTGCTCCAGGCCTTCGCAGTAAACCTTCTTACCGGGCGTTCGGCAGCGACACGGCGAGCTGCTAGCATGAAAGACGTTTGACCCTGCCAAGGAGCCGCCATGACCCCCGCCCAGCGCCTGGAAATCGCCGTCGATATCGCCCGCGAGGCCGGCCAGATGATCATCGAGGCCCGCCAGGGTCAGGCCTTCGGCCATCGCTACAAGCACGGCCATGAACTGGTCACCGATACCGACGTCGAGGTGGACACGCGGATCAGCGAGCGCCTCCAGGCGCACTTCGCCGACGAGGCGCGCCTCAGCGAGGAGCTGGCCCCCGACCGCGAGGCGCTCTCGACGCCCCAGGTCCTGTGGGTGGTGGACCCCATCGACGGCACGGTCAACTTCGCCCACGGCCTGCGTCACGTGGCGGTCTCCATCGGCTGGGCCAGCGAGGGCCGGACGCGCCTGGGGGTCGTGCATGCACCCTTCCTGGGTGAGACCTTCACCGCTCTCGACGGCCAGGGCGCCTGGTGCAACGGCGAGCCGATCCGCGCCAGCCGCACCGGTAGCCTGACCCACTCCCTGGTGGGCACCGGCTTTCCCTACCGCCGCGACAGCCGCCCGCCGCTGATGCGCCGCCTCACCGCGGTACTCGGCCACTGCCAGGACGTCAGGCGCAACGGCTCGGCCGCCCTGGACCTGTGCGACGTGGCCTGCGGTCGGCTCGACGCCTACTACGAGAGCGTTTCGCCCTGGGACTGCGCCGCGGGCTGGCTGATCGCCCGCGAGGCCGGCGCCCGAACCGGGCACCTCTATCCCGCCCCGGCGGGGATTCCGGAGGATCTCTACGGCGAGAACCTGCTGGTGACCGCCCCCGAGATCCACGTCGCGCTCGGCGACCTGCTGCGCCGGGCCGACGCCGGCGAGGTCGATCTCTAGCGCGGTTGCCGGATCACCACCGTCTGGCGGGCCCCGATGGGGGCACTGCGATATGAACGCTGTAACGCGGTTACCGATAGCCCGCCCCCATCGCCGCCGAAGGTGGTGGCTATTGGCGAAAGGGCGTGCGCTCCTTCACAATACCGGTCCTCTTTTCCCATCATCCACTGCCGTGCACCTCGCCGTGCCAGGAGCCGTTTCATGTTCGTCGTCATCTTCGGCCGCCCCGCCTGCCCCTTCTGCGTCCGCGCCAAGTCTCTCGCCGAGCGGCTCGAGAGCGCCGGTGCCATCGAGGGCCATCGCTACGTCGACATCCAGGCAGAGGGCATCAGCAAGGCCGACCTGGAGAAGACCATCGGCCAGCCGGTGCACACCGTGCCGCAGATCTTCGTCGACCAGACCCACGTCGGCGGCTTCACCGAGTTCGATCAGTACGTGCGCGACAACGCCCTGATGGCGGCCAGCGTCTGACTCGCCCCTCGCGCCGTCATCGACGCCGTCACCCCAGGGTGGCGGCGTTTCCGTTTGTGTGCCTGCCCCGGTCCTGCGTCTTTCCCGCGTTGAATGTGCTCCCGGCCTCGCTGCCTATACTGGCGCTGCGGGCGCACAAGAGATGAATACGGGCCACATGATCGGGGTATCACGACGGGGGAAACGGTACGATGCAGCGGGAAGAGTTCGTCCAGCAGCTGTGGCTGGACTACGTCCATCACCATCCTGACGTCGGCGGCCTGCGGCTGTGGCCGGTGGAGGCCCCGGCGGAGTACATGGCGATCCTGACCCTCAATCACGGTCCCTGGGCCATGGAATCGCTGATCCCGACGCTGGTTCGCTTCGGCTATCGCCCCCTGCAACGTTATGGCATGGCCGATCGCGGCCTGCTCGCCACCCTGCTCAGCGCGCCGGATCATGGCGGCTGGGTGCTGCTCGCCGAGCTGCAGCTGGGCGCCCTGTCGCGTCAGCCCCGGGAACGCCTGAAGGCGCTGGTCGCCGACGCCGACCCGCGGGAAGCGCGCAGCCAGGCGCTGCTCTGCCACGGCCGCGCCTGGCCGATGCCCGACTGGGAGACCTACCAGCTCCTGCAGTCCGCTCATCCCCTGGCCGGCTGGCTCGCGGTGATGGGGCCGAGGGTCCATCACGTCGGCTTCGATTGCCAGAGGCTGGGCCACGACATCCAGACCCTCGACGGGCAGCTGCAGCAGGCCGGGCTCAAAGGCAACGACGATCGACATCACGGCCTCTTCCCCGTCTCGCCGCTGCTCGACTACCGCTTCTATGCCACCCGCTCCCAGCGCCTGGCCTTCGCCGAGGGCGACGAGCATCGCATCGGCCTGGGTGGCCTGGCGCTGGTGCAGAAACAGGTCAGCGCCAATCAGGAGCGCGCCGCCGAGCTGCTGCTGCCCCACCACACCCGCTGCGAACTCACGTGAGTCAGATCATCCACAGAATCTGTGGATAACGCTGTGCATCATCCCGGGGAAAGCCCCGGGGACCCGGATGACGGGGGCTGCGCCCCGCCGTGATCAGTTTTTCGGCAGTGCCCCACGCGACCCGACGATACCCCCGCGACAGCCCGCTATCGACAGTCCCGTCCGACAGCTACTATCGACAGCAACTATCTACAGCAACTATCTACAGCAACTATCTACAGCCCCTCTCGGCCCCCAACGACAACGGCCCGGACGCAGGGTCCGGGCCGTCAATTGGCATGCGCCTCACTCGAGGGCGCCGCGCTGGATCAATCCTCGAAGGTCATCTCCGGCACGTGTTCCGGCACGACCAGAGTGCCCGCGGTCAGTTCCTTGATCTCCTCGACGGAGACGCCCGGGGCCCGCTCCTTCAGGTGGAAGGCGCCGTCCTTGATCTCGAGATACGCCAGGTCGGTCAACACGCGGTTGATGCAGCCGGCGCCGGTCAGCGGCAGGTTGCACGATTCCAGCAGCTTGGACTCACCGTGCTTGGAGGCGTGGGTCATGGTGCAGATGATGTTCTCGGCGCCTGCGACCAGATCCATGGCGCCGCCCATGCCCTTGATCAGCTTGCCCGGGATCATCCAGGAGGCGATATTGCCGTTCTGGTCGACCTCGAAGGCGCCGAGCACGGTCAGGTCGACGTGGCCGCCGCGGATCATCGCGAAGGACTCGGCGGAGGAGAAGATCGCCGCGCCCGGCCGGGCGGTGACGGTCTGCTTGCCGGCGTTGATCATGTCGGCATCGACCTCCTCCTCGGTGGGGAAGCGTCCCATGCCGAGCAGGCCGTTCTCGGACTGCAGCATCACGTCGATGCCGTCGGGAATGTAGTTGGCCACCAGGGTCGGGATGCCGATGCCCAGGTTGACGTAGAAGCCGTCTTCGAGTTCGCGCGCCACGCGCTGTGCCATCTGTTCGCGGGTGAGTGCCATCTTGTTGCCTCTTGTGATCGGTGGAGAAGCGGGAGAAAAGCGCCGGCGGTCGGGCCGGTCGTCACATGCGGGGAGCGCTCAGCCCTCGCGCACGGTGCGCTTCTCGATGCGCTTCTCGAAGGAGCCCTGGATAATGCGGTCGACGTAGATGCCCGGGGTGTGGATCTGGTCGGGCTTGAGCTCGCCCGGCTCGACGATCTCCTCGACCTCGACGACGGTGATCTTGCCCGCGGTGGCGGCCATCGGGTTGAAGTTCTGGGCGGTGTCGCGGTAGACGACGTTGCCGTAGCGGTCGGCCTTCCAGCCCTTGATGATGGCGAAGTCGCCGACCACCGACTCCTCGAGGATGTAGTGGCGACCGTCAAACTCGCGCACTTCCTTGCCCTCACCGATCGGCGTGCCATAGCCGGTGGCGGTATAGAAGGCGGGGATGCCGGCGCCGCCGGCGCGCATCTTCTCGGCCAGGGTGCCCTGAGGCGTCAGCACCACCTCGATCTCCTCGTTGAGCATCTGCTGCTCGAACAGGGCGTTCTCGCCGACGTAGGAGGCGTGGATCTTGCGAATCTGCTTGTCTTCCAGCAGCAGCCCCAGGCCGAAGCCGTCGACGCCGCAGTTGTTGGACCACACCGTCAGGTCCTTCACACCGCGCCGCTTGATCTCGCCGATCAGGTTCTCGGGGATGCCGCAGAGACCGAAACCGCCGGCGATCACGGTCATGCCGCTCTCGATGCCGTCCATTGCCTCTTCGTAGGAAGTCACACGCTTGTCGAATCCGGCCATCGTGGCGCCTCGCGTTGTTGTGGAAAGTGGGGGGATGAGTAGGTAAGTGAACTCGGTAAGACTGTGGCTAGAGTGTCAGGCCAGTGTTGCCTCTGCCAATATATTTGTTAAGTTTGTTTTATTTATCAATTGATATGATCGACTCATAAATTTGACCTTGGTAGCACGCCATGACCGTCAAGCAACTACGCGCCTTCCTCGCCGTGTCGCGAACCCTGAGCTTCACCCAGGCCTGCGAGCACATGCACCTCTCCCAGCCGGCGCTGAGTCTCGCGATCAAGGGGCTCGAGGAGAGCCTGGGCGGCCGCCTGCTGATTCGCAGCACCCGCAGCGTGCGCCTCACCCCCGAGGGCGAGTCGCTGGTGCCGCTGGCCAAGCGCCTTATCGCCGAGTGGGACAACACCGAAGAGCTGCTGCGCCAGCGCTTCACCCTGCAACTCGGGCGCCTGGCGGTGGCAACCATGCCGTCGTTTGCCAGCAACCTGCTGCCACCGGCGCTGCGGGTCTTTCGCCAGCGCCATCCCAGGGTCAACGTCACGGTCCACGACGTGATCAACGAACAGGTGATCGAGATGGTGCGCGCCCGACAGGTCGAACTGGGGCTGGTGTTCGAGCCCGAGGCCACCGGCAGCCTCTCCTTCGCGCCGCTGTTTCGCGACCGCTTCGTCGCCGTGGTGCCGGCCGAGTCGCGCCTGGCCGACCGGCCGAGCCTCGACTGGGCGACCCTGATGACCCGAGACTTCATCGCGCTGCAGCGCCCCTCCATGGTGCGCCGCCTGCTCGAGCAGGCGCTGGAGGGTCGCGGGCTCGTCCTGCCGGCAACCTTCGAGTGCCATCAGCTGGCCACCGTAGGGCGCATGGTCGCCAGCGGCCTTGGCGTCAGCGCCGTGCCGTCACTGTGCATCGACCAGATGCAGGAGCTCGGCGCGGTCTGTGTGCCGCTGGAGGATCCGATCATCGAGCGCGACGTCGGCGTGCTGACCTGGAACCGTCACGAGCTCTCGGTCGCCGCCCTGGCCTTGCAGCGGGTGCTGGCCGATACCATCCAGACCCCGGGGCTCTCGCCGCGTCGTTGAGCCCTTCCGCTGGGCAGCTCGCGGCCGATCCATTAGCATGAACGGCTCGTAAAACCCGTCAAGGAGACAGGCATGTCGACCCTAAGGGGGTTCGTGAGCATCCTGCTGCTGAGCCTGACCACCCTGACCTGGGGGATCCCGCTGATCCTGCTGACCCTGGTCAAGCTGGTGACGCCGGGGCGCCGCTGGCGCCGCCGGGTCCTGACGGCCCTCAACTGGGTCGCACTCAACTGGATGGGCAGCAATCTGTGGTGGATGCGCCGCTGGCTGCGCCCGCCCCTCGAGCTGCAACTGCCCGACGGTCTGTCCCGGGACCGCTGGTGGCTGGTGCTCTCCAACCACCGCAGCTGGACGGACATCTTCCTGCTGTTCTTCGCCTTCCACCGGCGCATCCCCATGCCGCACTTCTTCGTCAAGCGGCAGCTGATCTGGATCCCCATCGTCGGGCTGGCCTTCTGGGCCATGGAGTTTCCCATGCTGCGCCGTCTGACCCGCGAGCAGCGCGAGCGCCATCCCCACCTGGCGCGTCGCGACCGCGAGGCCACCGAGCGCATGTGTCGCCACGCCCGGGAGCGGCCCATCGCGATCTATAACTTCGTCGAGGGCACACGCTTCACGCCCGCCAAGCACGCCGCCCAGGGCGCTCCCTATCGGCACCTGCTCAGGCCGCGCGCCGGCGGCATCGCCCAGGTGGTGGGCCTGCTCGGCGACCGGCTCGGCGGCATCCTCGACGTCACCCTGCACTACGACAATCCCGCGCAAAGCTTCTGGGGCTTTCTCTGCGGCCGCGAGGGCCGCGTGGTGCTGGAGGCGCGGCGGCTGGAGGTCCCCACCTGGATGCTCGAGGGGGGCTATCACGACAACACGGACTACAAGGAACGCTTCCAGTCATGGCTCAACGCCCTGTGGCAGGACAAGGATCGCCGTCTCGACGCCCACCGCTGACCTGGCTGCTGATCGCCCTGACGGTGCTGCTGGCCGGTTGTGCCGGTCACGGCCGCGACGGTAGCCCCAGCCACGGCATCGCCGGCGACTGGGTCACCATCCAGCGTGGCGACACCCTGGGACAGATTGCGCGGCGCGCCGACGTGCCGCTGGTGCGCCTGGAGCGCTTCAACCCCGGCGTCGACGCCCGGCACCTGGCGGTGGGCCAGCGCCTGATGGTGCCCGCCCGGGATGAGCGAGCGCCCTCCGGCGGCCCCTACCGCTACCGGGTACGGCCCGGCGACACCTACAGCGCCATCGCCCGACGCTTCGGCGCCAACCCCACGCGCATCCGAGCGGCCAACCCCGGCACCGTGCCCACCGAGCTCAGGGTCGGCCAGCTGATCCAAGTGCCGCTGCGCGGCGGCCAGGCGAGCACGGCCGCCTCGAGCACCGCCAGCACGCGCCAGGCCGCTCGGCCGTCACGCAAGCAGCTGCCGGATCCCGGTGACCTGCCCGCTTCCGCACGCAACTGGCCCTGGCCGTTGGACGACTACCGCGTGGCACGTCCCTTCGGCACCGATGGACGCGGCACCCTGCAGCCCATGCTGCTCGCGACCAGCCCGGGAAACCATGCCCGGGCCGTGGCCAACGGGGAGGTGCGCTTCGCCGACAGCATGCGACAGCTCGGCCAGGTGGTGATCGTGCACCATGCTGACAATCTGCAGAGCGTCTATGCCCTCTGCAAGAAGCCGCTGGTCACCAGCGGTGACAAGGTCAAGCGCGGCACCCCGGTCTGCGAGGTCGGCCGTCAGGACGGCGGACCGCGCCTGCTCTTCGACATGCGTCACGGCGGCAAGCCCGTGGACCCCGCCCGAGTGCTGCGCTAAACGCGGCGTTGCCCAGAGCCCCGCGACCATGGCGGGCGTCACGCCATCGTCACCGCGGCGTCGCGCGCCTGTCATGAGCAGCGTACATCCTCGGCGATGTCAGGCCCGGTCGGGCCCGCCACCGCACGAGGAGCACCATGCGCATCTGCCTGGTCAGCGACACCTGGTCCCCCGATATCAACGGCGTCGCCCACACCCTCGGCCGGCTGAGTGCCGAGTTGGAGCGACGCGGGGTGGCGCTGCAGCTGGTGCGACCCCGTCCGACTTCGCGAACCGCGCCGCGGGCCGAGGGCATCGAGGCAGAGCTTCGCGTTCGCGGCCTGGCCCTGCCGGGCTATCGCGAGGTGCGCATCGGCCTGCCGGCCGGGCGAGCCATCCAGCGCCTGTGGCGTCAACAGCGCCCCCAGGCGATCTACCTAGCCACCCAGGGCCCGCTGGGCTGGTCGGCGCTGCGCATCGCCCGCCGGCTGGGCATCCCGGTAATCAGCGGCTGGCACACCAACTTCGATCACTATTGTCGCGACTACGGCCTGCCCTGGCTGGCACCGCTAGTACTGCGCTGCTTGAGGCACTTCCATAACCGCACCGCGGCGACCCTGGTGCCGACCCATGCCCAGGCCCGCATGCTCGGCGAACAGGACTTCGCCAACGTGCGCGTGATGGCGCGCGGCATCGACGGTGAGCGCTTCTCCCCGGCGCACCGCGACCCGGCGCTGCGCGCGGCCTGGGGCAGCGATGCCCACCGTCCGGTGGCCCTCTACGTGGGGCGCCTGGCGCCGGAGAAGAACCTGGCCCTCTTGCGCGACACCTTCTCCGCGATGCTCGCGGCGCGCCCCGATCTCACCCTGGTGGTGGTCGGCGACGGTCCGGGGCGCGTGGCCCTGGAGCGCGCACTGCCCCAGGCCCACTTCACCGGCTTCATCGATCGCGAGAGCCTGATTCGCCACTACGCCAGTGCCGATCTCTTCGTCTTCCCCTCGATCTCCGAGACCTGGGGCAACGTGGTGCTCGAGGCAATGGCCAGCGGCCTGGCCGTGGTCGCCTTTCGCCATGCCGCCGGCGCCGAGCTGATCGATCACGACCATAGCGGCCTCAGCGTGGAGCTTGACGACCCGGCCGGCTTCCAGGCGGCGGCGGTCGCCCTGTGCCAGCAGCCGGCTCGCTACGCCCGGCTGGTACGTGCGGCTCGCGAGCGCGCCCTGGCCTATCGCTGGCCGGCGATCGCCGACACCTTCCTCTCCACCCTCACCCAGCCGCTGGAGGTCGTCGATGAAGCCGCTCCCCCCTGCCGTGTTTGATCGCCTGGACCTCATCGAGTGGCAACTCTGCCGCCGACTGGTCGGCTGCAACGTCCACCGTCCCTGGCTGATGCTGCTGCGCCTGGCCAGCCGGCTAGGCGACTGGCCACTGTGGGTCGGGCTGATCCTGGCCCAGCCGCTGCTCGATCCGGTGAACGGCGGGCGGCGGCTGGTCGAATACGTCGTCACCGCCCTGGTCGCCATCGCCTGCTATCGCGTGCTCAAGACTCGCCTGTGTCGCGAGCGCCCCTTCATCACCTTCACCGGGATCATCCGCTGTGGCGAACCCGCCCGCGACCGCTACAGCTTCCCCAGCGGGCACACCATGCACGCAGTGCTCTTCTGCTTGCTGACCTCCGTGCACGCCGCCTGGCTGCTGCCATGGCTATTACCCATCGCGCTGCTGATCGCCATCTCCCGGGTGGGCCTGGGGCTGCACTACCTCAGCGACGTGCTGGCCGGTGCCCTGCTCGGGACGGGCTTCGCGATGCTCAGCCTGCAGCTCTTCGGCTAAGCCCATCGTCGAACCAGCGAGCCGCGTCTCGCTGGCCTCTTCCCCTGGCGGGATGGCATCCTGAGGCGATGACCCAGTTGTCGCTCTCTTCCCGCGAAACCCTGCTCGAGGATCCGCCCCTGGCGCGGTTCTCCGGCCTGCTCGGCGAGCTCGCCGCCACCCAGGCGCTGACCCGGCTCGACCGCGAGCTCGACTGGCAGCGCCCAAGCCTGAGCCTCTATGGTCGCGAGCACCCGATCCCGCGCCACCAGGTCTGGATGGGCAGTCCCGACGCCCGCTATCGCTATTCGGGGCGCGACTTCAGCCCCGAGGCCTGGCACCCCGACGTCGAGGCCATCCGCGATGCCGTGATCGAGCGTCTGGCCGCCGCTGGCCAATCGGCGCGCTTTAACAGCGTACTGCTCAATCGTTACGCCGGTGGCGGGGAGCGCATGGGCTGGCACAGCGATGACGAGCCAGAACTCGGTGCCGACCCGCTGATCGCGGCGGTCAGCCTCGGCGCCGAACGTCCGCTGCGTTTCCGTTGGAAGCACCGCGAGGCAGAGGCCTTCAACGCCTGGCTGCCCCACGACAGCTTGCTGCTGATGGGTCCCGGAGTTCAGCGCCGCCTGCAGCACGCGCTGCTGTCGCGGCGCATCGAGGGCCTGCGCATCAGCCTGACCTTTCGCTGGGTGCATCCGCCATCCTCCGGCGGCCGTGCCAGCTGATTCCTCTCGCCGACCGCCCATGCAAAACGGCCACCCCGTTCGGGATGGCCGCTGTGTATCGATTAAAATAGATAACGGTATAAATACGCGGAAAGCTATCAGCCGCGATAGTAGCCGGGGGTGACGAAGGGCATCTTGGTCACTGTCATCGGCAGGCGCTTGCCGCGCACCTCGGCGTAGACGGTGGCGCCAAACTCGGCGGCCTCAATGGCCACATAGCCCATGGCCACCGGCCGGCCGACGCTGGGGCCGAAGCCGCCGGAGGTCACGCGCCCAAGGTGGCCACCCTCGGTATCGAAAAGCTCGGTGCCCTCGCGCACCGGCGCGCGGCCCTCACCGAGCAGACCCACGCGCTTGCGGCGGTGATCCTTCTCGGCCACCTGGTGCAGGATCAGGTCAGCGCCGGGGAAACCACCGGCCCGCTCGCCGCCGCGACGCCGCGGCTTGCCGATGGCCCAGATCAGGCCGCCCTCGACCGGCGTAGTCTCGGTGTCGAGATCGTGGCCATAAAGGCAAAGCCCGGCCTCGAGGCGCAACGAGTCTCGCGCGCCCAGGCCGATCGCCTCGACCTCCTCCTCGGCCAGCAGGCGACGCGCCAGGGCCTCGGCATCCCCGGCCGCCACCGAGATCTCGAAGCCATCCTCGCCGGTATAACCGCTGCGGCTGGCCCAGACGTCGATGCCGTCGATGGTGAAATGGCCGTGCTGCATGAAGACCATCTCGCAGGCCTCCGGGCACAGGCGCTGCATCACCTTGGCCGCCGCCGGTCCCTGCAGGGCCAGCAGGCCGCGATCGACCACCTCGATCTCGTGACCCGGAAGGCCCCGGCGCAGGTGAGCGATGTCCTGTTCCTTGCAGGCGGCGTTGACCACCAGATAAAGATGATCGCCGGCGTTGACCACCATCAGGTCGTCGAGGATGCCACCCTGCTCCGAGGTGAACAGCGCATAGCGCTGCATGCCCTCGGCGAGACCCACAATATCGGCCGGCACCAGGGTCTCCAGCGCCTCGGCCGGGTTCGGGCCGCGCAGCAGCACCTGACCCATATGGGAGACATCGAAGAGCCCGGCGGCCTGGCGGGTATGCTCGTGCTCGCGTTTCACTCCCAGCGGAAACTGCACCGGCATGTCATAGCCGGCGAAGGGCACCATCTTGGCACCCAGTTCCACGTGCAGGGCGTGCAGGGGAGTATGCTTGAGTTCACTCATGTCGTCGTCTCTCGTGACGAAGGGGCCAACGCAAGAGAGGTGCCCCTCGGGGCACCTCTCTTGCAGGACTCACCCCTCAGGATTTGTCGTGGTCCAGCTCCTCGCCCGGCAGGATGTCCTTGCCGTCGAAGTAGTCACGGGCCAGCTTGAAGACCACCGGCGACAGCAGCGCCAGGGCGATCAGGTTGGGGATGGCCATCATGGCGTTGAAGGTGTCGGCCATCAGCCAGATGAAGCCCAGCTGCGCGATGGCACCGAGCGGAATCGCCAGCACGAACAGTACCCGGTAGAGCATGATCGAGCGGGTACCGAACAGGAACTGGAAACACTTCTCGCCATAGAAGGACCAGCCGAGGATGGTGGTGAAGGCGAACACCGCCAGCGCCAGCGACACGATCTGGTTGCCCATGCCCGGCAGGGCCGCATCGAAGGAGAGCGCGGTCAGCGACGCCCCGGCCTCACCGGTCTCCCAGACACCGGCGGTCAGGATGACCAGGGCGGTGATGGAGCAGACGATGATGGTATCGATGAAGGTGCCCAGCATGGCGATCAAGCCCTGACGCACCGGGTTCTTGGTCTGCGCCGCGGCGTGGGCGATGGGCGCGCTGCCCAGGCCCGCTTCGTTGGAGAAGATGCCGCGTGCCACGCCGAAGCGGATGGCTGCCATCACCGCCGCACCGGCAAAGCCGCCCACGGCCGCATGGGGATTGAAGGCATAGGTGAAGATCATGCTGAAGGCCCCGCCGATCTCGCCGGCGTTGATGATCAACACGATCAGGCCGGCGATCACATAGAGGATGCCCATGACCGGCACCAGCTTGCCCGCCACCTTGGCGATGCGCTTGATGCCGCCCAGGATCACCGCCCCGGCCAACACCATGATCACTACACCGGTGATCCAATGCGGCAGGCCGAAGGTAGAATCCAGGGCATCAGCCACCGAGTTGGACTGCACGGTGTTACCGATGCCGAAGGCTGCTACGGCGCCAAAGAAGGCGAAGGCGCCGCCGAGCCACAGCCACTTCTTGCCGAGGCCGTTCTTGATGTAGTACATCGGCCCGCCGATGTGATAGCCGGTGCTGTCGGTCTCGCGATAGCGCACGGCGAGCACCGCCTCGGCGAACTTTGTGGCCATGCCCACGAGGGCCGTGATCCACATCCAGAAGACCGCGCCCGGGCCGCCCAGGGCGATGGCCGTGGCCACGCCGGCGATGTTGCCGGTGCCGATGGTCGCGGACAGCGCGGTCATCAGGGCGTTGAAGGGCGAGATCTCGCCATCGTCATGCTTCTCGGCCGCCTTGCCGGGTGCCGGCTTCTTGTCGCGGCCGGCCCACATCAGCTTGAAGCCGGTGCCCAGCTTGCGAATCGGCAACAGCTTGAGGCCCAACTGCAGATAGAGGCCCACCCCCAGCAGCAGGATGAGCATCAAGGGCCCCCACACCACGCCGTTGATGGCGCCAAAGATACTGTTCAAGGTTTCCACGAGAATCTCCCTATTATGTTCTTAAGACTTGTTGTTGTGATCTGCCGCTAGTGGTGACCTGCCAGCCGCTTTCGGCACGCGCCTTCCCCCTACTGCTCGACGAGCGATCCGAAAAGACGAAAAGGCATAGTCAGGCCGCTCTTCGACGAAAGATCGACAGGACGAACGCCCTCACAATAGCGGATCATGCCGTTGCTGCACCAGCCCGGCGACAGGGCAAGCCCCCTCGTTACTGGTGGGCGGCAGCCCCGGTCCGGGCAGCAGGTTTCCAATCGGAAACGCGAAAAGCGTAATGTCGTCGCCACCCTGAAGCAAGAGCGAGTCGCACACTGGACGAACACGGCTCCTCCGACCACTCTGTGGACGGGCCAAGGCGGGGATATCCGCTCGCCTCACCCTCTGGAGGACTCGCCAAACGCCGTCAATGGCGTTAGCATTCGCGAATCCGAAAACCTTTTTCGTATAGGAAATCATGATGAGCTCAATCCCCGCCAACCTGCGCTATGCCGACAGCCATGAATGGGTACTGGACAACGGCGATGGCAGCGTGACCATCGGCATCACCGACCATGCTCAGGAGGCGCTCGGCGACGTGGTCTTCGTCGAGCTGCCCGAGGTGGGCAAGACCCTCGCCGTTGGCGACGAGTTTGGCGTCATCGAGTCGGTCAAGGCCGCCTCCGACCTGTATGCGCCGATCGCCGGCGAGGTCCTCGAGGTCAACGAGGCGCTGGAAGATGCCCCGGAGACCGTCAACGAGGCGCCCTACGCCGACGGTTGGATCATGAAGGTCCGCCTCGCCGACGCCGCCGCGCTCGACGCGCTGATGGATGCCGACGCCTACAAGGCCGTGGCCGCCGACGACTGAACCTCGCCCCGGCACGCTCCCCTCACCGGCAGCCATACCGGAAAGCTGAGCGCGCCACCCCGGCCCCGTCCAACGGGGCCGGCCTCTCACTGATTCCCGGGGCGCCGCCCCACCACGCAAACAGGGTGTTCCATGGCTTTCGACAACCGCCGTCTGGCCGATCTGGCCGCTCACGATGCTTTCCTCCAGCGCCATAACGGGCCCAGCGCCGACGACGTGTCGGGCATGCTCGGCACGTTGGAGATGGAGAGCCTTCCCGCGCTGATGGAGGCCACCGTGCCCGCCGGCATTCGTCTGGGCCGTGAGCTGGACCTGGACCCGCCGAAGAGCGAGGCCGAGGCCCTGGACTACCTGCAGCGTCTGGCGCGCCAGAACCGCGTGGCCAAGAGCTACATCGGCCAAGGCTACTACGATACCCACCTGCCGACGGTGATCCAGCGCAACGTGCTGGAAAACCCGGGCTGGTACACCGCCTACACCCCCTACCAGCCGGAGATCTCCCAGGGTCGCCTCGAGGGCCTGCTCAACTTCCAGCAGATGGTGATGGACCTCACTGGCATGGAGCTCGCCAACGCCTCGCTGCTCGACGAAGCCACCGCCGCCGCCGAGGCGATGGCGCTGTGCAAGCGCGCCAACAAGAAGGCCAAGAGCGATACCTTCTTCGTCGCCGATGACGTCTTCCCCCAGACCCTGGACGTGGTGCGCACCCGCGCGGCCTGGTTCGGTTTCGAGCTGGTGGTGGCCCCGGCCGAGGAACTCGCCGAGCACCACGTCTTCGGCGCCCTGCTGCAGTACCCCGGCGACAGCGGCCGGGTCCGCGACCTGGCCCCGCTGATCGAGAGCGCCCGCGAGCAGGGCGTGATGACCTGTGTCGTCGCCGACATCATGGGCCTGGTGCTGCTCAAGGAACCCGGCGCCCTCGGCGCCGACATGGTGGTAGGTTCATCGCAGCGCTTCGGCGTGCCGATGGGCTTCGGCGGCCCGCATGCCGCCTTCTTCGCCACCACCGACAAGCTCAAGCGTACGATTCCGGGCCGCATCATCGGCGTGTCGAAGGACAGCCGCGGCGCGACCGCGCTGCGCATGGCGATGCAGACCCGCGAGCAGCACATCCGCCGCGAGAAGGCGACCTCCAACATCTGCACCGCCCAGGCGCTGCTGGCCAATATCGCCGGCTTCTATGCCGTCTACCATGGCGCCGAGGGGCTGCGCACCATCGCCTCGCGCATCCACCGCCTGACCACCATCCTGGCGACGGGCCTGGCGGAAAAGGGCGTGACCCTGGCCCATGACAGCTGGTTCGACACCCTGCGCCTGACCGGCGTGGACGCCGGCAAGGTCCACGGTCGGGCCATGACCCACGACCTGAACCTGCGCTACTTCGCGGACGGCGACGTGGGCCTGAGCCTGGACGAGACCACCACCGCCCACGACCTGGACGTGCTGTTCGACGTACTGCTGGGCGAGGAGCATGGCCTGGGCGTGCGCGAGCTCGACGACCGGGTGCTGGCCGAGGGGCTCAGCGGCATTCCGGCCGCCTGCGTCCGCGAGTCCGACTTCCTGACCCACCCGACCTTCCAGCGCTACCGCAGCGAGACCGAGATGCTGCGCTACCTCAAGCGCCTGGAGAACAAGGACCTGTCGCTGGCCCATGCGATGATCCCGCTGGGCTCGTGCACCATGAAGCTCAACGCCACCAGCGAGATGATCCCCATCACCTGGCCGGAATTCGCCCGCATCCACCCCTTCGCGCCCCGCGACCAGGTGGCCGGCTACCGGCAGATGATCGACGAGCTGGCCGCCTTCCTGGTGGAGGTGACCGGCTACGACCATATCTCCATGCAGCCCAACTCCGGCGCCCAGGGCGAGTACGCCGGCCTGGTGGCCATCCGTCGCTACCAGGCGGCCCAGGGTGAAGGGCACCGCGACGTCTGCCTGATCCCGAGCTCTGCCCATGGCACCAACCCCGCCTCCGCCGCCATGGCGAGGATGAAGGTAGTGGTCGTGGAGTGCGATGGTGACGGCAACATCGACATCGAGGACCTGCGCGCCAAGGCCGAGAAGCACCGCGAGGCCCTCTCGGCCACCATGATCACCTACCCCTCCACCCACGGGGTGTTCGAGGCCAACGTGCGCGAGGTGTGCGAGATCGTGCATGCCCACGGCGGCCAGGTGTACATCGACGGCGCCAACATGAACGCCCAGGTGGGCCTGACCCGCCCCGGCGACTTCGGCGGCGACGTCAGCCACCTCAACCTGCACAAGACCTTCTGCATCCCCCACGGGGGCGGCGGCCCGGGCATGGGCCCGATCGGCGTCAAGGCGCACCTCGCGCCCTTCGTCTCCAACCACGTGGTGAAGCCGCTCGAGGGGGTCGAGGACGGCTGCGGCGCGGTCTCGGCGGCGCCCTTCGGCTCGGCCTCGATCCTGCCGATCTCCTGGGCCTACATCAAGATGATGGGCGCACGGGGGCTACGCGAAGCCACCGAGCTTGCCATCCTCAACGCCAACTACATCGCCGCCCGCCTCGAGGAGCACTATCCCGTGCTCTACAAGGGCGAGAACGGCACCGTGGCCCACGAGTGCATCATCGACATCCGCCCGCTCAAGGCCGAGTCCGGCATCAGCGAGGAGGACATCGCCAAGCGCCTGATGGACTATGGCTTCCATGCGCCGACCATGTCCTTCCCGGTGCCGGGCACGCTGATGATCGAACCCACCGAGTCGGAGTCGCGCTACGAGATCGACCGCTTCTGCGACGCCATGATCGCCATCCGCGAGGAGATCAGCGCGGTGCAGCGCGGCGACTGGCCGGCGGACAACAACCCGCTGGTCAACGCCCCGCACACCATGGCCGACCTGATGGACGCCCACTGGGAGCGCCCCTACTCGCGCGAACTCGGTGCCTTCCCCTCCGAGGCGACCCGGGCCGCCAAGGTCTGGCCGGCGGTCAACCGGGTCGATAACGTCTTCGGCGACCGACAGCTGATCTGCTCATGCCCGAGCATCGACGAGTACCGTGATTGAACGACGTGGCTGAGCCGTCTGATCGTCAACGCTCGATCACCAACGCCTGACCTTCAACGACTGACCTTCAACGACTGGCCTTCAACGACTGGCCTTCAACAAAAAGGGCCCCGCTTCCGCGGGGCCCTGCGCGTTGAGGCCGTGGTCCGTTCATTCCTGATCAGCACACTCTCGAGCATCCCGGTACTCGATCATCTCAGCTCTCGATCACTTCGCCATAACCGAGGCGTTCATGGCGGCGCTGCTCGCGGTAGCCCTCGAGCAGGCGCACATAGCGGCGCGGCATGTGCGCCCCGCTGCGGGTCACCAGGTAGAGGAACTCGTGGGACGCCTGTGACAGCGAGAGCGCCTTGACCTGGCGCTGCCAGGGCGAGGTCTCCAGCACCACCCGCGAGACCACGGCAAAGCCGAGCCCTCGGGCCACCGCATCCAGCACCATGCCCACCTCGTTGGTGAAGCCCTGGCGCGGGAAGTGACTCATCGAGCGAAAGTCGGGGAAGTTGGCGCGCAACAGCGCCCCGGCATGATCGTTACCGCCCGGATAGCCGATCACCCCGAGCGCCATCAGGTCGCCCAGCCCGTTGCCGGCGAAGTCCGCCGGCACCACCAGGCATAGCGGCTCCTGGTGCCAGGGCTCGCAGTCCAGCTCGGGGTGGCGCACCGGCTCGGTGACGATGCCGAGATCGTGGCGGCCGGCGAGCACGTCGGCGACGATCTCGGCGTTGAAGGCGAAGCTGTAGCTGACGGTGAGGCCCGGCTGCATCTGCTGCTGGCCGAGGATGAACGGGTAGAGCATCAGCCCGATGCTGCCCGGCGAGGCGAGGCGGCACTCGCCGGTGTCCAGGCTGTCGTTGTCCAGGGAGTGGCGGAACTGCTCGTGTTCGGCGAACAGCTTGAGCGCGTAGTCGTAGGCACGACGGCCGGCCTCGGTGAGCACGAAGCGGCGCCCCTGGCGATCGAGCAGCGACTTGCCGAGGTACTGCTCGAGCTTGCGAACGTGTTGGCTGACGCCGGGCTGGGTCATCTCGAGACGCCGGGCGGTGCGCGTGAAGCTGCCGGTTTCGACCAGCGTGATGAAGGTGCGGAAATAGCGGGCGTTGAACATGGGTTGTCACGTCGAGGGCGGTGGCCTGGCAGCGGTGATTCTATCAGCTCGCCGCCGGGGCCGCAGCGATGCCCGCCCGACGGCCGGCGTGGTAGCATCGAGGAACGACCAATCCGGCCATGACGACAGGGAACGCCACGGATGCCCGACACCATTTCCACCACCATCTCACCAGAAGGCAGCCTCGAGATCCTCTCCCAGCAGGAGGTAGAGCGCCTGCACGACACCTCACGCAGCGGACTGCACGACCTGCTGCGCAACTGTGCGCTGGCGGTGCTCAACTGCGGCAACCTCACCGATGACGGCCTGGCCCTGCTCGAGACCTATCGGGACTTCGATATCGAGGTGCTTCAGCAGGACCGTGGCGTGCGCCTCAAGATCACCAACGCCCCCGCCGAGGCTTTCGTCGACGGCAAGATGATCCGCGGCATCCGCGAGCACCTCTCCGCGGTGCTGCGCGACATCGTCTACGTCTACAACGAGATCCAGACACACCATCGCTTCGACCTGCAGACCGCGGAAGGTACTACCAATGCGGTGTTCCATATCCTGAGAAAGGCCGGCACCCTCAAGCCGGGCCGGGATCCGAGCCTGGTGGTCTGCTGGGGGGGACACTCGATCACCCGCGAAGAGTATGACTACACCAAGTCGGTGGGCTATCACCTGGGGCTGCGCGAGCTGGATATCTGCACCGGCTGCGGGCCGGGCGCCATGAAGGGGCCCATGAAGGGCGCCAACGTGGCCCACGCCAAGCAGCGGCGCAGCCAGGGACGCTACCTGGGGGTCTCGGAGCCCGGCATCATCGCCGCCGAGGCACCCAACCCCATCGTCAACGAGCTGGTGGTGATGCCCGACATCGAGAAGCGCCTGGAGGCCTTCGTGCGCCTGGGTCACGGCATCCTGGTCTTCCCCGGCGGCGTGGGCACCGCCGAGGAGATCCTCTATCTGCTGGGAATCCTGCTGCACCCGGACAACACCGACATGGAGCTGCCGGTCATCTTCACCGGCCCCGCGAGCGCCGCCGACTACTTCAAGCGCATCGACGAGTTCCTGGTCTACACCCTGGGCGAGGAGGTGCGCCGCCACTACCGCATCATCGTCGACGATGCCGTCGAGGTGGCCCGCGCCATGCGCGTCAACATCGACCGGGTCGCCGAGTATCGCCGCAGTCGCCAGGACGCGTTCTACTTCAACTGGCGCCTGACCGTGGCGCGCAACTTTCAGGAAACCTTCGAACCCACCCACGAGGCCATGGCGAGCCTGGCGCTCCACCGGGAGCAGCCGGTGCATGAGCTCGCCGCCAACCTGCGTCGCGCGTTCTCGGGCATCGTGGCCGGCAACGTCAAGGAGCAGGGCCTACGGGCCATCGAGGCCCACGGCCCCTTCCGTCTGCACGCCGAGCCGGAGCTGATGGCGCGCCTGGACGAGCTGCTCTCTTCCTTCGTCGCTCAGGGACGCATGAAGCTCGCCGGCGACTACGTGCCCTGCTATACGCTGGGCTAGCACCGAGCGCCGAGCGCCGAGCGCCGAGCGCCGAGCGCCGAGCAGGATAATGTCACTGCCCAGTGTGACGTCAACAAGGAACCCCCCGCCGGCTTGACTCCGACGGGGGGTTCTCGTTCTCGGCTCGGGACGCGCTGCCCGTGACCTGCTTGCTGGGCGCTAGGCGCTAGGCGCTTTAACCCACAGCCAGAGCGCATGCAGCAGCAAGCCCAGGGTGGCGCCATGGGAGGCAACGAGTTCCCAGCCGAAGAAGTCGCTGGTCAGGGCGTGCCAGGCCGTCATGACGACCGCTCCCGCCCCCAGGCAGAGCACCAGCCGGCGCAGCAGCCACGGCAGGCGGGCGCGCGCCTCGTCCTCGAGCATGCGCCACTGCAGCAGGGTCGCGATGGCGACCACGGCCAGCGCCATCAGCATCAGCGACTGGCGGGTCTCGAGGCCGGCGGCCAGATAGCGCGGCAGGGTCGCCAGCATCAGCACGCCGAGCCCCACCAGCAGGCTGACGCGCTCCGCGGTCGGTGTGGACCCCATCTCAGGCCACCTTCAGCTGCTGGGCGTCGATCCACTCCTCGACCCAGGGCAGCGCGGCATCGTCGGCCATGAAGGTCTCCATGGCATCGACTTCGAGGCGCTCGCCGAGCCGCTGGGCACCCTGCCCTTCGAGCAGCTCGTCGAGATGGCGCCCGGCACCGCAGTAGGTCTCGCCGTAGGAGCTGTCGCCCAGGGCAATCAGCCCGTAGCGCAGGCTGCCGAGGCCCGGGCTCTGCTCCTCGAGCTCACGAGCGAACGGCACGATATTGCCGGGCAGATCGCCGCTGCCGGTGGTGGAGACGCAGAATAGCGCCAGGTCAGTGGGCGAGCCGATGAGGTCGTCGAGGGTCGGCTGGTCGAAGATGGCCACCTCGTAGCCGGCCTCCTCGAAGAGCGGCTTGACCTGTTCGGCGACATCCAGGGCACCGCCATACATGGTGCCTACGAAGATCTTGAGCATGGGCATGTCATGGATTTACCTGAGAATTTCACTCGGATATTAACACGGGGGTGCGGCATGGGGCCACGCCATGATGACTGCCGAGCACGGGGAGTCCGAGTATAATGGTCGGGCATTCACCCTTCCTGCTAGGAGACACCATGCGGCACGCCTTCGAGACCTGGATCACGCCGATCATGATCGGCGGCCTGATCCTCTTCATGTGCTTCATCATCTGGGACCTGGCCAAGAAGTCCCAGGCGGGACGCTTCGGCACTCTCATGCTGTTCGTGGTACTCGGCGCCGGGATGCTGGGCTACGTGCTGAAGGTGGTGATCACCTGGGTGCTGGAGAACGGCGGCGGCGTGTAGCCCCCCGCCCTTCGAAGCGCCAAGAGGGCCCAATGCAAAGACGCCACCCCGAGGAGTGGCGTCTTGCGTGGCGGCCGACCATTATCGCGGCAACCGGGGCGCTCAGTGCACCTCGCCGTCGTACCCTTCGACCTGGCTCTTGAGCTTCTGGCCGGGCCGGAAGGTGACCACACGCCGCGCGGAGATGGGGATCTCCTCGCCGGTCTTCGGGTTGCGGCCGGGACGTTCGCGCTTGTCGCGCAGGTCGAAGTTGCCGAACCCCGACAGCTTGACCTGCTCGTTCTCACGCAGACAGCCGCGAATCTCCTCGAAGAAGGCCTCCACCATGGACTTGGCCTCGCGCTTGGACAGGCCAAGCTCGGCGTGCAGATGTTCGGCCAGTTCCGCCTTGGTCAACGCACCCATGTTGTCGTCCTCGTGGCGCTGGTCCTGCCGATCGCCGGGCTGCGCCTCACTCGAGGGCGCAGCCTTGTCACGCGTCGCTGTCATGAACGCAGCTCTGCGCCCAGATGCTGGTGCGATTCCGCGACGATAGCATCAACCAACTGATTGATTTCCTCGTCATTAAGCGTGCGCGAAGGATGCTGCCAGGTCAAGCCCAGGGCCACGCTCTTGCGCCCCTCCGGCACGCCCTTGCCCTGATAGACATCGAACAGGTGCGAATCCACCAGCCACTCGCCGGCCTGGCCACGGATGGTATCCAGCAGCGACTGCACCGGCTGGTCTGCGTCGACCAGGAAGGACAGGTCACGACGCACCTCGGGATGGCGCGACAGCGGAGTAAAGGCCGGCACCCGCCCCTGGGTCAGCGCGTCGAGGCGCACCTCGAAGAGCAGCGCATCGACCTTGAGGCCCAGCTTGGCGCGCACCGCCGGGTGCAGGGTGCCGATCCAGCCGGCCTCCTCGCCGCGATGCAGGATGCGCGCGCACTGCCCCGGATGCAGGGCCGGATGCTCACCCGGCTCGAAGCGCCAGGCCTCGGGCTCGCCCAGCGCGAGCAGGCTCTCCAGGTCGCCCTTGAGGTCGAAGAAATCGACCGCCGCCTTGTCGCCGGACCAGCCCTCGGGCTCGCGGGGCCCACAGACCAGCGCGCCGAGCATCGGCAGCTGGTGCAGGTGGTCGAGCTCGCCGCGGAACACCAGACCGGTCTCGAACAGCCGCACCCGACTCTGCTGACGGTTCAGATTATGCGTGAGGGCACGCACCAGTCCCGGGAAGAGGCTCGCGCGCATCACCGACAGGTCGCTGGAGATGGGGTTGGCGAGCGCCGGCGAGACGGCCTCGGGATGCAGCGCCTGCTGCAGCTCCGGGGCGACGAAGCTGTAGGTCACCGCCTCCTGGTAGCCGCGGGCGACCATCTGGCGACGCAGCCGGCCCAGGGGCGTGTGAGCCTCGTCGGCCGGGCGCAGCGCCAGGCGCAGCTGGGGACGACGCACCGGCAGGCGGTTGTAGCCATGGATGCGTGCCACCTCCTCGATGAGGTCCTCCTCGATGGCGATGTCGAAGCGCCAGGTCGGCACCTGCACCGTCCAGCCCTCACCGGTGGTCGTGACGCCGAGCCCCAGGCGCTCGAGGATCTCGGCGACCTCGTCGCCGGGCAGCGACTTGCCGAGCGCCTGCTCGAGGCGAGCGGCGCGCAAGATCGCCTGGCGGGCTCCAGGCAGATGCGCGTCGCTTGCCACCTCGATCAGCGGGCCCGGCTCGCCGCCGGTGATCTGCAGCAGCAGCGCGGTGGCCCGCTCGGCAGCCTCGCGGGCGAGTGCCGGGTCGACGCCGCGCTCGAAACGGTGGGAGGCATCGGTGTGCAGGCCGTAGCGACGCCCCTGACCGGCCACCGCCAGCGGCGAGAAGAACGCCGACTCGAGGAAGATGTCGCGGGTCTCGGCGTTCACGCCAGAGTGCTCGCCGCCCATGACGCCGGCGATAGCCAGCGGGCCCCGCTCGTCGGCGATCACCAGGGTCTCCCCCTCCAGGGTGATCTCCTGGCCGTCGAGCAGCACCAGACGCTCGCCCTCCCGTGCCAGCCGCACGATCACGCTGCCGTGAAGGTTGGCGCGGTCGAAGGCGTGCAGCGGCTGGCCAAGCTCGAGCATGACGTAGTTGGTGACGTCGACCACCGGGTCGATAGCGCGGATGCCGCTGCGGCGCAGCCGCTCGACCATCCACAGCGGCGTCTCGGCGGTGACGTCGACGCCCTTGATCAAACGACCGAGGTAGCGCGGGCAGCGCTCACCGTCCTCGACGCGCACCGGGAAGCTCTCGTCATGGACCGGCGCCACCGGGGCAAGCGCCGGTCCCTCAACCGCCAGGCGGTTGAGCACCCCGACCTCGCGGGCCAGGCCCTTCACGCTCAGGCAGTCACCACGATTGGGGGTGAGGTCGACCTCGATGGTGTGGTCATCGAGCCCCATGAAGTCGCGGAAACCCTCGCCCACCGGCGCGTCCGTCGGCAGTTCGAGGATGCCCTCGGAGGTCTCCTCCGCGAGGCCGAGCTCCGAGGCGGAGCAGATCATGCCGCGAGACTCCACGCCGCGCAGCTTGGCCTTCTTGATGGTGAAGTCGCCGGGCAACACGGCGCCGACCCGGGCGAACGGCACCCGCTGGCCCTCGGCCACGTTGGGGGCACCGCAGACCACCTGCACCCGCTCGCCGCTGCCATCATCGACCTGGCAGACGTTGAGCTTGTCGGCGTCCGGGTGCGGCGCCTTGGCCACCACCTGGGCGACCACCACGCCGCTGAAGCTGGCGGCCACCGGCTCCACGGCATCGACCTCGAGACCGGCCATGGTGATCTGGTCGGCGAGCGCCTGGGTAGAAAGGGCCGGCGAGACCCAGTCGCGCAGCCACTGTTCGGAAAATTTCATGACAACTCCTGTGTTCTGCTTATCCGGTGGTCGATCAGGCGAACTGGCGCAGGAAGCGCAGGTCGTTGTCGAAGAACAGCCGCAGGTCGTTGACGCCATAGCGCAGCATGGCCAGACGCTCGACGCCCATGCCGAAGGCAAACCCGGTGTAGCGCTCGGTATCGATGCCGGAGTGGCGGAACACCTCGGGGTGCACCATGCCGCAGCCCATCACCTCCAGCCAGCCACTGTGCGAGCAGACCCGGCAGCCGTCGCCGCTGCACATCACGCACTCGATATCGACCTCGGCCGAGGGCTCGGTGAAGGGGAAATAGGAGGGACGAAAGCGCACCGAGAGATCATCACGCTCGAAGAAGGCGTGCAGGAAGTCCTGGATGGTGCCCTTGAGGTCGGCGAAGCTGACGTCCTCGTCGACCAGCAGGCCCTCGACCTGATGGAACATCGGCGTGTGGGTCAGATCGGAGTCGCTGCGATAGACGCGGCCCGGGCAGATGATGCGGATCGGCGGCTCGGCTTCCTTCATGGTCCGCACTTGCACCGGCGAGGTGTGGGTGCGCAGCAGCCTGGTGGCATCGAAGTAGAAGGTATCGGCCATGCCCCGCGCCGGATGATGGGCGGGAATGTTGAGGGCCTCGAAGTTGTGGTAGTCGTCCTCGATCTCCGGACCGACCGCCACGTCGTAGCCGATGCGTGTGAACATCGCTTCGATGCGCTCCAGGGTCAGGGTCACCGGGTGCAGGCCGCCGCTGGGCTGGCCGCGCCCTGGCAGGGTCACGTCCAAGCGCTCGGCGGCCAGGCGCGCCTCCAGCGCCGCCTTCTCCAGCGCCTGGCGGCGCTCGTCGAGTTCCTGGCCCAGCGCCTGCTTGGCCTGGTTGATCCGCTCCCCGGCGGCCGGGCGCTCCTCCGCGGGCAGCTTGCCGAGCCCCTTGAGCAGGGCGGTGATCTCGCCCTTCTTGCCGAGATAGCGCACGCGCAGGTCGTCCAGCACGGCCAGGCTGTCGGCGGCGTGGATGGCGTCGCGAGCCTCGGCAACCAGAGTGGGAAGGTGGTCCATCCGTTGAGCTCCGAAGTCTTTCAAAGAAGTCTTTCAAAAAAACAGGGGAAGAGCGGCTGCTCTTCCCCTGCGACGATCACGGACCGGCGGCGCGACACGAGCCGCTCACCGGCCAGGGTCGACTCCCTTACTGGGCAGCCTTGGCCTTCTCGACGATGGCGGCAAAGGCAGCCTTCTCGTGAACGGCCAGATCGGCCAGCACCTTGCGGTCGATCTCGATTCCGGCCTTCTTCAGGCCACCGACGAAGCGGCTGTAGGACAGGCCGTGCAGGCGGGCACCGGCGTTGATACGCTGGATCCACAGGGCGCGGAACTGACGCTTGCGCTGGCGACGGTCGCGGTACGCATACTGGCCGGCCTTGATGACGGCCTGCTTGGCGACGCGAAAGACGCGCGAACGAGCACCGTAGTAGCCCTTGGCCTGCTTAAGAATCTTCTTGTGACGACGACGTGCGACGACACCACGCTTGACGCGAGTCATAGCTTTCTCCTGACGTTAAAGGGGGTTCACCCGGAAGTTACAGAGTCGGCAGCATCCGCTGAACGAGCTGCTTGTCGGCATCGTGGATCTGCTTCATCCCACGCAGCTGACGCTTCCGCTTGGTGGACTTCTTGGTCAGGATGTGGCTACGGAACGACTGCTTGTGCTTGAAGCCGTTGGCCGTCTTCTTGAAGCGCTTGGCAGCGCCACTGTTGCTCTTGATTTTCGGCATGAGAATAACTCCGCTCGAGATTTTTCAGAAAATTCGGGGCCACCGGAAGGCAGTGATGCCTTCCGGCCGTTAGACAGGCCGTCGAATCACTTCTTCTTGGGGGCAATGATCATGATCATCTGGCGCCCTTCCATCTTCGGGAAGGACTCCACGGTACCCAGTTCCTCGAGGTCGGCGGCGATCCGCTCCATCAGCTTGCGGCCGATGTCCTGGTGCGCCATTTCACGACCACGAAAACGCAGGGTAACCTTGCCCTTGTCGCCACCTTCGAGGAATCGAATCAGGTTCTTCATCTTGACCTGATAGTCACCCTCGTCGGTGCCAGGCCGGAATTTCACTTCCTTGACCTGAATCTGCTTCGTCTTCTTCTTCTGAGCAGACTTCTGCTTCTTCTGCTCGAAGACGAACTTACCGTAATCCATGATCTTGCAGACAATGGGGTCGGCGTTGGAAATCTGCACGAGGTCCATTCCGGATGCTTCGGCTCGCTCCAGCGCCTCGCTGGTGGGCACAACGCCCAGCTGTTCGCCGTCGCTATCGATCAGGCGGACCTGATCCTCGGTAATGCGCTCGTTCATCGGGGGGCGTTTATCCTGAACGCGCCCTCTTGGGTTGCTTCTCTTGATGGTTCCGTCTCCACTATCGCTTGGAAGATGTCGCTATTGCCGTTCGGTCTGAATCCGCTCGATGAAGGCGTCTACCGTCATCGTCCCGAGATTCTCGCCGCTGCGGGTGCGCAGGGCCACCGAGTCGGACTCGACTTCCTTATCTCCCACCACCAGGAGATAGGGGACCTTCTGCAACGTATGCTCTCGGATTTTAAAGCCGATCTTCTCGTTCCTCAAGTCCGACTTGACGCGCAGACCGACTTTCTGCAGCCGCTCGACCAGCGAGACGGCATAATCACGCTGGGCATCGGTGATGGTCATGACCACCGCCTGCTGCGGAGACAGCCATAGCGGCATGGCCCCGGCGTAGTGCTCGATCAGGATGCCCAGGAAGCGCTCGAAGGAGCCGAGGATCGCCCGGTGCAGCATCACCGGCGTCTTGCGCGCGCCATCCTCGTCGACGAACTGTGCCCCCAGGCGACCCGGCAGGTTGAAGTCGAGCTGTAGCGTACCACACTGCCAGACGCGGTTGAGGCAATCGCGCAGCGAGAATTCGATCTTGGGCCCGTAGAAGGCGCCCTCGCCCGGCTGCAGGTCCCACTCGAGGCCGGTGGCGTTCAGCGCGGCCTCGAGACCGGCCTCGGCACGATCCCACAGCGCCGACTCGCCCATGAAGCCCTCAGGGCGAGTGGAGAGCTTGAGCTCCACGTCGTCAAAGCCGAGCTCCTTGTAAACCTGCAGGGTCAGGGCGATGAAGGCCTCGGCCTCGGCCTGGATCTGCCCCTCGGTGCAGAAGATGTGCGCGTCGTCCTGGGTGAAGCCGCGCACCCGCATCAGGCCGTGCAGCGAGCCGGAGGGCTCGTTACGGTGGCAGCTGCCAAACTCGGCCAGGCGCAGCGGCAGGTCGCGGTAGCTCTTCAGGCCCTGATTGAACACCTGCACGTGGCAGGGACAGTTCATCGGCTTGACCGCGTACTCGCGCTTCTCCGACTCGGTAGTGAACATCAGCTCGCTGTAGTGCCCCCAGTGACCGGAAGCCTTCCACAGCGAGAGGTCGACCACCTGGGGCGTCTTGATCTCCTGATAGCCGTGCTCGATCTGCACGCGGCGCATGTATTGCTCGAGCGCCTGGTAGATCGTCCAGCCGTTGGGATGCCAGAAGACCATGCCCGGGGCCTCTTCCTGGATATGGAAGAGGTCCATCTTCTTGGCCAGCTTGCGGTGGTCGCGCTTCTCGGCCTCCTCGAGGCGTTTGAGATAGGCATTGAGCTGCTTCTTGTCGCCCCAGGCGGTGCCGTAGAGACGAGTCAGCATGGGATTCTCGGCGTTGCCGCGCCAGTAGGCACCGGCCAGCTTGGTCAGCTTGAACGCCTTGAGGTGCCGAGTATTGGGCACGTGAGGGCCCCGGCACATGTCGAGGTATTCCTCATGATGGTAGAGACGGATCGTCTCCCCCTCGGGAATGCCGCGCACGAGTTCCTGCTTGTAGGGCTCGTCGCGATGCAGGAACTGCAGCATCGCGTGGTCGCGGTCGACATACTCGCGCACCACATCGTACTCGTGATCGATCAGCGCCTTCATGCGCGCCTCGATGGCCTCGAGATCTTCCGGCGTCACCGAGCGCCCAAAGTCGATATCGTAATAGAAACCGTCGTCGATCACCGGGCCGATGGCCATCTTGGCGTCGGGATAGAGCTGCTTGACGGCATGGCCGATCAGGTGGGCACAGGAGTGGCGAATGACCTCGAGGCCTTCCGCGTCGCGGGCGGTGAGAATCGCCACCTCGGCATCATGGTCGATGATATCGGCGGCATCCACCTGGACACCGTCGATCTTGCCGGCCACGCAGGCCTTGGCGAGACCGGGACCGATACTCTCGGCCAGCTGCATCACGCTGAGGGGTTCGTCGAAGGTTCTCTGACTGCCGTCGGGCAGGGTCACGATGGGCATGAAGGCTTCCTTGTGCGCAGTGGTGATCCATACCAGGGATCACGTGTCGCCAGACAAATGGTTGTGGCCTGAAAGCCAAATAGCCTAGCAGAAGCGCCCCCTGTGGCGCCACGGGGGGGGATGGCCAAGGGCAGGACCCCGACACGAGAAAAGGCGCCCGTAGGCGCCTTCTCTCGTGCTTGCGTCACGCCCCGGACAATGCCGGAACGATGGCTCGGGTCAGGGCAGAATCACTCCTGCTCGCCCAGTTCCACGCGACGGTTCTCGGCACGACCAGCGTCGGTCTCGTTGCTGGCAATCGGCTGGGACTCGCCATAGCCGATGGTGCGCATGCGATCCATCGAGACGCCCTGGCTCGCCAGGTAGTCGGAGACGGAGTCGGCACGACGCTGGGAGAGCTCCTGATTGTAGGCATCGCTACCCACGGCATCGGTGTGGCCCTCGATGCGCACGCGAACGTTGTCGTTGGCACGCAGCTTCTCGGCGACGCCGTCGAGGATGCCCTCAGCGCCCATGGTCAGGACGGCAGAGTCAAACTCGAAGTTGACGTCGGTGAGCACCAGGTCCTGCTCGCAACCCAAGGCGTTGACCGCCGCACCGGCCGGAGTACCCGGGCACTGGTCCTGATAGTCCGGCACGCCATCGCCGTCGGAGTCCAGCGGGCAACCCACGGCATCCACGGCCACGCCGGCCGGCGTGCCCGGGCACTGATCGTCGGCATCGAAGACGCCGTCGCCATCGGTGTCGCGCGGCGCCGGTGCCGGGCTGCGGTTGGGCTCGGCACACAGCATCGCACCGATGGTCGCACCCGCGGTGGAGCCGATGGCCGCACCGGTGTCCTCATCGGATTCGCCGCTGGTCGCATAGCCGAGACCGCCACCGATCACGCCACCGGCGAGCCCGCAGACGAAGGGAGATTGGTACCAGGCACGGTCAGAGGAAACGCCGCTGTCCATGCCGGAAGATTGAGACCCTGAGCTGGCACAGCCGGAGAGCCCGACCACCAGCGCAGAACCGAGCAACAAACCAGTCGTTGATTTTTTCATGCAAGACTCCTTCTTCTTAACTGCATCCCGGCGGCAGGTAATTAATGCCCTCGCCAGGGGGTTCCGAGGAATGAACCGAGGGAAACGGCCCCCGAACCGCTTCCTGCACCTTCCAAGAAAGCACGTAACGCCTTTCTAGGCCAGTTCCAGGCACGGCGGCTAGGGCATCCAATGCATATTAGCCGTCAATGTGATGCGCCAAGCTTGCCGCAGAGCCTGGACGGTTGCAATCGTCAGATGGTCGCGCCGCTACACACCAGCCGCTACACACCATCAGTGCAGGCTGCCCGGCCAGCCGCGACGAAATTCGATCACTGCCGTCGCGGCCTTGAGTACCGGTTCGCGCATCTCATCCTCGACCGTCAGACGCTCGCGGTCCTCCTGGAACCGCGCCTTCGGGCTCAAGGCCTTGCGCGCGGCATGGGTGTGCAGATGCTGAGTACGGCGATGGACCTCGTCAAAGGCCTGGAAGTCGGGCCGCTGTGTCAGATCCTGATCGAGGATCTCCAGCAGCACCTTGCAGCGCCAGGACCCCTCGGTGATATCGACCTGCTCCTGGGCCAGCGCCGAAGCTACCATCTCGAGATTCTCCAGGCAGTTCTCATGGGCACGCCGCAACTCTTCTTCCTGGAAGTTACGACGCCGCCGCACCTCCTTCCAGAGTGTGAAGGCATAGGCTCCGAGACCGGCGATGATTGCCAGCCCCAGGCCGAAGAGAATGATTGCCAGAGTAGGGTTCATGGGCATGTCCCGTGTCGGTTCGTGTCAGGGCTTTCATTCTACATGCCGCCCGCCAGACCCCGAAATCACGCCCGACCGGCCTGGCGAGGCAACCGGATCAATTTACCGACCAAGGCTCGGCAGCCGGCCTGCGCCTTGCGTAGAATCCTCCTTCCACCCACCGCGCATGGAACGATGGAAAGACGATGCCCACACCCGACGACTCTCACGCCTCGCCCTCGGCGCCTGCCCTGTCCGCGCGGATCGGCCTTTGGCTGGGCCCACTCTGGGTACTGCTGACCCTGCTTGCGCCGGCACCCACCGGCATGTCCGATCCGGCCTGGGCCTGCGTCGGCCTGGCACTGCTGATGGCTACCTGGTGGTCCACCGAGGCCATCCCGATCCCCGTCACCTCGCTGCTGCCGCTGGCCCTGGTACCGGCGCTGGGCATCGGCAACATCAACGAGACCGCGTCCAGCTACGCCAACCCCATCATCTACCTTTTCCTCGGCGGCTTCCTGCTCGGCATCGCCATGCAGCGCTGGGCCCTGCACCGGCGCATCGCCCTGCACGTCCTGCGCGTGGTCGGCCATCAGCCGCGTCGCCAGATCGGCGGCTTCATGCTGGCCACCGGCTTTCTCAGCATGTGGGTCTCCAATACCGCTACCGCCATCATGATGCTGCCCATCGGCATGTCGGTGATCAGCCTGCTCGATGACGCCGACCCGGCCGAGCTCCACCGCTACGCCACGGCGCTGCTGCTGGCCATCGCCTACTCCGCCAGCATCGGGGGCGTGGCGACCCTGATCGGCACCCCGCCCAATGCCCTGCTGGCCGGCTACCTGGCCGAGGACCGCGGCATCGATCTGGGCTTCGCCCAGTGGATGATGATCGGCCTGCCGATCAGCGCGGCCATGATGGTCAGCGCCTGGTGGTGGCTGACCCGCCGCGACTTCAACCTGAAGGCCAGTGGCGACAGCGCCGGCATGGTGCGTGACGAACTGGCGAAACTCGGCCGAATCGGCGCACCCGAGCGCCGCGTGGGCCTGATCTTCCTGCTGGCGGCGGCGACCTGGATGCTGCGACCGCTACTCAACGATGCCGGGCTCGACTGGCTCTCCGATACGGGTATCGCCATGATCGCCGGCATCGCCTTGTTCCTGGTGCCTGCCGGCCGCGGCGATGGCTCGCGCCTGATGGACTGGGATGCCGCCAGGGAGCTGCCCTGGGGCATACTGTTGCTGTTCGGCGGCGGACTGGCGCTGGCCGGCGCCATCAGCCGCTCGGGGCTGGCGGAATGGATCGCCCAGCAGCTCGGCATCTTTGGCGCCTTCCCACTGCTGGCGATGGTCGGCGTGGTAGTGCTGGTGATCATTTTCCTTACCGAGGTGACCTCCAACACCGCCACCGCGGCCGCCTTTCTACCGCTGCTCGGCGCCCTGGCGCTGTCGCTGGACATCTCTCCTTTGCTGATCACGGTGCCCGCGGCCATCGCCGCCAGCTGCGCCTTCATGATGCCCGTGGCCACGCCGCCCAATGCCATCGTCTTCGCCACCGGCCGCATGAAGATCCAGTCGATGATCCGCGCCGGCTTCATGCTCAACCTGGTCAGCACGGTGGTTGTGACGTTGATGGCCTACTTCCTGATCCTCAGCGTCTGGTGAGGGCTCAGCGACCCTCGCAAACGACGAGAGCCCGGCCGCTTGGCCGGGCTCCTGTCATTCGGGACTCGGGTGCGGGCAGCCCCGGGAGCCTCAGGCGGCCAACATCCAGGCCGCGGCATAGTGATCCAGCAACAGCACGCCGAACACGCCGAGGATGTAGCGGATGGAGAACCAGAAGGCCGCCAGGGGTGCCTTCGGGTCCCGGCCGCGCCAGACCCGCCAATTCCAGACCATGAAGCGCGCATTGAGGGCCGTCACTCCAACGAGATAGAGCACCCCACTCATGCCGATGGCGAACGGTAACAGCGTGACCGCCACCGTCAGCCAGCCATAGAGCCAGACCTGCAGCCGCGTGAAGGCCTCACCGTGGGTGACGGGCAACATCGGCACGCCGGCGCGGGCGTACTCGTCGCGCTTGTGGATCGCCAGCGCCCAGAAATGCGGCGGGGTCCAGGCGAAGATGATCAGCATCAGCAGCAGCGGCTCGGGGCCCAGCTGTCCGGTGACTGCCGTCCAGCCGAGCAGCGGCGGTGCCGCCCCCGCGACCCCGCCGATGACGATGTTCTGGGGCGTGGCATGCTTGAGGAAGGCGGTATAGATCAGCGCATAGCCGATCAGCGAGCCGAGGGTCAGCCAGGCCGTGAGCGGATTGACCTGCCAGGCCAGCAGCCCGATACCGCAGACAGAGAGCAGCGTCGCCCACCCCAGCGCCAGCCCGGTGGGCATACGCTGGGTCGCCAGGGGCCGGCCCGCGGTGCGCAGCATCAAGGCGTCCAGGCGGCGATCGACCACATGGTTGAAAGCCGCCGCTCCCCCGGCGGCCAGGCCGATACCCGCCAGGCCGAAGACCACCGCCGCCGTCCCCGGAAGGGGTGCCGCCAGCAGCATGCCGACCAGGGTGCAGACCAGCATCACCGCCACCACCCGGGGCTTGCACAGCGTGTAGAGATCTCGCCAGCCCCAACCGGCGAGATGGCCGACCGCAGCACGTTCCATCACGACCTCAGACATGAGCCCACTCCTTCTTCGATACCGAATTCCCCGCGTCCGGCGCGGCAATGCCCTGCGTCACGCTCGACCAGCGCCAGCGCCACAGGGCGAGGGTCATGGCCACCACCAGCGCCACCGCGCCGGCGGTATGCAGCAGTGCCAGCCACAGCGGCAGCCACGCCAGTACGTTGGCGATGCCCAGTGCCAGCTGCGCCCCAAAGGTGCCGACCAGCAGCGCCAGCCAGGGGCGCATGCCGGCCACGCCGCGATAGCGCATGGCGAGCAGCAACAGGCCGACGCCGAGCGCCAGGGCGCCCAGCCGATGTCCGACCTGTACGGCGCTACGCGCCTCGGCATGCAGCTGCCCGTGCAGGTAGTTGGGCCCCACCGTCTGGGTCAGGTGAAAACCCTCGCTCCAGTCCATGCTCGGCCACCACTGGCCGTTGCAGGTGGGAAAGCCCTGACAAGCGATCCCGGCATAGTTGCTCGACGTCCAGCCGCCGAGCGCCAGCTGGGCGACCAGCAACACCAACGCCAGTCGCCATAGCGGGGTCAGCGGCCGGGGGCGGACCGCCCGGTGCTCGCCGGGCCGGAAGCGGCGCAGGCGCAGGTGTAGCCATAGGAAGAGCACCATCACGCTGAGCCCGCCGAGCAGATGCAGGGTGACCACCTGGGGCCACAGCTTCAGCGTCACGGTGAAGGCGCCGAAGGCCCCCTGCATCAGGATCACGGCCAACAGCGCCAGGCTGGTGCGCCACGGATATCCCACCTCACGGCGCCACCGCGCGCCCAGCACGACCAGAGTGATCACCAGGAGCCCGAGCAGGGAGGCCAGGTAGCGGTGCACCATCTCCACCCAGGCCTTGGCGGACTCCAGCGGCACCATCGGAGAGTGGGCCAGGGCGCGGTCGGTGTTCGGCACCACCAGGGCACCGTAGCAGCCCGGCCAATCGGGGCAGCCGAGACCCGCATCCACCAGCCGTGTCCAGGCCCCCACCAGCACCACCAAGGCAGTGAAGACGACCCCCGCCAGGCTCAGACGCACCAGCCAGCGGCAGCGAGTCTCGAGACGCTCGACTCCCTCATCCGCGACCATCGGCGTCCTCCACTGAGGCTGATTCGCTCGCTGCGGCGTCGCCCGAGGCCGTCTGGGCCGGGGCTGTCTCTACCGCAGCTGTATCGGCCCGGGCGGTGGCGTACTGCGAAAGGGGCGGCTCGGGGTTCAGCCTCAGCAGGCGGCGCAGATCAGTCAGGACGTCCGACGCCGCGACCCCGGGCGCATAGCCGAGCACCGCGCGCCCCTCGGGATCGAGGATCCACAGGCGATGGGCGCCTCGCCAATCGGCCGCGTCCGTCCACTGCGCCACGGCGGCTCCGGGCAGCGGCTTGGCGTCTCCGCCGATGCGCAGGCGGCTGACCCGATCGGCCTCGCGCCCCAGGGCGCGATGCAGCCGCCACCAGCGATCGGCAACTTCATCGCAGGCCTCGGAACAGTCGAATACCAGCAGCCAGTCGCTCTCCCCGTCCTTTTCGATCGCCGTCAGCGGCCACTGATCCAGCAGGGGCAGCGTGGGCGTAAGCTCGCCGTGGGCGATGCGCCCATCGGGAATGCCCAGCCGCCACTGCACCATGCCCCAGGCCAGCACGACGGGCAGCGCGAAGATCGCGAAGAAGGCCAGCAGCTTCAGGCGCTGGCGTCCGATGTGAGTCATCGTGGCGGCTCCTTGCTCGGGGAGGACATCGGGTCGGGAGTGCGGGCGAGGCGACGCGCGCCCACCAGCATGATCACCAGGGCGGCCAGGGCCAGCCCCCACCACTGCAGGGCGTAGCCCAGGTGGCGTTCCGGCGGCACTACGCTTGGCTGCCACCAGGAGGCGAGATGACCAGGCCCCTGCTCGAGGTGCAGCCAGCCGGCATGGGCGAAGCCCTCGTCGAGGCGCCAGGCCGCGAGATCGATGCGCTGCAGGCGGTTGCCCTCGCGATTGGGGCCGAACAGCGGGGCCGCGTCGCCCGAGGCCTGCCAGCGCCCTTCCAGACGAACCACGCCCCGGGGCGTCTCGACCGAGGGGTCGTCTCGCGTCGGTCCGATCGCCAGGAAGCCACGCTGGATCAGCCAGAGCTGGCCATTCTCATCTCGAAAAGGCGTGAGGGGCGCCACGCCGAGGCGTCCCTCGTGAATACGGTTGTCGAGAAACAGCGTCTCCCCGGCCAGATACTCCCCGCGCAGCACGACACGGGCGCCGGGCGGCGGGGTCTCGGTCGGCGATTCCAGCCGCGGCGCCGCGTCCAGGCGAGCCAGGTACACGCGCTTGTCGGCGGCCCGTTCCCACTGCCATAGTCCCAAGGCAAGGCCCAGCATCACCAGACAGGACCAGAACCCCCACCAGCCGAGCCGACGCCCCGGGACAGAGCGACGATGCCGCCTCGATGCCGACGCTTTCATGGAGCCGTGAATGTTACTCAAGATAATGATTGCTCTCGTCTTTCTTGCCATGGTGATCAGTCTCGCCGCCGGCGCCGGCTTCCTGATCCGAGACGGGGGCCGCTCTCGCCGCGTCCTGGTCTCGCTCAAGCTGCGTGTGGGCCTGGCGGCGCTGCTGCTGACCCTGCTGTTCTTCGGCTTCTATCTCGGCGATCTCGGCGCCTGAGCCGCTGAGAGGCCCCTCCTCAGAAGCCCCGAGCTCAAAAGACATAGACGAAGGTGAACAGGCCGATCCACACCACGTCGACGAAGTGCCAGTACCAGGCCCCCGCCTCGAAGGCGAAGTGATCATCGGCGGTGAAGTGCCCCTGACGCACACGCCACAGCATCACCGCCAGGATGATGGTGCCGATGATCACGTGCAGCCCGTGGAAGCCGGTGAGCAGGAAGAAGGTCGCGCCGTAGATCCCGGCCTGCAGGGTGATCCCGTAGTGGGCATAGGCCTCGTAGTACTCGACCCCCTGGACGGTGATGAACGTGAGGCCCAGCAGCACCGTGACGGTTAGCCAGAAGCGGGCGCTGTCACGAAAGCCCTCCTTGATGCCCTCGTGGGCGATGGTCAGGGTGATGCTGGAGGTCACCAGGATCAGGGTGTTGACCAGCGGCAGGTGCCAGGGGCTGAAGGTCTCGCGAGGCCCCTGGATGCTCGCGTCCGGCGGGTTGAGCAACGGCCAGGACGCGGTGAAATCGGGCCACAGCAGGGACGCCACTCCCTTGGCGCCCTCCCCGTCCAGCCATGGCAGCGCGAAGGTGCGCACGTAGAAGAGCGCGCCGAAAAAGGCCGCGAAGAACATCACCTCCGAGAAGATGAACCACCCCATGCCCCAGCGGAAGGAGCGATCCATCTGGGCGTCATAGAGCCCGCCCCGCGACTCGCGGATGACGTCGCGAAACCACAGCGTCATCACCGCGAGGATGGCGAGCAGGCCGATCACCATCACCGGCATCCCCGCCAGACCATGCACCAGCAGAGTGCCCGTGCCGATCATCATCGCCCCCAGCGAGAGCGACCCCAGGATCGGCCACTTACTGGACTCGGGTACGTAGTAGCTGCCACCACTCATGCGCTGTCTCCTTCTGTGATCGGCCCAGAGTGCGAGACCTCGGCCTGGGTCGCCTGAACGGGATAGAGGGTGTAGACCAGGGTCACCGTCTTGATCTCGGGCGGCAGGTCGCGGGTCAGCTGGAAGACCAGGGGCGCCTTCAACGTCTCGCCGGCCATGAGCTGCTGCTCCTGGAAGCAGAAGCAGGTCAGCTTGCGCAGGTGCAGCGATGCTGCCGACGGCGAGACGCTGGGAACCGCGCGGGCGAGCGTCGTTGCCTCGCCGTTATTGCGGAAAGTGAAGAACACCTCCTCGCGCTGGCCGGGGTGCAGACGAATCTGGCGAGTATCCACCTCGAGGTGCCAGGGCAGACCCTGGCTGCCCCGGGTAATGAACTGCACCGTCACCAACCGCGAAGCATCGACCTCCTGTTCGACCAGCGGCTGGGCCCGCGCGCTGGTCTTGCCGTTGAGGCCGGTCAGGTCGCAGAAGACGTCGTAGAGCGGCACCAGGGCGAAGGCGAAGGCGAACATGCCGGCGAGCACCACCAGGGTGCGGATCACGGTACGACGGACCCCTTCCCGGCCTGCGGCCTCATGATCACGGCTTCTCATGCCTGCCTCCTGAGCCCAGGCGGGCTCGCTCAGTGCTCGCGGGGTTGAAACGTCGGTGGCGTCTCGAAGGTGTGCAGCGGCGCCGGGCTGGGCACGCTCCACTCCAGGTCCTCGGCACCTTCCCAGGCCTTGGCCGGGGCTTTCTCGCCGCCGCGCACGCACTTGATGATCACCAGCACGAAGAGCAGCTGGGAGGCGCCGAACATGAAGCCGCCGAGACTCGAGACCAGGTTGAAATCGGCAAACTGCAGCGCATAGTCGGGGATACGGCGCGGCATGCCGGCAAGGCCCGAGAAGTGCATCGGGAAGAAGGTCAGGTTCACGCCGATCACCGACAGCCAGAAGTGCCACTGCGACAGGCGCACCGACGGGTAATGGCCGGTCCACTTGGGCAGCCAGTAGTAGGCGCCGGCGAGGATCGCGAAGAGCGCACCGGGCACCAGCACGTAGTGGAAGTGCGCCACCACGAAGTAGGTGTCGTGGTACTGGAAGTCAGCGGGCGCGATGGCGAGCATCAACCCCGAGAAGCCGCCGACCGTGAACTGCACCACGAAGGCCAGGGCGAAGAGCATGGGTGGCTCGAAGCTGATCGAGCCGCGGAACATTGTCGCCACCCAGTTGAACACCTTCACGCCGGTCGGCACCGCGATCAGCATCGTGGTGTACATGAAGAACAGCTCGGCCACCAGCGGCAGGCCGACGATGAACATGTGGTGGGCCCAGACCATGAAGGAGAGGATCGCGATGGCCGCCGTGGCATACACCATGGAGGCGTAGCCGAACAGGCGCTTACGGGAGAAGGTCGGGATGATCGCCGAGACGATACCAAAGGCCGGCAGGATCATGATGTAGACCTCGGGATGCCCGAAGAACCAGAACAGGTGCTGGAAGAGCACCGGATCACCGCCGCCGGCGGCATTGAAGAAACTGGTCCCGAAGTTGATGTCCATCAGCATCATGGTGATCACCCCGGCGAGCACCGGCATCACGGCGATCAGCAGGAAGGCGGTGATCAGCCAGGTCCAGACGAACAGCGGCATGTCCATCAGGCGCATCCCAGGCGCCCGCAGGTTGAGGATGGTCGCGATGATGTTGATAGCACCGAGGATCGAGCTGATCCCGGCGAGGTGCAGCGAGAGGATGAAGAAGCTGGTGGAGGGCGGCGCGTAGGTCGTCGAGAGCGGCGCGTAGAAGGTCCAGCCGAAGTTGGGCCCGCCCCCAGGCATCAACAGGGTCGAGAGCAGCAGCAGGAAGGCCACCGGCAGCAGCCAGAAGCTGAAGTTGTTGAGACGCGGCAGGGCCATGTCGGGCGCCCCGATCTGCAGCGGCACCATCCAGTTGGCCAGGCCGACGAAGGCCGGCATGATCGCCCCGAACACCATGATCAGGCCATGCATGGTGGTCATCTGGTTGAAGAACTCGGGCTTCACCAGCTGCAGGCCGGGCTGGAACAGCTCGGCGCGCACCACCAGGGCGAAGATCCCGCCAATGAAGAACATGGTCAGGGAGAAGAGCAGGTAGAGGGTGCCGATCTCCTTGTGATTGGTGGTCAAGAGCCAGCGCATCAGCCCGCGAGGCCGGGCATGCCCGGCCTCGGCCATGCCGCCGGCGGTGGCCGTGCTGTGCTGCGGAGTAGGCTTGGGTGGCAGGTGGGAAGCCATCTGACATCTCCTGTGGGCCATCACGAAAGAGGAGCGGAAGGGACGGTCATTCGCCCTGAGCGGCAAGGCGTTCGGCGATCTCCGACGGTTGCACGGTGTCGCCGGCGTCGTTGCCCCAGGCGTTGCGCTCGTAGGTGATCACCGCGGCGATCTCTACCGGGCTGAGCGTGTTGCGGAACGCCGGCATGGCGGAACCCGCCACGCCATCGATCACGGTATTGATGTGGCGACCCGGATCATCCAGCAACGCCTGATTGCCCGCCAAGGCGGGGAAAGCAGGCGGACTGCCGCTGCCGTCCGGCTGGTGGCAAGCGGCGCAGACTGCGCCGTAGGCCTGCTCGCCGCGGGCCATCAGTTCCTCGAGGCTCCACTCGCGGTCGGCGCTCATCGCCTCCTGCTGGGCCGCTTCCTTGCGCCCGGCCATCCACTCGTCGAACTGCTCCTGCTCGACGGCCTCGACCACCACCGGCATGAAGCCGTGGTTCCTGCCGCAGAGTTCGGCACACTGGCCGCGGTATATGCCGGGCTCGTCGATGCGCACCCAGTTCTCGTTGACGAAGCCGGGCACGGCATCCTGCTTGACGGCGAGATCGGGCACCCACCAGGAATGGATGACGTCATCCGAGGTCAGCAACAGACGTACCTTCTGGCCCACCGGCAGCACCAGGGGCTCGTCCACCTCGAGCAGGTAGTTCTCCCCCTTCTCGCTGGTGCCGCTGATCTGCTCACGCGACGTGCTCAGGTTGGAGGTAAAGGCCACGTCCTCACCCAGGTAATCGTAGCGCCAGCGCCACTGCTGGCCGGTAACCATGACGTCGAGATCGGCCTCCGAGGCGTCGTACATGGTCTTGAGCGTCGCGGTGGCGGGTACCGCCATGGCCACCAGGATCAGCAGCGGTATCGCCGTCCAGATGACCTCCACGCTGGTGTGTTCGTGGAAAGTAGCGGCCTTGGCGCCGCGCGAGTGGCGATACCGGAAGAGGGAATAGAACATTGCCCCGAAGACGACCACCCCGATGACCACGCAGATCCAGAAGATGATCATATGCAGGGAGTAGATATCGCGACTCAACGCCGTGACGCCCTCCGGCATGTTCCAGCCGTTGGCGAGCGCCATCGGGGTCAGGGCTGCCAGGGGCAACCCTCCCGCCATCCAAACCAGCAGCCTGCGCATCGGCGCCTCCTCGAATCATTGTTGTATTAGTCAGCGCTTGAAGGAGTATAGAAGAGCGCGACCGTTCTTCTACGCGCACCGCCCCGGCGTCATAAACGCGGGCGTCAACGCTGACGCTCAGCGCGCGGCCATCACCGCCACGAAGGCCACCAACAGAACGAATACCACTCCTACGACCACCCCCGCGACGATAAAGGTACCGGGTCGCTCGGAGCGAAAATCCTCGCGGCGTCGCTCGTCCTTCTGCACGCCCAGAAAGGCGGCCAACACCGACTTGATCGCTTGCCACATCACCGCTCTCCTCTGCCTTGCCGAATACTCCCCTGACCCTAGTCCAGATGTTGGTGAACTCCCATGAAGGCATTTCACGCAAGTGCGGAAAAACGCCGGATACGACGTCGCTGCAACGCACCATCGCCGGATCATCTTCTATACTCAGAAAGCCCGCAGAAACGTAGATGCCTACCATCCGGAAGCCTGGAGGAAACCGACCATGAACCAGCACGACGACACCGCGACCAATCCGGCCCTGGCCGCCGCCGAGCCCATGATGGAGTGGTGGCAGAAGCAATGGAGTCAGGGCGTTACGCCCATGGCGCGAATGCAGCTGGCCTGGATGCAGAGCATGGCCGAGGCCATGCAGTTCGAGGCGCAGTTTCTCAAGACGCTCGCCGACAGCGGCCAGAAGATCGCCCAGTCCTTCGACGGCGATATCCCGCAGACTCCGGCGGAGATGCAAAAGCGCTACCAGGCGTTGATCTCCGAGCTCACCGATGCACAGATGGATCGCATGAGGAAGGCCGCCGAGCTGTCACACGACTTCCGGCGCCGCGTCTGGGAAGAACTCTGACAAGGGCAAGGTTCAGCCCAGGCCGAGAAGGCTGGTGATCAATGGCAGCAGGAAGGCCGTCAGCAGACCCGAGAGCCCCATGGCCAGGCCCGAGAAGGCGCCGGCGACAGCACCCATGCGTGCGAAGGCATGGGCAGTGCCGAAGCCGTGGGCAGCCAGCCCCATGGTGAAGCCCTGGACGGCCGGATCCGTGATGCGCAACAGTCGCAGGATCCAGGGCCCCAGGGCGCAGCCGATGGAGCCGGTCAGCAGGACCAGGCCGGCCGACAGCGAGGGGATGCCGCCGATCTGCTCGGCGATCCCCATGGCGATTGGCGACGTCACCGAGCGGGGAGCCAGCGAGAGCAGCGTCTTGGTATCGGCGCCGAGCAGCATGGCGAGGCCCAGGGTGGTCGACACCGCCGTAAGCACTCCTGCCCCACAGGCCAGCAGCAGCGGCCACAGCAGGCGGTAGACGCGCTGGCGGTGGTCATAGAGGGGAATCGCCAGGGCCACCGTGGCCGGCCCCAGCAGGAAGTGTATGAACTGGGCCCCCTCGAAGTAGGTGGCATAGTCCATGTCCACCAGCAGCAGCAGCGTGATCAGCATCGCGATGGCGAGCGTGACCGGATGCAGCAGTGGCGTGCCACCCACGGCGCGGTTGATCTTGACGGCCAGAGCGAACACCAGCAGCGTCGCCAGCAGAGAGAGCAGCGGATTGCCGGAGAGATAGACCCACAGCTGATCGAAGGAGGCGAGGTTCATCCGTTATCCCCCGCCCGACCGCCGTGCGCGGCATTGCGACGCTGCAAGCGCTCGAGCACCCAGGCCGTCACGGTGAGCGTCGCCGCCGTGGACACCAGCAGGGTCACCGCGATCGGCCAGAGATCCGCGCCGATCAGCTCGAAGTGCACCATCAACCCTACCCCGGCCGGCACGAACAGCAGCGTCAGATAGCGCAGGAGCCCCTCCCCCGCCAGGCGCAGGCACGCAGGCACCTTGCCTCGCACCAGCAGTGCCACCAGCAGGATCACCATGCCGATCACCGGCCCCGGTATCGGCAACAGCAAGCCCTTGGCCAACAGCTCCCCCGCAAACTGGCATGCCAGCAGCATGCTCATACCCATGATCAACGGCATCGTATCTTCCTTTTTGCGGCTCCCGGAGAGCCTGTCCTCGTTGCCATTATTGTGACAGAAGCTGCGTGATCCGGGGGCCCCAGGTGCCGGCTGGCCAAGCAATTGAAAAGAAAGCGCAAAAAGGACTTTTCATTTGCCGCAGACCGAGCTAGTATACGCCTCGTTCTCGGGGGTCAGGACCAACGGCCAAACATCCCGAAAACATCGTCGGAGCGTGGCGCAGCTTGGTAGCGCGTTGCAATGGGGTTGCAAAGGTCGCAGGTTCGAATCCTGTCGCTCCGACCACAAACATCAAGAGAAACCGCCACTTACGGATCATGCCGGGTGGCGGTTTTTCGTTGTGGCTCTCCATGGATCCCATATGAGTTCCATACAAAGGCCACCGGCGATGTCATCGACGCTACCTGAACGAGAAAGCCGGCCCTGCCGGTGCACGGAGCCGACGCTCGGACCTCGGGCTCGATAAGCCCGTCGTCGATACGACAGACGAGCGTGCAGCCCAGTGTTTCCTGTTCGGCGATCTGCGTTGCTGGGCATGGCCTTCATCATCAAGACGTCACGGCTGATTGAAGCCGCCATCCCGGCACTTGCCGACAAGACCCTCGATCCCCTTTGCGTCAGTCAAACCTGTCCCAGAACGGCGGATCGCCGAAATAGCCATCCAGGAAGTCGACGAAACAGCGCACCTTGCTCGCCAGTAGCTGACGGTGGGCGTACACCGCATAGAGCGACATCGGCTCGGGCGCCTGCTCCGGCAGGATGACCCGCAGTGTTCCTGCCTTGATCGCGGGGCCGGAAATGAAGGTGGGCTGCAGGGCGATGCCCGCGCCGGCGATGGCCGCCTCGACCAGCACGTCACCGTTGTTGCTCACCATATCACCGCCGCGATGCGGGCCACGGCTCGACAGCCATCTGGATATCGTCTCGCCGGCCGCCAGTTCCATATAGCTATAGCGCAGATAGCGATGCGCTTCGAGATCCTCCAGGCGCCGAGGGGTGCCATGCTGCTTCAGGTAGGCCGGCGACGCGCACATCAGCAGGCGGACCGGCGCGATTCGCCTGGCGATCAGCGAGGAGCTCTTCAGGTGACCGATCCGTAGTGCGACATCGAACCCCTCCTCGACGATATCGACCTTGCGGTCATTCAGCTGCAGGTCGATATCGACGGCGGGATGGGCACGCTGAAAGTCACTCAGCAGCGGGGCCAGGTGGCGAATGGCAAAGGACACCGGCGCACTGATCCGCAGCCGCCCACTGGCCTGGGTTTGCAGGTCACCGAGCTGGTGCTCCATATCATCGATATCGTTGAGCACCTGCAAGGCGCGCTGGTGATAGCGTGCCCCCGCTTCGGTCAGGTGGACCTTGCGGGTAGTGCGGTTGAGCAGGCGCACTCCCAGATGCTTCTCGAGCTTAGAGACATATTTGCTGACGAGCTGTGGAGAGGTCTCCAGCCGCTCGGCGGCACGCGTAAAGCTGCCTTCCGTCACCACCGTGACGAAGGCCCGCATGGCATCGATACGGTCCATTGATTCGTCCTGAGGCTGTGCCTTTCCAGATTATCAACGCTCTGTTGATTAAGAAGCAATGATCGGCATCTTAGTCTTTCAATCGGGTGTTAGTAGAGTGGCCTCATCGACCGGGGCGCTGGCCTCAGTCACACACCCACAAAGAAAGCATCGAGGTGACTCTCATGAATACGCAATTCGCCAAGGCCCTGTTCCACTCCCGCGGCGGTGTTGCCGCCCTGGTTCTGCGGGTGCCGGTCGGCCTGACACTGGCCGCCCACGGCGCGCAGAAACTCTTCGGCTGGTTTGGTGGCTATGGGCTGGAGGGCACCGGCCAGTGGATGGCGAGCATCGGCCTGGAGCCGGGCACCCTGATGGCATTACTGGCCGGTAGCGCCGAGTTCTTTGGCGGGTTGGCGCTGGTGCTGGGACTGCTGACGCGTCCGGCGGCGCTGGTGTCGGCCTTCACGATGTTGGTGGCCATTTTTACCGTGCACATCGGTAATGGCCTGTTCATGTCCAACAACGGCTACGAGTATGCCCTGAGCCTGTTTGCCGTCACCTTGGCCCTGACCATTCAGGGGGCGGGTCGGTTCGCGCTGGATAACCTGCTGCTGGCACGCTTCGCCGATATCCGCGCCCGGCAACCCGACGCTGCCGGAGAGTGAGGGGCCAGATGCCGCACGACCGTCTTCTCCTGACAGGCCGCTCCCTCTAGGGGGGCCTGGCAACAGGAGAGCAGGATCATGCTGGTACATAGCGACGGGAGAAATAACCGAGATGAGCACCACGACCGATGTACTCTTCATCTCCCACGGCGGCGGTCCGATGCCGCTGCTGGGAGATCCTGACCACCGCGAGATGGTGGAGCGGCTCACGGAACTCGCTGGGCGGCTGCGCAGACCCGCCGCCATCCTGGTCATCAGCGCCCACTGGGAAGAAGCGCTGCCGACGATCACCTCGGGGGCCAAGCCACCGCTGATCTACGATTACACCGGCTTCCCGCCCGAGTCCTACGAGATTACCTATCCCTGCCCAGGTGAGCCCGCGCTGGCGCGGCGAGTCCACCAGGCGTTGGAGCAGGCCGGAATACCTGCGCGACTCGACGACCAGCGGGGCCTCGATCACGGGACCTTCGTACCGCTCAAGCTGATGTACCCACGGGCGGACATCCCCTGCGTGCAGCTGTCGCTGGTGAATAGCCTGGATGCCGATACCCACCTGGCCATCGGCCGTGCATTGCAGGCGCTGGACGTCGACAACCTGCTGGTGATCGGATCCGGGTTCTCCTTCCATAACATGGGCGCCTTCTTTGCCCCCGACACCCCAACCACGCGGGCCCGCAACCAGGCCTTCGAAGACTGGCTCGAGGAGACCTGTGCCAGCGTGGAGATCGAGGAGGCGAAGCGAGCCGAGCGGCTGGCACACTGGGAGCAGGGCCCCCATGCCCGGTTCTGCCACCCTCGGGAGGAGCACCTGCTGCCGCTGCATGTGTGTGTCGGACTGGCGGAAAAGCCCTGCGATAGCCATGTCTCCGCCACGGTGCTGCGAAAGAAATCGGGGATGTTTTACTGGCGGCTCACCCGGAAAGCAGGGTGAGTACCGGCGAAGCTTATGTCCCGCGGTGAACGATACAGTGTCTATTTGCCGCTCTGTTGCCATCCCCGCCATCGCTGCCGTCGCTCTCTCAGCGATGCCGTCCGAGGCCCGGCATCGCGCCATCAGAAACCGGGTGCCTCTCTTCGCGCTCCTGCAGGAAATATCGCCCGCCATCTCTCCAGTACCGCGATAGATTTAGACTTTACTAATTTTTCGTGCCTCGCCAGCATAGCGCCTCTCGCAGATACCGAGTCGCGGCCTCGCTCGTCGATACACATTATCGCCGGCCCAGCCGCCGGATGACTCAAGCATGTCCCCACACCGGCCGATAACATCCGGTGAGGCGCTTCCCGACGAACCTACCAGACTGGCCCTGAATGCTGACGACAACGCGCAAAACCCCGCTGTACCGAGCCCTGACCGCCCACACGCCCTGCATCGTCTTCTCACCCGACGGCGTGGTCCTGGAGGCGAGCGCCCCCTTCCTCGCCGCGGTCGGCTATCGGCTGGATCAGGTAAAGGGAAAGCACCATCGCCTCTTCTGCCCCCAGGAGATGCATAACGACCCGGCCTATCGGCTCTTCTGGGAAAAGCTTGCCGGTGGCGAAAGTCAGGAAGGCACCTTCCAGCGACTCGACGCTCACGGCGTTCCGCTCTGGCTCGAGGCGACCTACGTGCCGGTGAAGGGCGCCCGCGGGCGCGTCGCCTACATCATCAAGATCGCCAGCGACGTGACCCGGCAGCGCCAGTCCACCGACGATCAGCAGGCAGTGCTCGGCGCCCTGAATGCCTCCATGGCCGTGATTGAATTCACGCCGGACGGCGAGGTCCTGCGCGCCAACGACAACTTCCTCGACACCATGGGCTATCGCCAAGAAGACATCTTGGGTCGGCATCATCGAATGTTCTGCAGCGAGGCTTTCTACGCCGAGAACCCCGGTTTCTGGGCGGAGCTTGCCAACAACGTCTTCAAGCAGGGCCGCTACGAGCGCTTCGCCGCCGACGGCAGGTCAGTGTGGCTCGAGGCGACCTACAACCCGGTGACAGACGCCGGCGGCCGGGTCACGCGCATCGTCAAGTTCGCCACGGACATCACCCCCGCTATCGAGTCGGAGGCGGCGGCGCGCCACACCGTGGAGTCCGCTCGGGTAAGCGCCCAGCAGACCGAGACCATCGCAGCCAACGGCCTGACCCAGCTCGAGGAGGCGGTCGATTCGACGCAGCGGGCCGGCGAGGAGATCCAGGCGGCACAGGAGATCATCTCGGCGCTGCAGGAGCAGGTGCGGACCATCAATGGCATCACCGACGCGATCTCGCGGATCGCTCAGCAGACCAACCTGCTATCGCTGAACGCGGCCGTCGAGGCCGCCAGGGCGGGGGATCACGGCCGCGGGTTCGCCGTGGTGGCCAAGGAGGTGCGCGAGCTCTCCCAGGGATCGACCCAGGCCGCCGAACAGATCACCCGCGTGCTGAACGACAACAACGAACGCATCGGCATGGCCAACCAAAAGATCCTCGACGTCGTCGAGCACAGTCAGGTCAACCAGCAGCGGATCCACGCCACCCAGGACGTCATTCGGGAGATACTCACCGGGGCACAGAGCGTCTCCGAGGCCATCCGCGAGCTCTAACGGCGGCCCCTCCTCAGCGATACTCTTCGAGCAAGGGCAGGAACGACTCAACGGGCTGGGGGCGCGCGAACCAGAAGCCCTGGCCCATTTCGCAGCCCATGGCCGCCAGCCTGGCGGCCTGAGCCGGTGCCTCGATCCCCTCGGCAACCACCCGGCAGTCCAGCCCATGGGCCATGGCGACGATCGACTCGACCAGCCGATGACTCTGGGCGTCGTCCAGCAGATGCGTCAGGAAGCTGCGATCGATCTTGATGGTATCGACCGGCATCCGCCGCAGGTACGCAAGCGACGAGTGGCCGGTGCCGAAATCGTCGATCGCGATGCTGACCCCGAGATCGGCCAGCTGCTGGAGCTGCAGGGTAGCGATCTCCAGGTCGGTCATCACGGCGGACTCGGTGACCTCCACCTCCAGCGCCGCGGGGGGCACGTCGTATCGCGCCAGAGCCTCGTGCACCTCGGCGACGAAGCCCGGCCGGCACAGCTGGTGGGCGGAGACGTTCACGGCGAGGCTGAACGCCTCATCGACTCGACCCTCACCCCGCCAGCGACTCAGCGTGGCAAGGGCGGCCTCCAGTACCCAGGCGCCCAGCGCCAGGATATCACCGCTCGCCTCGGCCATCGGGATGAACTCGGCCGGCGAGACCATGCCCAGCGCCGGGTGCGTCCAGCGCACCAGCACCTCGGCGCCGCAGGTTCGCCCCGTAGCGAGCGACACCTTGGCCTGGTAATGAAGCGAGGTCTCGCCACGCTGGACGGCTTGCGGCAACGCCTGGCGCAGCTGCATGCGCCGCTGTTCACTAGCTTCCAGCGCCGGGCTATGGACCTGAATGGCGACCCCTTCCCGAGCATGGGGCACCGCCAGTGCCGCCATGTGCACCAGCCGCTCCGGCTCCAGGTTTACGCCGCCGGCGACGCCGATCCGGCCATCGATCTGCAGCCGCACGCCACTCGTGGCCAGGGGGCGTTTGAGCTCCCCGCGCACACGCGTTGCCAGGTGCTCGAGTTCGCCCATCGAGGCCCGGGGCTGAATCAGCAGCAGCTCATGGCTGCCCCAGATCCCGACCACGCCCTGCTCGGGAAGCGCGGCCTTCAGGCGGCGAGCCATCTCGCTGAGTAAGACTTCGGTCATCCGATGGCCGTGGTACCGCATGATGGCGTCGATCCCTTGCAGCACGATGAACAGCGCGCCCACCACGACGCCGTCCCGCTGCCACTCGCCGAGGGTCGCCGTCAGCCCGCGACGGTTCGGCAGATTCGTCACCGGATCGGTACAGGAGAGTCGCTCCAGTTCACGGGTGCGCTGGGCCACCAGCCGTTCCAGCATGGCGGCCTGATCGCGGCGCCACTGATAGTGGCTCTGATCGCGCAGGGCGTTATGAATGCGCGCTAGCACCTCTTCGTTGTCGAACGGCTTGGTCAGGAAGTCGCGCACGCCCATGGCCAGCGCTTGCCGGCGGGTATCGTCATCGACCTGAGCGGTCAGCACGATGGTCGGCGGCGCCTCCATGGCAAAGGCCTGCTGCAGGGCCTCGAGCACCGCATAGCCATCCATGTGAGGCATGCGGATATCCAGCAGCAGCAGATCCGGCACCTGCGCCTGGCAGTGCGCGAGGACCTCGCGCGGATCGGTGAGGCCGGCGACCTGCCGATAGCCATGATCCTCCAACAGATCCTGGAGCAGCTCGACGTTGACGGGATGGTCATCCACCACCAGCAGCCGCTTGTGGTAGAGGGTGGAATCAGAAGGCATCCGGATTTCCTTCGAACGACGAGAGATGGCGCGAGAGGGTGGCAAAGAACGACGCCAGCTCCAAGGGCTTGGTCAGGTAGTCGTCGAACCCCGCCGCCAGGCCACGCTTGATATCGGCTGGCATGGCATTGGCGGAGAGCGCGATCACCGGCAGCGCCCGCGTGAGCGGCAACTGGCGCAGTCGTTCCAGCGCATGATAGCCGTTCATGCCCGACAGATTAAGATCCATCAGCACCAGATCCGGCGGCTCGGCCTCGATATGCGGCAGGGCGAGCTCGGCGCTGGGATAGATTTGCAGTTGGCAGGCCTGCCACTCTTCGAAGATATCCTCCATCAGGCGCTGGTTGGCGGGATTGTCCTCGATATAGACGATACGCGCCGCCACCTCCTCCGGGGCGCCTGCACCCTCCTGCTCGGCCCGGTTCACGACACGCTGATCGACGTCGGCCAGCATCAGACGGCAGTGGAAGGCACTGCCCTGCCCCTCGACGCTTTCGACTTCGATCGTGGCATGCATGGCCTCGAGCAGCTGGCGCGTGATGGCAAGGCCGATGCCGGTACCCTCGATCCCGCTACGCTCGGCCCCCAGTCGCTGGAAGGGCTGGAAGAGCAGCGCCAGATCCTCGTCGCGGATTCCCTGGCCGTTGTCGCGCACGGTGAAGCGAAGACACTCCTCCTCCGCGGCGGCCTCCAGGCAAACCCAGCCGCCCGGACGGTTGTACTTGATAGCGTTGCTGAGCAGGTTCAGCAGCACCTGCTTGAGTCGCGTGTAGTCGGCATAAACCGCCGGCAGTGGACCGTGAATCTGCTGGTGGAGCGCGATGTCGTGGGCCTTGGCCGTCGCCTCCAGGGCGTGAGTGGCATCGTCTGCCACCTCAACCAGCGAGAGCGCCTCCATGGAGAGGCTCAGCTGACCGGCCTCCACCCGCGCCAGATCCAGAGTCTGGTTGATCAGCTCCAGAAGATGCTGCCCGCTGCGCGCAATCTGAGCGACCTGGCGCTGCTGGCGCGCCTCCAGCGGGTGGCGCTTGCCACCTTCCAGCAGCTGGGCAAAGCCGAGGATCGCGTTCAAGGGAGTGCGCAGCTCATGGCTCATCGACGAGAGAAACTCGCTCTTGGCGCGATTGGCCCGGTCGGCGCTGTCTCGCGCCGTGGAGAGGGCCTCGATATAGCCTTCACGCTCCGCCATCTGCCGATAGAGGTTGATCAGCAGCGCGCAGGTCGCCGTAAAGGGCTCCAGCCAGTCCAGCAGGGCCTGATCATAACGGCGACGCCCGTTGGCGATGGCGAACATCCCGATCGGGCGCTTGCCATCGAAGATCGGCACGCCCAGGTAGTTGTGAAGCGGCGGATGCCCCGGAGGAAAGCCGCTGCGATGAGGGTGCTCGGCGAGGTTGTCGGTCATCACCACCTCGCCATGGGCAAACACCCGTCCGAGCAGCGACTGAGGGTTGGAGAGCGTCATGTCGCCGTTGCGCAACCGCTCCATCAGCCGCCGCGATTCCTCGTTCCAGGAGAGGTCGGTGATGGCATGGATCTTCAACGCCGGCTGCCCCGCATCCTCGTTCACCTCACCGATCAGCGCGTACTCGCTGTCGGTGAGCTCACGCAGCGCCTCCATCAGGAAGTCCCACAGCTGGTGGCCCGACATCAGCGCCTGATAGTCGGTGATCCCGCGGTGCAGCACGCGGATCAGGCTCGCCTGGCGCACCGCCTGGGTGGTGTCGCGCGCCACGCCCACCACGCCGCCGATCTCGCCCTCTTCATCTCTCAGCGGCCCGAGCTGCAGTTCGTGATGGCGGCCCTGGAGGGGCGGCAGCGATACCTGCTGCGGCGCGCCGCTGGCGATCACCTCGGCCTCCGCCGCATCAAGGCGCGCCTGCACCTCGGCGGGCAGCTGCGGCGTCTCCTCCTCCATCGCCGTGCCGGAGGTGCCCTCCAGCAGCGACAGGCATGCGGTATTGGCCGCCAGATAGCGCCCGCTGCGACTGCGCGCGTAAATGGGATCGCGGCTGCCATCCAGAACGGAGCGCAGCAGCTGCCGCTCCTTGGCCAGCCGATCGCCGGCCTCGGAGAGGCGCAGGTTCAGCGTCACCAGCTCGCGCTGCTGGGCCTCCTGCTTCATCCGCAGCTGATGCTTTCTCAGCAGCGCCTCGACCTGGCTGGCCAGCCGTCCCAGCAGCCGCCGGTCGCGCGCGGAAAAATCGCGTGGTTGAGTGTCGATCAGGCAGAGGGACCCCACGGCATGCTCCCCATCGGGAAACAGCGGATGCCCCGCATAGAAACGGATGCCGGGCTCGCCGGTGACCAGGGAATTGTCCTTGAAGCGAACATCCTCGCAGGCGTCCGGCACCACCAGCGGCTGCTGGGCCGCGACAGCATGAGCACAGAAGGAGACTTCCCGCGACGTTTCGCGGACCTCCAGGCCGACACAGGCCTTGAACCATTGCCGATCCTCTGCCACCAGCGAGACCAGCGCGATGGGGACCTCGAAGAGCTCCTGCGCCAGCTCGACCAGCTGATCGAAGCCCGCATCGGGCGCTGAATCCATTACGCCCAGTGCCGCCAGAGCGGCCAGGCGGGCGGTGTCATTCTCGGGAACGGGTGGCTTCATGCAGGGGCTCACGGTGTGGCGTTATCGGCATATTGATAAGCCGAACGTACCATGAATGCCGAAGAGTGTGATGAGAAGAAACAGAAGGGAGTATTAACGAAAATATCGAGCCGTAAACGCTCTCACCACGGTCGGACATAGATCGGCCCAGCACCTACCTGGCGCCCGAGACACCATGGCACCTCAAGGTGTCGATGCGACGAAGGAGAAGCTCGACAATACAGCGCATGACGCCGCGACCCTCACCGCTGTCCGCAAGCGGAACCAATGGTTGACGTCCTCCTCGCCCTAAAGGACGGGGATTCCAACTTCTTGAGGGCAACGTCCTGCCCCGAGACTGAGAATATTCCGGGCCGCATTCACGTCCCGGTCGTGGAGCGCACCACACCCCACGCACTCCCAGTCTCTTACTCGCAGCCCGTTTACACCGTGCGGTCCGCTCAGCGAGCCGCATGATGAACAGGTGCGGGTGGTGTATGCCTCGCGGACCTCTCGGAAGACGATGCCTGCGTGATCGCACTTGTATTCCAGCATTGTCTTGAGCTGACCCCAGCCGGCATCCAGTACCGACTTGGCCATGCGGGTCTTCGCGAGCTTGGTGGACGAGACGTCGCCCACCACGATTTCGCCGTACTGATCGACTAGCCGGCGGGAGAACTTATGCAAGGCGTCCTTGCGACGATTCTTGATCTTGGCGTGGATCGCCTTCACGCGGCGCTTGTTGCGTGCCCGCTGGGCGATGGCTAGCTTGTCTTCCAGGTCGCGGTAGAAGCGACCGTTCTCCAGCTTCACGCCGTCGCTACAGGTCGCCACGTCCTTCAGCCCCAGGTCGATGCCGACCGCCCCCTGGCCGGTGGACAGCTGGATCTCGACCTCGACCACCACGTTGAAATACCAGCGGCCTCGGGCGTCTTCGTTGAAGCTGCCAGAGCGAAACGCGTACTGGCTGAGGCCGAAGCTGTCCCAGACCTTGAAGTGCTGGCCGTTGAAAGTGACCTGCCCGTTCTTCCACTTGGCAGCGCCCGACTTGAAGGGCACCCAGCCAAACGACCGGCGAACGCCACGGGACTTGCGCCACGCTAGGCAGGACTTCTTGAACTGCTTGCGACGCGTGGCGTACTCCCTGCCGACCTCCTGAACCGTATGGCTGTGGAGGCCGAGTTCCTTGGCGGCCCCGTTGGTGTACTTCTGGATGTCGTAGGCGGACAGAAAGACCCCGCGCTCGCGGATCGACCGGGAGCTGAGTTCATTCACGAAGTTCCAGACGAAGTTCACGCTACGGGCCATGCGGCCCAGGTGGGCAGCGTGCTTGTCCTTCACTCGAACCTTGAGGGTCTTGGTCTGTTTCATGCCTTCAAGTATGATTGGTCTATGGATACCAAACAACACTACAGAGCAGGCAGGAACTGCGTTTTTATTCTTCATGCTCACTTGGTCTTTGTTACCAAATACAGGGGAAATGTCTTTGGTGCAGAGCATCTTGAATCCTTGGAGGGGATCTTCCGCAACGTCTGCGCCGACTTCGAGGCGGAACTAGAGGAGCTCAACGGTGAAGGTGACCACGTTCACCTGCTGGTGAACTACCCACCCAAGGTAGCCCTCTCCCGCTTGGTGAACAGCTTGAAAGGGGTGTCCAGCCGAAGGCTCAAGCTGATGCACCCCGAGCTGGTGAAGCCGGCGTACCAGAAGAATGCCCTATGGAGCCCCAGCTACTTTGCCGGGAGCGTTGGCGGTGCTCCGATCTCGGTGGTTCGTCAGTATATTGAGCAGCAAGCCCGCCCACATTGAGGGCCGCTTCGCGACCCGCGCTATCCTTCCCCGCACTAAAAAGTACGTGGCATGCCGCGCATTCTGGTCATAGTCGGCGCCATCATCGTCACTCGACACGGCCGCGAGGTAAAAGCAATCCGCCAAACGGACGGCCGGGGAAAGGCGCGACCGGGTGGCGGACTGGCTTATTGCGACGCGGGGACAACCCCGATACTTCTTACTTCAGGCGCGGACCTCACTTGAGCAACGATATAGACGCTCGACAACGACTAGCCCATCGATCCGGTAGCTCCCGGACGAATATGCCGGTGCCCGAAATCCTCAGGTGTCGCCCTTATTGGTTGGCTTCAGCGAGCCGGCGGCTTTAGCTTCTGCATCCGCTTCAGCAACTTCGTCAACCTTGGCGTCTTCCTCGGTCTTAGATTCTTTGACCTTAGCTTCCTCGGCCTTAGCTTCTTCCTGGGCATTAAGGGTTGCATCGGCTTTAGCTTCTCGAGTGGCTTTAGCCTCTTCGGCGGTTGCAGCGGCTTCGGCCTCTTCAGCTTCTTCCGCAATATCCGCCGCGGGATGGAACGGCTCGCCCTCCTCGTCCTGCAGCTGGTAATCGTACGCCGCCTGGAGACCGGACTCTTCCTCGACCTCTTCCTCTTCGGCCTGGGCAATGTAGCCTGGATAAAAGGGCGAGAGGATGGCAAAGAGGATGCCCAGCGCGGAGAACATGGCAAACGCACTGGCGTAGCCGAAGGTGTTCACCAGCGAGCCGACGACCGGTGAGCCGGTCGCCTGCCCCAGCGAGACCGCCATGAAGGGCAATACCGGCCCCACCGCCAGCCGGCCCGGCAGCAGGCGGATGCCGGTCATCAGGTAGAGCCCCGTCAGACTCATGTAGGCCAGGCCGAAGACCAGCGCAGAAAAGGCCGCCAGTACGGTTTGACCAGGGCTGGCCGCGAGCAAGGCCAGGCTCGCGGAGAGCATCATCAGCATCAGCGAATGCGTGATGGGCGGATTGTTGCGATCGGCCAGGTCGGCCACCACGGCACCGCCCAGGCCGGCGATACCCACCGCCAGCCATAGCCAACCGGTGGCGCCGGACGGCAGGCCGCCGAGGGTGACCACCAGATCGGGGGCGAAGATCCAGTAGGCGGCGGAAACGAAGCCCATCACGAAGGCGAACAGCGAGAGCCTGACGAGACGCGACCAGGGCAGCTCGCGGATCGGCGGCGGTGGCGCGGCGTTGGCGGGCGTGATCCTCGACACCGAGGGCAGGAAGAGCCAGGCGGCAATCACCCCGACGCCCGCCAGGATAGCAAAGGAGATATACGCGAGACGCCAGGCGCCGACCAGGAACAGCACCGTCGGGACGGCCACGATCACGCCGATGCTGGTCCCCGCGTTCATGACCGAGCTGACGCGCCCGTGCAGCGAGCGTTTCACCAGTGCCTGCATGGCGGCCGTGAGCGCCGGCATCATCAGGCCGGTGCAGATGCCGCAGGCAAACACCCCTGCCCCGAGCAACAGCGCACCGGGCGCCTGACTGATCAGCGCCAGGCCGGCGACGCCGAACGCCCCGGAAAGCACCGCCGCGTTACGGGCACCCAAAAGGTGGGTGACGAGCGGCGCGATGAGCGTGGCCAGCAGGAAACTGATCAGCGGCAGCGCGCCGATGATACCGATCACCGACGGCGTGAGGCCCAGTTCCTCGCGGATGGGGGGCACGAACAGACCGAAGGCGAAACGCGCGAGACCGTAGCTGATCGCGATCAGCCCCGCGCCGAGAAGCGCGAATTCCGTGCTCGACGGTGACCTCATACGACCTCCTCACGGCGCGCCATGAGGATGCCGACCCGTGTCGTTGTCAGGCATCGTTCCCTGCGCGCGACGACCGCCCGCGGCTGCTCGATATGGTTATTGGCGTTGATCACCATGACTCCCTCACCTTCTGAATGCATAGATACACTGCAGCACACGAGAGCAGCAGCTATGGGCGGGAGGGCCAGCGCCGGACCGCCCCCGGCTCACCGACCAAGGTAGAGCAGAGCACGGCATACCAACAGCGACCCCGCTCCACGGTATCAGAGACGGCCCCGTTGTGACGTCCGCCGTCGCGATCGATACGGCATCCGAGCGCCGAGGGAGCGGCACCGACGGCCGTAAGCGACGACAGCGTTCGCAGAGGCGAGATGCTCTCTGTTGGGGAAACACGGGAGGGAATCGCGAGTGGGGGTTGTGAGAGGTGATAGAAGCCAGCCCGTCGGGGGGCTTGGGAAGGAGGACCGCCGGGGCTCGCCCCGGCGGTCAGGTCCTGCTTACTCGCCGAAGTATTCCTCCTGCAGGCGCTCGAAGGTGCCGTTGGCCTTGACCTCGGCCATGGCGGCGTTGAAGCGTTCGGCCAGCTCGGCGTCGCGCTGGCGGAAGGCCGCGCCCACGCCCGGGCCGTAGATCGACTCCGGCTCGGTGATCAGCGAGCCCCGGCGCACGTAGGCGTCGTCATCGAGCAGCGCCTCCTGAGCCAGCGGGAAGGCCGTGAACACCAGATCCAGGCGGCCGGAGCGCATGTCGTTGATCACGCCACCCGAATCGCTGTAGCGGCGAAGCTCCGCCTCGGGGTGAAACTGGCTGACGTAGCGATCCTGGATGGTGCCCTGCTGAACGCCGATGGTCACCTCCTTGAGTTCGCTCTCCACATCGACCTGCTGGTCCGCCTGGCCAACCCACACCGAGGGCACCTGGTAGTAGGGCTCCGAGAACAGTACCTGGCGGGCACGATCCTCGGTGATGTTCATCGCCGAGGCGATGAAGTCGTACTTGCGCGCCAGCAGGCCGGGAATGATGCCGTCCCAGCCCTGCTTGACCCATTCGCACTCGCGCTGCATCTCGGCGCAGACGGCATCGATCAGCTCGACCTCGAAACCGGTGATGGTGCCGTCGGGCAGCTGATACTGGTACGGCACATAGGGGACGTCCACGCCGATACGCAGCGGACGCTCGTCCGCCAGGGCGGGCGATGACGACAGGGCCGCGGCGATCAGCAGGCCGGAATAGAGAGAAACACGCATGGCAAGACACCTCTTTTGCTTTGTGAATTGTGATTGTTGGTGGGTGAAGGGGTGGTGTGGTGAGGCGGCCCTCGGTCAGGGCCGCTCGGCCTCGGGCGGCACGGCCGCGGCCGCGAGCTCCCCAAGGGTGATCGACTGCAGCGGCGGGCGAACCTGGTAGGTGCCCACCGCCGCCGGTGTGGTGCCCAGATGGCCGGCCAGCAGCCGGGTGACGCTCTCGCCGCAAAGCCGCCCCTGGCAGGGGCCCATGCCGCAGCGGGTGAACGCCTTGAGCTGGCCCGGACCGGCGGCGCCCTGCGCCATGGCGGCGTTGATCTCTCCGAGCGAGACGGCCTCGCAGCGACACACCAGGGTCGTCTCGGGCTGGGCGGCGAGCCAGCCCTCGGGCACGCGGAACAGTGCCTCGAGCAACGTCCGGGCACTCCGGTCGCGACGCCGGGCGCGATCGAGCGGTGCGGCTTCGCGCGCCACCGCCTCGCCCTCGGCCGAGAGGATCGCCAGGGCCGCGAGATGACCCTCGCGCTCGGCGTTGAGCGCCCCGCCAATCCCCGCGCCGTCGCCGGCCAGCCAGACGCCCGGCTCGGCGGCGAGGGAGTGAGCGTCGCGCCGGGGCACGAAGGCCTGCTGGCCGTCGTGCCAGTCATGAGCCAGGCCCAGGCCGCGGCCCAGCTGGGGCTCCGGCACCACCCCGAAGTGGGTCAGCAGCAGCGATGCCCCAACGCGGTGCCAGCGCCCACCCAGGCGATAGCGCACCGCCTCGAGCCGCGCCCCGCCCTCGGCCTCGATCGCCTCGAGGCCGTGCTTCACCGTCACCCCGGCCCGGCGCAGCGCGCCGAGCATGCCAAGCCCCTTGAGCAGGTAGTGGCCGGCGTGCCAGGTGGCGCGGGGCCGGCGCAGCAGCGCCGCATAGCGCGAGCGCGGCGCGGCATCGAGGATCAACCGCGGCGGGCAGCCGGCACGCAGGTACTGCCAGGCCAGCAGGTAGAGCAGCGGCCCGGTGCCGACCAGCACCGGCGGCGCGTCGGGTACCAGGCCACCCTGCTTGAGCAGGATCTGACCGGCACCGGCCTGCATCACCCCGGGCAGCTGCCAGCCGGGAAACGGCCAGCCGCGCTCCATGGCGCCGCCGGCGACGATCAATCGCTTCGCCTGCCAGAGCTCGCTGCGCCCGCCCGCCAGCACCCCGAGGGTGGTGCCCTGCCCTTCGCGCTGAGCCCACCACACCCGGCTGCCCGGCCGATAGTCGAGCCGGGCGTGCTCGAAACGCTCGAGCATGGCGCGTCCGCGCAGGTAGTCGCGGCCCATCACCTCCTCCCCGACCTGGGGGGCGGTGAGCTGGCGATAGATCTGGCCGCCGGGACTCGGCGCCAGATCGAACACCACCGGTCGCTGGCCGGCCTCGGCCAGCCGGCTGGCGGCCGCCATGCCGGCGGGTCCGGCGCCGATGATCGCCACCTCGGCGTGGCGAAGGCTCGCGTCGCTCATGGGCTCCTCCGCTGGCGTTCGAGGCGCATGCCCTCGGCCACCGGCACCAGGCAGCCCTGGCGATTGGGCTCGCCATCGACGGTGATCAGGCACTCGTGGCACACGCCCATCATGCACAGCGGCGCCCGGCGACCGCCGGCGGCGTGATCGCGATAGCCCGCGCCACCGTCGAGCCACAGCACCGCGGCGGCGGCGCTGAGCGTGGCCGGCACCCGCCGCGGCTGGTCCTCCAGCCAGATGGTGACCTCCCCGGCGAGGGCGGCGTTATCCAGTCGCTTGAACATCGAAACGTGCTCCCGAGAAGTCGCCGTAGCGGGTGGCCAGGCGGTCACTGTCGATGGCCTCGGCCAGCTCCTCGGCATGGAAGGCGGCCAGGGTGATGCCGCTGTGACAGCTCAGGTTGTAGGCGCCGGGACAGGGGCGAGAGGCCTCATAGAGCGGACTGCCGTCGGGCGTCATCACCCTGAGCGCCCCCCAGCTTCGCACCAGCCGCGCCCGGGCGAGGTCCGGATAGACCGCTACCGCCCGCCGGCCCAGCTGATGGAGCGTCTCGAGGGTCACCCCGGTATCGAAGCCGGCGTTCTCCAGCACGTCGCCGATCAGGTAGCCGCCGCTGGCGGTCTGGCGAATCTGCGGGCTCGGCAACCGTCCGCCTTGCGGCAGCCGTTCGGTGACGAGTATCTGGCCGCGCACCGGGCGCACCTCGCCGGAGAGCCCCAGCGGCGGCGCCAGGCGGCGCGCCCCAAGGCCGGCGGCGAGGATCACCCGCGGTGCAACGACATCTCCCATGGGCGTGTGCGCCACGAAGCCGCTGGCCCTGGCCTCGACCCCGTCGACCGGGGTGGCCGGGCGATAGTCGACGCCGAGCGAGCGGCAGGCGGCATAGAGGGCACGCAGCAGGTAGAGCGGATTGCACTGGCCGTCCCAGGGCGAGAAGGTGCCGCCGTGCACCGCCTCGCCGAGGCCCGGCAAGTGCTCGCGCAGCGCCTCGCGGTCGAGATAGGCCCAGCGCATGGCCGCGAGTGCGGGGGTGGCGGCGTAGAGCGCGCGGTACTCTTCCTGGCGCGCCTCGGCCTCCGCGGCGTCGAAGCACAGGTCGACGCCGCCACGGCGCTCATACTCGAGCTCGACGCCGGTGCGTGCGGTGAGCTCCTCGGCGAAGGTCGGCCAGGCCTCGCTCGACTGCAGCGAGAGCTCGGCATAGCGCGGCATGCGAAGCCCCTTGCCCTGCACCCAGACCAGCCCGGCGTTACCGCGAGAGGCACGCAGCGAGCCGTCGTGCTCGTCGAGCACGCTGACCCGGCGGCCGCGACGGGCCAGCCCGTAGGCCACCGCCATGCCGACCACGCCGCCACCGATGATGAGGAAGTCCCGAGACATCCGCCCTGCTCCGTCGTTGCGATACTCCTCGACGATAGGCGAGTGACCCCATACGATCTAATACCAATGCCTGGACAACCCATACGGTAATGTTATGGATTCACCGCGACTCAGCGACCGCCAGCTGGAGGCCTTCCAGCAGGTGATGGAGTGCGGCAGCGTCTCCGGCGCCGCCCGCCGCCTGTTCATCGCCCAGCCGGGCGTTACCCGTCTGCTCAAGCAGCTGGAGCACGATCTGGGCTTCACGCTGTTCGAGCGGCGGCGCGGCCGCCTGGTGGCAACCCCCGAGGCGCGCCTCTTCTATCGCGAGCAGTTGCGGGTCTGGAGCGGGCTGGAGACGCTGCGAGCCACGGCGCGGCGCATCCGCGAGCGCGAGGTCGGCGGGCTGCGCATCAGCGCCATGCCGCTGCTCGGCATGACCTTCCTGCCCGACGTGCTGGCGGCCTTCGCGCCGCAGCACGGCGAGGCCCGCATCGAGCTGGCGACCTTCCGCTCCGAGCAGGTGCTGGAAGAGGTGGTCACCCAGCGCGCCGAGCTGGGCTTCGCCATGCTCGGCGGCGGCGACGAGCGGGTGGAAAGCGAGGCCTTCTGCCTCGAGAGCGTCTGCCTGCTGCCCGGCGACCACCCGCTGGCGACGCAGGACCGGTTGACGCCCGAGGACCTGCATGACCAGCCGCTGATCTGCTACGAGCCCCGCGACCCTACCCGCCAGTCGCTGGATCGGTTGCTCGCGGCCGCCGGGGTGCGTCCGCGTCGCCACCTGCAGGTCTCCCTGGCGCTGCAGGCGGCACGCCTGGTGGCTCAGGGCGTCGGCATCACCGTGATCGATCCGCTGAGCGCACGGATCTTCGCCGACAAGGGCCTGACGATTCGCCCCTTCAGCGCCGAACTGGATGACACCTTCTACCTGCTCACGCCCCGGGAACAGCCGCTCTCGCGTCTGGCCCAGGCCTTCATCGGTGAATTCCGCGCGCACTTCTCGGCCACCCTGCGCGACGTCGTGCCACCAGGCGACCAGGCCTGAAGGCCTTGAACGACCGTCAGGTCGACCCGACCGGCGTCGCGTCGACGCTTCATCTTGTACATTTCTCTAGCCGGGTATAGCTTTTGCTTGCCACCCTGCCGCAAAGGACACCCGCATGTCGGCAAGCGCTCTCACCCTGCCCGAACGCGTGACCCTCGAGGCCCTCGGCGACTGGCTGCGGGCCGGCCAGGTCTCCGCTATCGACGTGCCCGCTATCGACGTGTCCGGTGTCGACGTGCTCACCGTCGAGGTGCAGTCGATTGACCAGGGCTTCTACCTGGTGCGCCTGCACCATGCCCAGGGCGTCAGCCAGCTGGTCGGTGCCGATGGCCAGGCCAGGCGCTTCACCGGCACCCAGTGGGTGAGCCGGGCGCTGCTGCCGCTGGGGATCACCCACGGCGTGCTGACCTGGGCCGAGGTCACCGACGAGATGATCGGCCTGCCCGCCACCCAGAGCGACCCGCAGAGCGTGCTCGCTCACGGCACCCGGGTGGCCTTCCAGACCCGCTAGCCTTTCTCTCTGCCTGCCTCAACCGGCTGCCTCAACCGGCTGCCTCAACCGGCTGCCTCAACCGGCTGCCTCGCCCGGCTTCCCTTCGCCGTCTCCCTCGGGCGCCTTCGGCTAGCCGGATGGCCCCCTTGCCCCTATCCTCTGGGCAACCCTCGCCGTTGCCGATCTGCATCACCATCTTCAATAATTGGCATTTTGGATCGTCATCTATATCAATAACAATTAGCTATGTGTCTCTGATACGCTACGCCGGTTTTCGCGCCCCAGCCCCTGACACTGCCCTGCGCGCGGTGCCGACGCCGCACGACTCCCCGGCCGCCCCGAGCGATGGCGCGGGCCGGCAACAGAGGCAAAGAAGAAAGGAGACGTCGATTGGAACTGTTTCAGTACGCGCTGGATAACCTGGAGCTCTTGTTATCCCGCACGGTCGAGCATATCTCGCTGGTGGGCGTGGCCGTCGGCATCGCCACCCTGACCGGGGTACCGATCGGTATCGCCATCACCAAGAACGAGCGCGCGGCCAAGACCGTGCTCTATATCGCCTCGATCATCGTGACGATCCCCTCCATCGCGCTGTTCGGGATCATGATCCCGATCCTGTCGCTGATCGGCCAGGGCATCGGCTATCTGCCGGCGGTCATCGCGGTGCTGCTCTATTCGCAGCTGCCGATCATCCGCAACACCTACACGGCCATCAACAACGTCGACCCGGCCCTGCGCGAGGCCGCCCGCGGCATCGGCATGAGTCCCAACCAGCGCCTGCGCATGGTCGAGATCCCGCTGGCCGTGCCGGTGATCATGGCCGGCGTGCGCACCGCCGTGGTGCTCAACATCGGCGTCATGGCGATCGCCGCCTACATCGGCGCCGGGGGCCTTGGCACCTTCATCAGCCGCGGCATCTCCCAGTCCGATCCGCGCCAGCTGATCATCGGCGCCGTGGCCGTCAGCGTGCTGGCGATCATCGTCGACTATGCGCTGCTGGCGCTGCAGAAGCGCCTGACGCCCAAGGGCATGGACCGCGCCGCCGCCACGGCCTGAGCCGTCCTCCGCGTCCCCTTCTGCCGATCCGACCCAGCTGTGGATCCGATAAAGCCGCCGACCTGACAAGGCCGCCGATCCCACAAGGCCGCCGACCCAGACAAGGACCGCCACATGATTCGACTCGATAACCTGACCAAGGTCTTCGACACGCCCAAGGGCGCCGTAACCGCCGCCGACCACATCAGCATGGAGGTGCCGAGCGGCGAGATCTGCATCCTGCTCGGCCCCTCCGGCTGCGGCAAGACCACCACCCTGAAGATGATCAACCGCATCATCCGCCCGACCTCGGGCAAGGTGTTCATCAACGGTGAGGACACCACCAGCCTCGATACCCAGGACCTGCGCCGCAGCATCGGCTACGTGATCCAGCAGATCGGCCTGTTCCCCAACATGACCATCGAGGAGAACATCACCGTGGTGCCCAAGCTGCTGGGCTGGGACAAGGCGAAGTACAGGGAACGCGCCCGGGAGATGATGCGCATGATCGCCCTGGAGCCCGACGCCTTCCTCAAGCGCTACCCAAGCGAGCTCTCCGGCGGGCAGCAGCAGCGCATCGGCGTGGCCCGGGCGCTGGCCGCCGACCCGCCCGTAATGCTGATGGACGAGCCCTTCGGCGCCATCGACCCGATCAACCGGGCGGTGATCCAGGACGAGTTCCTGAAGATGCAGCAGGATCTCAAGAAGACCATCATGTTCGTCAGCCACGACATCGACGAGGCGATCAAGATGGGCGATCGCATCGCCATCTTCCGCGAAGGCAAGCTGGTGCAGTACTCCGAGCCCGACGAGCTGCTCGCCGCGCCCAGGAACGAGTTCGTCGAGTCCTTCCTCGGCGAGGACCGGGCGCTCAAGCGCCTCAACCTGGTCAAGGTGCGCGACCTGGCCAGCGAAGATATTGGCCTGGTGCGCCCCGACGACACCCTCGAGACCGCGCTTGCGCGCATCGACGACTACGGCTACCAGACCAGCATCGTGATGGTGAACGCCAAGCGCCAGCCGGTGGGCATCGTCAGCGCCGCCGTGGCCCGCACCACCAAGGGCCACTGCCGCGACCACTTCCAGAGCGTGCCGGTGGTGGTGAGCCTCGACGACGACCTGCGCAAGGTCGCCTCGCTGATGTTCTCCAACGACATGACCTGGGTGCCCTGCGTCGACGACGAGGGTCGCATCGTCGGCCAGATCACCCAGCGGTCGATCACCCACCACCTGGGCTCGCGCTACCGCGCCCATTCCGGAGCCGACACCGCGGTCGGCGAGGCGTCACCGTCATCATCGGCCACCAAGGAGTAAGCCCATGCCGACGCTGAACCTCTCCGGGGCCATGCGCCTGCTGGTGCTCGTGGCCGTCTTCATGGCCGGCATCTGGAGCCAATCCAGCGGCGTGATCGACGACTTCATCTTCTACCTGCCGGACATCCAGTACCTGGCGGTGCAGCACCTGTGGCTGACCGCCATCTCCGGCAGCCTGGCGATCCTCGTCGCCATCCCGCTGGGCACCCTGCTGTCGCGCCCCAGCATGGCGCGGTTCGCCGAATCCGCGATGCAGGTGCTCAACGTGGGCACCACCATCCCGACGCTTGCTGTGCTGGCGCTGTCGATGAGCTTCCTGGGCATCGGCACCGTGCCCGCCGTGTTCGGGCTCTTCGTGGCGACGCTGCTGCCCATCACTCGCAACACCTACACTGGCCTCAAGGGGGTCTCGCCGGCCCTCAAGGAAGCCGCGGCGGGCATCGGCATGTCGCCCGGCCAACGGCTGATGCGGGTCGAGCTGCCCAACGCGCTGTACGTGATCTTCGCCGGCATCCGCACGGCGCTTGCCATCAACGTCGGCACCGTTCCGCTGGCCTTCCTGATCGGGGCCGGCGGCCTGGGCGAGCTGATCTTCACCGGCATCGACCTCTACGACCCGGTGATGATGCTCTCCGGCGCGATCCCCACGGCGCTGCTGGCGATCGTGGTCGACATGCTCATCGCCATCACCGCCTTTTTGGTGGTGCCGCGAGGGGTGAACCCAAGCCGGGCCTGATACCCCCGGCGCGGCGCCAGGACGCAGCAAGAACCCGCAGCATCGAGAACCGCAGCACCTGACATCAACGCTTCACGGCCGATTCAGTAAGACAGATTCAGTAACACCGATTCAGTAACACCGATTCAGTACGACCGATTCAGTAAGACCAAGTGATCACAACAAGGAGCGACCCCATGAAGACTCTGATGACCCTGCTCACCGGCGCGGCACTGGCCGGCAGCCTGACCGCCGCCCAGGCCAACGAGATCGTGGTGGGCGGCAAGAACTTCACCGAACAGCAGATACTGGCCAGCATGACCAGCCAGTACCTTGATGCCCTGGGCTACGACGTCGAGAAGCGCTCCGGCATGGGCTCCGCGGTACTGCGCCAGGCCCAGGAGAACGGCCAGATCGATCTCTACTGGGAGTACACCGGCACCTCGCTGATCAACTACAACGACGTCACCGAGCGCCTCTCGCCGGAAGAGACCTACTCGCGCGTCAAGGAGCTCGACGCCGAGAAGGGCCTGGTGTGGCTCGAGCCCTCCGAGGCCAACAACACCTACGCCCTGGCCATGCGCGAGGATGACGCCGAGGAGCGCGGCATCGCGACCCTCTCCGACCTGGCTCAGTCGGTCAACGATGAAGAAGGCCTGACCTTCGCCCTGAACGCCGAGTTCTACGCCCGCGAGGACGGCTGGCGCCCGCTGCAGCAGGCCTACGACTTCCGCGTCGGCCGCAGCGACGTCAAGCGCATGGATTCCGGCCTGGTCTACCAGGCGCTGCGCGACGCCCAGGTCGAGGTCGGCCTGGTGTTCGCCACCGACGGCCGCATCCCGGCCTTCGACTTCCGCGTGCTCGAGGACGACCAGAACTACTTCCCGGCCTACGCCCTGACCCCGGTGGTGCGCGAGGAGACCCTCGAGGCCAATCCCGAGCTCGCCGAGCAGATGAACACCCTCTCCGGCCTGCTCGACGACATGACCATGTCCAACCTCAACGCCCAGGTCGACGTCGAGAAGGTGACCATCGAGCGCGTCGCCGAAAACTTCCTCGAGGAGCACGACCTGCTCTGATAAGCGGCCTGAGCCGCACGCTTGACGCAAGAAGGCCGCCTCCGGGCGGCCTTCTTGCGTGGCGCCGCCGGCCATCTTGAAGCGCCACCACGTGAGTGCGATGATCCGCGGCCTCTCCCCTTCCCGCCCTCAACCGCGAGGCTCCACCATGCACTATCAGGACCACCTGCGGGTCGGCGCCGCCCAGATCAACGCCGCCCTGGGCGATGTCGATGCCAACCTCGAGCGTCACCGCGAGATGATCGCCCAGGCCCGCCACGCCGGGCTGGATCTCCTGGTGTTCCCGGAGCTCTCGTTGACCGGCTATAGCCTCGGCAACCAGGTGATCGAGCTGGCCTGTCCCGCCCACGACCCGCGGCTGACCGATCTGGCCCGGGAAGCCGGCGAGATGCAGACAGTGGTCGGCTTCGTCGAGGAGGCAAGCCCCGGCGAGTACTACAACGCCCTGGCAATCCTCCAGCACGGCGAGCTCCAGGCCGTGCATCGCAAGCTCAACCTGCCCACCTACGGCGGCCTGGAGGAAGGCAAGCTCTTCACCCACGGCAGCGAGCTCACCCAGGGCACCGTGCAGCCCGGTTGGTCGGCGACCTCGCTGATCTGCGCCGACCTGTGGAACCCGGGGCTGGTGCACGCCGCCCTGCTGGCGCGGCCCACGGTGCTCTGCGCACCGATCAACTCGGCCTCCGGCATCGTCAGCGAGGACTTCTCCAACGAGCAGAACTGGGCGGTCAACCTGCACTTCTACGCCATGACCTACGGCACCCCGGTGATCATGGCCAACCGCTACGGCCCCGAGGGCGAGAGCCACTTCTGGGGCGGCTCGCGCATCCTCGGGCCGCGCGGCGAGATCCTGGCCCAAGCCGAGGATCGCGAGATGCTGATCGAGGCGACGCTCTCGCGCACCGCCATCGCCCGGGCCCGCTTCGAGCTGCCCACCCACCGCGACGCCGACACCCCGCTGGTGCGCGACCTGATGGCCGGCTATCGATGAGCCGAGCGGCGCGCGACCGCGGTCGAGACGACTTTCCGCCCTGAGCGGAAACTGCTAGCGTGGCAGCAAAACCCACTCATATAGGAATATCGAATGGATACCTCGGTCAATAACGTCGTCGCGCAGTCCCAGGCGCTGTCACAGGCGCAGACCGCCCAGCAGGCGCAGATGAAGATCTTCAAGGAGGCCCTGGACAACCAGCAGCAGCAGGTCACCGCTCTGCTCGATTCGGCAGCCATCAGCCCGCAGCTCGCCAGCGATGGCAGCGTCGGCACCCAGATCAACACCTACGCTTGATCGCCACTCGCGCCGCCCGGCGGCGCGAGTCTCGCCCTGCCTCGTTCCGCCTCCCCCGTACACTCGCTTCACGGTTCCTCGCCTGCGCCGCCTGCTCGTCAGCCCTTCTCGTAACAGCCCTACTCGTCAGCCCTCATAGTTAGCTCTTCTCGCTAGTCTTTGTCGCCAGTCCTTCAGACCAGCCTTTCCCGTCGGCCCTTCTCGCTCGCCGTCACCTCGCACCGTCCCACGCGCTGCGACGGGGCTGCTCTCGCCCGCTCCCCCAGGGCCAGTCTTCCATCGACGCCAGATGCTCTATCGACGCCAAACGCTCGGTCGACGTCGAGCGCCCTATCGGCAGCAACAACCTGCTGTCTCCCGCCGATTGACGAAATAACCCCACGCGAATGACGATATTTTCAGTGATCCTTGCCATTTCTGCCCATTCGTGAAGAATGACGCCCCGAATTCATAGCGAATACAGGCAATCACAACACCATGGACTTCACCCTCCCTACATTCTTCACGGATCTCGTGGCCAGCGGTAACGGCCTGATCTGGGGCAGCCTGCTGATCTACCTGCTGATCGGCGCCGGCCTCTACTTCACGGTCATGACCCGCGGCATCCAGTTCCGCTACTTCGGCCACATGTTCAAGCTGCTGCGCCACTCACGGGAGGCCGATGGCGGCATCTCCTCCTTCCAGGCGCTCTCCACCAGCCTCGCGGCTCGCGTCGGCACCGGTAACCTGGCCGGCGTGGCCGTCGCCATCTACTTCGGTGGCCCCGGCGCGATCTTCTGGATGTGGATGACCGCCCTGGTCGGCATGGCCACCAGCTTCGTCGAGTCCACCCTGGCCCAGGCCTACAAGGTCGACCATGGCGACCGCACCTTCCGCGGCGGCCCGGCCCGCTACATCGAGCGCGGGCTCGGCCTGCGCTGGCTGGCGGTGGCCTTCTCGGTGTGCCTGATCATCGCCTTCGGCCTGGCCTTCAACAGCGTGCAGTCCAACTCCATCGCCCAGGCCATGCAGGAGGCCTTCTCGCTGCCCACCTGGACCGTCGGCGTGGCGCTGGTAGTCGTGGTGGCACCGATCATCTTCGGCGGCCTGAAGTCCATCGCCCGGGTCGCCGAGCTGGTGGTGCCGCTGATGGCGGTCCTCTACCTGCTGCTGGCCGTGGTGGTGGTGGTGCTCAACGCCTCCGAGCTGCCCGCGGCGTTCATGACCATCATCAAGAGCGCCTTCGGCCTCGAGCAGGCCGCCGGCGGCGCCATGGGCTACGCCGTGGCCCAGGCGATCATGCACGGCATCAAGCGCGGGCTGTTCTCCAACGAGGCGGGCATGGGCTCGGCGCCCAACGCGGCGGCCACGGCCACCACGCAGCCGAACCATCCGGCCGCCCAGGGCTTCGTGCAGATGCTCGGCGTCTTCCTCGATACGCTGGTGATCTGCACCGCCACCGCCGCCATCATCATCATGGCCGGGCCTGAGCTGCTGGCGAGCGACGAGGCCAACGGCATCCAGCTGACCCAGATCGCCCTGTCCCAGCACGTCGGCGAGTGGGGTGGCCAGTTCATCGCCATCGCGATCCTGCTGTTCGCCTTCACCTCGGTGATCGCCAACTACTCCTACGGCGAGTCCAACATCGAGTACCTGGCCGGTCCCAAGCGCGCGGCGCTGGCCATCCTCATCTATCGCCTGGCGGTGCTCGCCATGGTGATGATCGGTGCGGTGGCAAGCCTCAAGCCGATCTGGAGCTTCGCCGATCTTTCCATGGGCCTGATGGCGCTGATCAACCTGGTGGCCATCCTGCTGCTCTCGCCGATCGCCTTCGCGCTGTTCCGCGACTACGAGCGCCAGCTCAAGGCCGGCCAGGAGCCGAGCTTCGACCCCGACCAGTTCCCCAAGCTGGCCGACAAGGTCGACCGCAAGGCCTGGCCGGGTAGCGGCAAGCGCAGCTGACGCGCTCGCCCCTCCGGAAACGAAAACGCCACGGCTAAGCCGTGGCGTTTTCGTTGGGCGGCACCGCACACGGCGCCGATCAGATTAGCGACTCAAGCAGCCGCTGGCCCGCGACGGGCCCGGCGCTCGGCAACGAGCCGTTAGTCGCGGCGGTAGCTGCCGACCAGGCGGTTCATGCCCAGCAGATGCGGCTCAAGCTTGGTGAGCAGCTCCGGCTGGGTCAGCCCCTCGGGCAGCTCGGTCACCGTATCCAGCGCCAGCACCCAGAAGTAGTAGAGGTGCACGCCGTGGCCCTCCGGCGGCATGGGACCGCCGTAGCCGAGGCTGCCGGCATCGTTGATGCCGCTGGTGCCCACCGAGGTGGCCTCGTCAAGCTCCATGACATCGGCGGGCAGGTTGTAGAGCAGCCAGTGCACGAAGCCGTAGCTGCCGTCGTTCACCAGCGGGGCATCCGGGTCGTGGCAGATCACCGCGAAGCCCTTGGTGCCCTCGGGCTCGTCGCTCCAGGCAAGCGCCGGCGACACGTTCTCCCCTTCCCCGGTGTGGCGGGTGGGAATCGCCTCGTGGTGGGCGAAGGCGGAGCTTTTGAGCTGCATGCTCGAGGGTGCAAAGGCCATGATGGCAACCTCCTCTGTAGACATGTGAGAAACGGGCGAGCGCCATGGCACAGGCCACGGCGCCCTCATGTGTGGGTGATGGTCAAAGGCGACTTATTCAACCCATGGAGAGGTAAAGTCCTCTCTGCCCTCGCGACAGGGACGGATCAGGGCGAGAACTCGCCGAGCATGCGCATGGTCTCGACCTTCAGCCGGTCCTCCTCCATGGCCTTCCTGACCTCGTCGGTGGCCATGAAGGCCTGGAAGCGCTCCATGTCCGGCACCTCCAGGATCAGCCCCACCGAGTTCGGGTGCTCCGGGTTCTTGAAGGTGCGGGCGGTGACCCCGATCTGGGCGAACAGCTCGTGCCGGCTGCCCGGCCCTGGCTTCCAGGCCTTGGCCCAGTGCTCGCCATCCTCGACCTCGTGAAACACGATCAGCGTTGCCATCGTTGCTTGCTCCTCTGACGCCACACGCCACGTCCCGACGACGACCGACCGGGGTTACCGACCGGAGCCGGCCCTCCCGTCACGGTCGGTGGCATCGAGGCGCCGCCGTCGTCATGGCTAGCCCAAGGATAGGCCGCCCACCCCGTCATCGCCTCGGCATCGGGGCGGCGAGCCGCATGGAAAACGTCATCGAGTCGAGCGAGGAATTCACGGGGCGTCGCCTTACGACAGCTGCAGCTCGTCGATCGACGCCGCGAGGCGTTGAGGCCAGTGGCGCCGAAGGCATCGCCGCTGACGCCTAGCGAGACGTGGCCGGGAAGCCGCGCGCGGAGACGCTCGACCCTCAATCGCGCTTCCTTGGGCACCGCCGGCACCCCGGGAATCTTGATCGAGGCGACGTGGGGGAGCCGCGCGATCTCGCCATGCAGCGCGTCGCTGAACGAAAACCGCGTGGTGCCGGGATTATCGTAGACGCAGAGCGGCACCGAGAGCGCCCGGGTCACCGTCTCGTAGAGCCCGAACACCTCGTCGTCGGTGAGCTTCTGGTAGGACACCGGCGCCAGCAGCACCCCGCGCGCGCCGGCGGCCTGGGCATCATCGGCCAGTTCGAGAACCTCGCGGGTGCGAAGCGCGCCGATGCCCGCCATCACCGGCACGTCGCCGGCGTGCTCCACGGCGAGTTGGACCACCCGCGCTCGCTCGGCCCGCGTCAAATAGGCGTAGTTGCCGGTCGAGCCGAGCACGCCGATGGCATCGACCCTGGCGGCGACCAGCCGCTCGATGAGGCACACGAAGGCAGCCTCGTCCAGGCCTTGCTCGTTCATCGGGGTCAGAGGAAAGGCGCTGAGGCCGAAGAACATTCGGATGGCTCCTATCAGGTGAAATCGAAGGTCGCGGCGCAAGCGTGACGGCGGCACGCCGCCCGCCTCTCTAGAGTATCTGCGGCATTCAGTGGGTTACGCGAATCTCGTGATGGCGCACGAAGGTCTCGGCGTAGAGGCTCGCCGCCACCGTGCCGACCGAGACCGCAAAGGCCACGACGAAGCAGGCAGCCGTCGCGTGGGAGGCACCCGCCATGTTCCGCACCAGGAAGGAGAACGCGACCGCCAGCACGAACATCGCGATGGCGGCCTTGTTCAGCAGGAAATACATCGGAATCTCAAAGGCCCAGGCCTCCTCCCGGGCCTTGAAGCCCGACAAGCCGACGCGGGCGTAGACCAGCGCCAGCAGCACGCCGACGATCAGCAAGGCAACGACATAGAGCAGCGGCTTGCCGCCGGTCCATAGCGAATACCACAGGAAGACGGTGTAGCCGGCGCCCGCCAACCACGCCGCCAGCAGGGGAAGCATTATCAGGCCCATGGGGCCTCCGTTGCTTTTTTCTAACGCCTGCGTTCAGGGGCGGCAAAGCCGCGCGGCGGGTTTGACGTCCCTCTGGAACGCACTGTTAGATTTCGGCTTTCTCGGACTGTTCATTATTTATTTTTCTGAGCATCTCATGAATCTGGTTATTCAAGCTCTTCTTAGTCGAAGCAATGGTACAAAGCTTCTCCTTACGATATTCCTCGACAAAGATGTTTCCGGCCCGTTGAAGCTGCATGACATCAGAAGGAGAAATACCGGACTCACTTAGGCCGCCACCAAAAACTTTTTTGTAGTGCCAGTGATTGGTAAGCACAAACGATGCGAACTCAGCAATATTATCATTCTCGAATATTGACTTAGCCTCTAATGATGCAAAGCGTTCCAGCTGGGCTCTATACGCCGTGATGTCTGGCGTGAGATGATCATACACCCATCTATGGAATTCATCATTGGCGTCGCGCCTCCGACTCTCGGAAACCTCAAATCGCACGCCATAATTTAATGGGTCGCACTCCTCTTCCCACCATTCTGAAAACAACCCCGGGAAAAGATCAATTTCAAGCAGAGTGTTTATCCCGCCTCATTCATGAGGGCGCTGATCGAGCATCGTGAAGATTCGTGCTGCCGGCACCGGTCCTCAGGAGCAGCATTGGCGGCGTGAGAACCTGGCAGCATATGCCCGAAAGAAGCATTTTCTTCGA
>Ga0208138_100049_pt1 | contig 96387 bp, 95 predicted proteins | sample AntRauMetaRauer3_FD_184786 | JGI IMG/M metagenome (GOLD analysis project Ga0208138, IMG submission 184786) | Saline lake microbial communities from Rauer Lake, Antarctica, in enrichment culture - Antartic Rauer Lake 3 Metagenome Rauer3 (SPAdes)... ... | reverse complement strand
ATTAGGGTATATACCCCTATTTAAACCCAGATTTATTTCTGTTTTTAATTCCCTGAATTACGCCGCAGTCTGGCGTTTCTTATCTGTTACTTCGTTGCTCTACCTTGTTCAACTCGATCAACAGCCGAAAGATCGCTTTCACGAGGTTGGCGTCCACGTCGAAGCGTTCGGCGTTCTCGCCGGCGCGGTCCATCACGCGTTCCTCTTGGCCCTCGTCGGTCGTCGGGAGGTCTCGCTCGTCTTTGACGGCCGCGACGGTGTCGGCGACGTACGTTCGGCGGGCAATCAGCTCGACGATCTCGCGGTCGATGTCCTCGATCTCGTGTCGCAGTTCGTCGAGGCTTCGGTCCTCTGTGTTGGGTGTGTCACTCATTGAGAATCACTCGTTGGAAATCGCTCGGTGGTCGTCATCGGACGCTAGCGCCGTCGTTCCGGGTAGTTGTTCGTCGCAGTGCTCCGGGGCGGTCGCCCCAGGCATCGGCGACTGCGTCGAGATCGGTCTCGGCGTCGTCGGGGTCCGCGACGGCGACGACGCTCGGCCCGGTGCCCGACAGCGACACCCCGGTGGCGTGGGGCATGGCCTCCACCGCGGGGTCGGCGTCGAAGCCGAGCGCGGCGGAGAATGCGAGCCCGTTGACCGTCATCGCCTCGGCGTACCGGCCGTCGAGCGCGAGGTCGGCCACGAGGTCGGCCATCGGTGCGACCGCCTCACAGCGGGCCACGTCCGCGTCCGCGCTGTAGGCGCGCTCGGGCGGGGTCCACACGAGCACGTCCCAGTCGACGGGTTCGCGCGACCGGAGCTCGTTGCTCGGGTTGTCGGTGACGGTGATCCCGCCGAACATCGACGCCGTGGCGTCGTCGAACGCGCCGGTGACGGTGACGCCGGCCTCCCGGGCCGCTCGGACGCCGAGCCGACAGGCCGCCAATCGAGTCACGTCGGTGTCCGGATCGTCCGACTGGTCGCCGACGGTCAGCCCGAGGGCGTCGCAGGTCGCGAGCACGGTCGCGTTCGCGGCCGCGCTGGAGCTTTTTAAGCCGGCGGCGAGGGGCACGTCGCTGTCTGTCCGGACCGCACCGCCCTCGCCGTCGCCCCACCGGTCGGTGGCGAGCGCGACGCAGCGCTCGATCAACTCGGTGTCGGCGTCAGGCGCCTCGGCGATCGTGCCGTCAACGTCGCGTTCGGCCGCGTCGAGCGTGACGGTCGCGCGCGTCTCGACATCGATACCGAAGGCCGAGCCGGTTCCAGTCGCGAGCGCGTTCAACACGGTGCCGGCGCCGAGCGCGGCTGCCCGTCCCTCCATGCACAACTCGCCCCCTCGCGCGGACAAAGAGGTAGCGATCACGGCAGGTCTCCCGCCCCCCGGCTGATCCGGCCGCCCCGCGGGCTGTGACACCCCTATGGTCGACGCCGTGTGGTTCAGACCGGTTCCGCGCGCCGGATCGCCAGATCGACCTCGTACCAGTCGGGATCGGCGCGCGCCCGGGAGTCGCGGCTGCGGAACGAGATGTCCAGCACGACCCGACGAGTCCCGTCGGCGAACCGGTTCCCCGACTCGAAAGGCTCCAGAACGTAGGCGTAGCCGACCGCATTGCGCGATCGCGATCCCGGCCGAGTCGCATACGCGTCGGCCCGGAACCCGACCGTGCCGTACGTGAACCGCCCAGCGTTTTCGACGGTGAACTCGGCGCGAACGGTCGTCTCGGCGCCGCGATCGGTCACCGAGAGCACCGCCGCGTTCGTGACGACCAGCCCGGAACCATCGGGGCCGAGTTGGTCCGAGGGGCCCTCGGACACCTCCGTTTGTGTCGTCTGTGACTCGTCATCTTCGGACGCGTCCGCGTCGGCGTCGCTGTCCTCATTGGCGTCGTCGTCTTCGGCCGCGTCGGCGTCTTCGGACGGGGGAGCCGCGTCATCAGTCTCGGTCACATCCTCGGCTGCATCCGGGTCGCCGGAAGAATCGGCGGTCTCATCGGACTCGACGAGGCAGCCGGCGAGCAGCCCGGGGACGGCGGCGGCCAAGACCCGCCGGCGCGGGAGGGCTGTTCGCACGGCCTTGGCGTCCGGGTCTGCATCAGCGACCGACTCCGCATCAGCGGCCGACTTCGCGTCGACCGTCGACTCGGCGGCGGCATCGTCGCGATCGAGGTTGTCCGTCATCGATTACCCCGTCACCGATCCGATGGCGCCGGCCACCGCCCCGACGGCGGCGGTGACGACGGCGGTCGCGACGAGCGGTCCCAGCGCGTCGACGATTCCGTGCGCCTGCGACGCCGCCTCGCCCTGCGAGACGACGACGATGACGACGACGGCGAGTCCGTACGCCAGCGCGCCGAGTCCGGCGCCGCCCCCGCAGGTCAGGACGGCCTCGCTCGCGTCGTACGACTGCGATCCGACCAGGACTCCGAGCACGCCCCCGAGCACCGGGGCGACGACGAGCGACGCCGCGGTGACCGTGAGGTACGTCTGCGCGACGAACACCGGGCCGAACCGAGCCGTCTCGCCGGTCGCGGCGGTCGCGAGGGCGGTCTCCGCCCAACCGGTCGCGACGGCGCCGACGAGGCCGACGCCGATGCCGACGAGCGCGAACACCGCCGCGATCATCCCCATCCCGTTCGCGTTCATCAGGCGACCACCCAGCCGTCCGCCAGTCGGCGTTGCCACCCGGCCCGCTCCTCCCACGCGTCGCCGGAAAAGCCGGCTGCGAGGAGGAACTCTCCCGCCTGCACCACGTAGCCGTACTGGACGCCGGCGTGCTCGTCGAAGCCGTACCGCTCGCCGGTTGCCTCGTGGTGGTAGAGACGGTGCCATCGGGTCGGGCCCGTGGATCCGTCGTCACCCCCGCCGCCGTCATCGCCACCACCGCCACCACCGCCGCCACCACCGTCACCGCCGGCACCCTCCACGCTTCCCGAGAGGTTCGACCCCGCCGCCGTCGCGCGCGGATCGATCGGCGCTTGCCCTTCCGTCTCCGCCTCGTCGAGGACCGTCGTCAGCCGCCGCGCCGCCGTCTCGGAGTCCGGATACCGCTGGACGTAGACCGGCGTCCCGTCCAGTTCGTGGGACCATCCCTCGAACGTCTCTCGCGGCGAGGCGCCGGCCGGCGGGCGCGAAGCGAACGCAGCGAACACCTCCTCGGTGCGGTCCCCGGGCTGTGGGACGGGGCCGAGCCGGGCGCGAAGCTCCTCGCGGCGATCCGCGCCGACGGCCGTCCCGTAGATACGCGGAATCCGCGAGCGGTCGTATCGGTCGGTGTCGTAGGGGCGGTGCGCGAACGTCGCGAATCCGCGGGTCGGGACCGCGAGTTCGACGAAGAGCGTGTCGCGAACGTCACTTCGACGGCCATCGTCCTCGGGGAACGGGGCCAGCAACCGATCGAGCAGTCGGTTGTGGACCGGATCGCGAGAGAACGCCTTCTCGGTGTACGTGGCCGTGGCGATTCCGGCGAACGCGCTCCGCATGCGCGAGAGCGATTCGAGGAACCGATCGATGTCGCCGCGCCTCCCGAAGCGCCGGAGGGGCTCGACGTAGCGGTCGGTCCGCGAGATGATCCGAGCGCGCGGTCGGAACTGCGGCTCCAGCGCGCCGGCCGCGCGGTCGGCGGCGACGTGGCCGGCCGCAGCGAGTCGGTCGCCCATCGCAGCGGCTACCGCGTCCTCGTCGCCGACTGCGGCCCGTACCGCGTCGATCTCGGCGACGACGTCGCGGACCGCCGCCCTGTAGCTCGCGACCGCGTCCGGGTACTCGGTCGCGAACCAGACGGCGTCGTCGACGACGGCTCGCGTCGCCGTTGCGAGGGCCTCGTTCGTGCGGGGGGCGGGGTCGTCCTGGTCTGAGTCGGGGTCGTCGCTGTCGCCGTCGGGTGTGTCCGGGTCGTCGTCACCGTTGGGCGTGTCTGCGTTGTCCTCGGTGCCTGGTGAGTCGTCGTCGACCTCGTCTGGATACTCGACACCGTCGACGCCGAGACATCCCGCAAACCCGACCGCGGCGACCCCGGCCCCCAACAGGCCGCGGCGCGTCCGTTGCATGATACATTCTCCCGGCGGCGGGGTCTTAAAGATGCCATCCCCGATTCTCGCAACTGAGGGAGCCATCGGGAGTTCACCGTCCCGCGCCAGGTCGCCGCCGCCGAGCGCGCCCCTTTTGAGTCGGGCGCACCGAGCGACGCGTATGTCTGCATCGTCACGCGGCGACGTTCCGCCGACGTCGATCGGCGTCGACCTCCGCGAGGAGGGGATCGTCATCGAGTACCTCGACGGACGAACGACGCTCTACCGCGGCGTCCCCGACGCCGTCCAGGGGTCGGTCACGGCCGGTCCCGGCAAGGAGACGCACGTGCTCGTCACCGACCCGACGGAGACGGAGGGGGTCATGACGTACGTCAACGACTACAACACCGACGACGACATCCTGGAGGACTCGGGTGTCGGCCGCGTCATCGTCGAGGACGGCGAGCGCGACGAGGTGTTCCCCGGCGTGATCGTCGGGCGGACCGGCCAGCGCAACGAGGTGATCGCCGACCCCGAGATCGCCGGCGGCCGGGTGTTCGTCTTCGTCGAGGACGGCTGGACGGAGGGGAGCTTCGAGATCGTCGACGGCCCGGAAGAGGGTCTCGACGCGCACCGATGACGACCGACGCGCCGACCGCGGGCGACGGCGACCGATGAGCCTCGCAAAGCCGTGGCGCGACCTCGATCGCTCGACGGTCGGCAGCGCGCCGGCCCGCTACGCGCTGTACGAGCTGGGCGACGGCGACGGGAACACGGTCGGGTTCGGAACGGGTATCCTCCGCGACGAGCTGAAAGAGGTCCTCGCGTACCGGGACGCGGCGCAGGTTCGATGGGAACTCGCCGAGTCGGCCGCGCACGCCGAACGGCTGCTGGCCGAGCACGTCGAGGAATGAATCACGTCCGGCGGGTCCAGCGGTGCCGACGGTATCAACGGCGACGCCGCACCCGGTGAGAACGACCGACAGAGGAAAGTTCGGTCGGCGCCGAGCAACGGTATGAGCGACGACGCGGAGATCGACCGCGAGGAGGTCGTGCGCGCGAGCGACATCGGCGGAGAGGGCCCGCCGATCGAGGAGAAGCCGTACAAGATCGTCTTCGAGGCCAACAAGTGCTTCGGGGCGGGCAAGTGCGCTGAGGTCGGCGACAACTGGGTGATGGACATCAAAAGCGCGATGGCGAAGCCGCGGTCGTACTACATCGGTGAGGACGACTTAGACGAGAACATCCGCGCGGCGGAGGTGTGTCCCGCGAAAAAGGGCACGGGAGTTATCCACGTCGTCGACCGACGGACGGACGAGGAGATCGCGCCGGACCCGCACGGCGACGGGACGCTCTCAGTCGACTGGTAGGGCCGCTCGGCCCGAACGCCGCCGGACGCATCCGAAAGGGGTTTGACCCCACCGCGGGAACCCGAATCTGCGCGGGGGTGGCTGAGCCTGGCCAAAAGCGGCGGACTTAAGATCCGCTCCTGTAGAGGTTCGAGGGTTCGAATCCCTTCCCCCGCATGTCGTGGCGCTCACACCTCGTGAGCGCCGCGGCTCGGTTAGAAGGGATTCGAATCAGGGAGGCCGCGCGCAGCGAAGCGAGCACGTCCGACCGTGGTTCGAATCCCTTCCCCCGCATTCCTGCTGCGAGCAATCTTCGAGCAGCAGGACTGGGACCTTCCCCCGCATGTCGCGGCGATCACACCTCGTGAGCGCGGCTCAGCGTTACCTATCGACCTCAACAGCAGAACATGAAGGGGTAGACGAGCGCGACACGGTCGCCGTCTTCGAGAGTTGTGTCGAACCCCTGTTCGTTCTCGTTGAAGTGACCGTTGACGAGGATCCGGGCGTACGCGATCGTCTGCTCGCCGATCGGGTTCTTCGTCCACGTGCCGGGCAGCTCCTCGGGCGTCGGTGCCCACCCGCTGTGGGTCGCGTCCGCTTCCGTCTCCGCGATCAGCATCTCTTGGAGTTGGGGGTAGTCCTCGAACAGCTCGTCGAGGAACTCCCGCAGTGTGTCGCCCGCGAACGCGTACTCGAACTCGTACACCCCGAGCTCGGTTCGTACGTGGCCGGTACAGCGAACCGTGACGGTCGTCTCCGCGCCCGAAGCGCTTGTCGGGTCGAGATCGCCCGTCGACTCTCTGTCCTGCGTCATAGATACACGGAGGTGCTCCCGACGGGTGAATCGCCGTGCGAACATGTTCGGGATCGGCTCCGTCTCCGACGATCCACCGAGAACCAGGGCGTCGACGACACGGTCGTTAGCGAGGCGGTTCCAGCGACGGCCAGAACCGGCCGCGACGAATGACGATCATTTACATGACCGCATTCGTTTACCGAGATAGACTCGCCGTCCCGCGGGCCTCGCCCGGGGCCGGAACAGACCACCATGCAACAGTACCTCGATCTCGTCGATGACACCCTGTCGACGGGCACCTACAAGCCGAATCGGACCGGCGTCGACACGATCGCGTCGTTCAGCGGACAGTACACCGTCGACCTCGCGGAGGGGTTCCCGCTGTTGACGACGAAGAAGATGGACGGCTACCGCTGGAACTCGCTCATCCACGAGGTGCTCTGGTACCTCTCCGGAGAAGAGCACGTCCGAACCCTCCGCGAGGAGACCAAGATCTGGGACGCGTGGGCGGACGAGGATGGCCTACTTGACACCGCCTACGGCCGATTCTGGCGGCGATACCCGGTCCCGAGCGACGACGCCGCGCTCCCGGGCGAGACGTGGCCTGACGACGCCCACCGCTGGGTCACCGTCGAGGAGGGTCCCGACGGGACGGAGCGCCGCACCTTCGACCAGATCCAGTACGTCCTCGACACGCTCGAGGAGAACCCGCGCTCGCGCCGCATGGTCGTGAACGCGTGGCACCCCGCGAACGCGACGACGTCGACGCTGCCGCCGTGTCACTACACGTTCGTCGTGAACGTGCAGGACGGCCGGCTCAACCTCCACCTCACGCAGCGCTCGGGCGACATCGCGCTCGGAGTTCCGTTCAACATCGCCGCCTACGCGCTGCTCGCGAACGCGCTCGCCCAGCGGACGGGGTTCGAAGTGGGTGAGTTCGGTCACACCGTCGTCGACGCGCACGTCTACTGCGGCCGCGGCGAGCGCGGGAAGTGGTACGCGAACAACCTCCGCTACGTGCAAGATCGGCTCGCGACCGTCGAGAGCAAAGCCGACTACCTCGACGTGAAAAGCTGGGTCGAACGGACGGCCCCCGACGAGGCGGACGGCGAGGAGGGCTACGACCACGTGCCCGGGCTCCTCGAACAGCTCTCGCGGGAGCCGCGCGACCGCCCGCGGATCGAGATCGCCGACAAGCCCCTCGACGAACTGACGTACGAAGACGTTGAGGTCGTCGACTACGACTCCGCGGACGGGCTCTCGTTCGCGGTCGCGGAGTGATGGCCGACGACGCGTCCACCGGCGCCGATATCGATATCGACATCGACATCGTTCTCGTCGCCGCGGTCGCCGAGAACCGCGTCATCGGGAACGACGGCGGGATGCCGTGGCACTACCCGGCCGACCTCGCGCACTTCAAACGGCTGACGACGGGTCACCCCGTGATCGTCGGCCGCGCCACCTACGAGAGCATCGCCGACCGGATCGGCGGGCCGCTGCCGGACCGGACCAGCGTCGTGTTGACGACCCGAGATCCCGATCTCCCCGAGCGGGCCGTCGTCGCGAACGACGTTGAGGAGGCGGTGACGCGCGCAACCGCCGACGCCACCGAACGTGGCGTCGACGCGGTGTTCGTGATCGGCGGCGCGACCGTCTACGAGCAGTTCCTCGACCGCGCCGATCGGATGGTGCTGACCGAGGTTCCGGGGCGTCCCGACGGCGACACCCGGTTCCCGGCGTGGGACGACGAGGGGTGGATCGAGACCGACCGCGAGACGGTGCCGGCGGGGGACGTCGACGACCGCGAGCTGTCGTTCGTCACGTACGAACGCGTCGACGGCTGACCGCGGGGAGGTGGCTCAGGTGGCTCAGCTCCGCAGCGCCTCGACCGGCCGCTCGTTCGCCGCCTTCCACGCGGGGTACGCGCCGCTGACGAGTCCGACGCCGACGCCGAACACGAGCGCCAAGAGAATGTAGTACCCGTTGGTCGGGTCGAGCACGAGATCGGCGTCGACGGCGGGCGTCGAGATCACGAACCCGGCGACGAGCAGCACCGTGAGGAGGGTGCCGGCCGCCGCGCCCGCGGCCCCGATGAGGCCGGCCTCCGCGAGCAGCACGCGCAACACGTCGCGGCGAGTCACGCCGACGGCACGCATCACGCCGATTTCCTGGCGTCGCTCCACCGTGCTCATCAGCATGACGTTGAGGATCGAGACGCCGGCGACGACGAGCGAGATGGCCCCGAGGCCGAGCAGGAACGTGCTCAACAGGTCGAAGAACCCGTTGATCTCGTCGACGACCGCGGCCAGTTCGAACAGGTCGACGCGCTCCTCGCGGGCGTTCACCTCCTCGCGGATGCCGTCGGCCGCCGCCCGCGCCGCCTCGCCCGACTCGGCGACGACGAGCACCTGGTTGTACCCGTCCGCCGAGAACGCCGACTCGGGGAGGAAGACGGCGTCGTCGGGCGCGACCGGACTGAACGTCTGGCTCTCGGCGAGCACGGCGACGACGCGGATCTGCCGGCCCGCGATCTCGACGGTGTCGCCCGCGTCGAGCCCGAGGTCCTCGGCGATCCCCGCGCCGACGATCGCCCCCCGTCTGTGTCGCTCGGGGAGCCTGCCGTCCGCGGCCTCGAACGCGAGCCCCGGTTCCTCGACGCCGTACACGGTCGCGAACGTCTGTCCGCCCGCGCTCCCGACGACCGCGTTGTCGGTGTACAGCGGGACGACCGCGGGCTCGCCGACGGCGCGGCGGATCGCCGCCACGTCCGCCTCCGAGAGCGACTCCACCCCGGCGTCGGCGTTCGGCGAGACCACGACCTGCGTGCCGATGTCGCCGATGGCGTCGTCGGCGCCGAGCGCGAGTACGTTGCCGAAGATCCCCAGCGCCGCGACCGCGAGCACGCCGATGCACACGCCGAGCACCGCGAGCAGAGTCCGTACGCGGTTTCGCCGCAGGTTTCTCCCGGCCATCGACACGGCGGGGCGCCAGCCGCGGAGCCAACCGGACCGGTTGCGGTCCCCGCTCATCGCTCCTCCGAGGGCGTCGCAGGGCGGTGGCCATCGGTGTCGTCGCGTTCGGTATCGTCACGTTCGGTGTCGTCGACTCCCTTGTCGACGACACCGCCAACGAGCACGCCGTCGGTGAGTTCGACGACGCGGTCGGCGTACTCCTCGACGAGCGGGTCGTGGGTGACCGCGATCACGGCGACGCCTTCCGCCCGCACGCGCTCGAATTCGGCGAGGATAGCCTTGCCCGTCTCCGTATCGAGGTTCCCAGTTGGCTCGTCGGCGAGCAGGATCGCGGGCTCGTTGATCAGCGCCCGGGCGATGGCGACCCGCTGTTTCTGCCCGCCGGAGAGCTCGCTCGGATCGTGGTCGAGCCGATCGCCGAGTCCGAAGCGGTCCAGCAGGTCGGCGGCTCGGTCGGTCGCGTCGCCCGGATCGAACGCCGTCGGCAGCGCGACGTTCTCGACGGCCGAGAGCGTCGGCAGCAGGTGGAAGTCCTGGAAGACGAACCCGATCGACTCCTTTCGCGCGGCGGTGCGCTCGGCGACCGAGAGGCTCGTCACGTCGACCCCGCCGAGTAGCCGCTGGCCCTCCGTCGGGTCGTCGAGCAGACCGAGCACGTTGAGCAGCGTCGACTTCCCGGACCCGCTGGGACCGACCACCGCGACGAACTCGCCCGGCTCGACCGCGAAGTCGACGGCGTCGAGCGCGACGACCGGCTCGCCGCCGGCACCGGGGTACCGCTTCGTCACGCCTCGAAGTTCGACGCTATACGTCACAGCGGCGAACCACCCCGACGACGACCGCGAGGGCGGCGGCTCCGACGAGGCCGACGGCGGTGATCGCACCGGCCGCGGTGCCGCCGGAGCCGTCCGAGACGCTGCCGAGCGTGCCGCCGAAGCGCCCGAAGATGCCGGCGTCGTCGCGGTCGGACCCGTCGGCGTCGGGGAGCGCCACGGTCGCCGTCTCGGTGTACCTGACCCCTCGTTCGGTGTACTCGATGCGGATCGGGACCTCGTCAGCGACCGACGCGTTCGCCGTCGTCTGCAGGTTGAAGCCGATGAAGTCGCTCCCGCCGAGCGTGCCGACAAAGTACGCCTCACCGGCGGGAGTCGGATCGACGCCGGGCGCGTCCGCGACGGAAACGACGACGCCCTCCATCTCGCCGCCCCCGACGTTGCCGAGGTTGGCGTCGACGGTGAGCGCGCCGTTCTCGCCGGTCTGGACGGCGGCATCGGTCACGACAGCCGTGGCCTCGCGCGGCGGATAGTCGAGCGTCGACACCGCGGTGCGCTCCGCGCCGACGCCCGCTTGCGCGTCGGTCCCCGACCGGAACGCCGCCGAGAACGTCACGGTTTCCCGCCGGTCGAGCGGACCGAGATCGACGAGCACGCGCCGCTCCTCGCCCGGCGCGACGTCCTCGACGACGAACGGGCCGGCATCGACGCCCGCCGTGCCGTCGCCGGCGCCGCCATCAGCGATCGTCGTCCCCGCCGCAGTCAGGCTCACGCGATCGGCGGTCGTGGTCCCCGTGTTGACGACGGTCACTTCGACGGGCGAGTCGGCAACTCGCGCGGCCTCGGCGGGGTCGTCGCCGGTGTCGAGGCCGCCGCCTCCGCCGCCGAAGAGTCCCTCGATACCGCCCAAGTTCACGCCGGTCCCCTCACTCTCGTCGTCGCTCTGGAGATCCGATGGTGAAAGCGCCCGGATACGGAGGTCGAGCGCGACCTCGGCCGGCTGGACGTCGATGACGACGTCGCGGGCGACGATCACGGTCTCGCCGGTAGCGTCGTCGTCACCGTCGTCCGCCGCGTCGCCCACCGCCTCCTGTTCGGCGACGACCTCGACGGTGAGTCGCTTCTCACCGGGTTCGTCGAACCGGGTCCACAGCTCGGCGTCGAGCGAGTCGCCCGCCGAGAGCGCGCCGATCCCCGACGCCTCGTCAAGCGTCTCGCCGTCGGCGTCGAGGAGTCGGACCTCGGTCACGTCGGCCGCCGCCGAACTCCCGGCCGAGTTCGAGACCGTCAGGTTCAGCGACGTCCGCTCGCCGACGGCCGGTTCCGTCGCGCTCAGCCCGACGCCATCGATCGTGATCCGGGCGTCGGGCACCGCCGTTGCCCCGCCGACGGCCCCGACGATCGCGAGGAGGGCCAGTAGCGCGGCTGTCGTTCGAGTGGGGGTCAATGTCACTTCAGTTAGGGGACCGATCGGCATATATGCGTCGCAGACGGGGATCTGCGCCGGCACGCAGCCCATAAAGCGGGCACGGCTTCGGGTCCCGCATACCGGTTAAGGAGGGTTTTTCAACCGTCCGACGTAAGAAGGGGTAATGAGCCAATGCGACACCACGCGAGCAGGTGATCGGCGATGATGGGCGGCAACGACCAGCAGGCGTACGACCGTGGCACGTCGCTGTTCTCGCCGGACGGTCGGATCTATCAGGTCGAGTATGCCCGCGAGGCGGTCTCTCGCGGCGCGCCGAGCGTCGGCGTTCGCACGACTGAGGGCGTCGTCTTCGTGGCGATGTCCCGCGCCTCCTCGACGCTGATGGAGGCCGAGAGCATCGAGAAGCTCCACAAGCTCGACGACCACATCGGCACGGCGAGCGCCGGCCACGTCGCAGACGCTCGCCAGCTGATCGACCTCGCGCGCCGACAGTCACAGGGGAATCGCCTCCGCTACGGCGAGCCGGTCGGCGTCGAGACGCTGACGAAGTTCGTCACCGATCACATCCAAGAGAACACCCAGCGCGGCGGCACCCGCCCGTACGGCGCCGCGCTCCTGATCGGCGGCATCGACGAGGGGCGGCCGCGGCTGTTCGCCGCCGACCCCTCCGGGACGCCGAACGAGTGGAAGGCGACCGTGATCGGCGGCGGGCGCAAGGACATTCAGGGCCACCTTGAGGAGCACTGGGCCGACGACCTCTCGCTTTCCGACGGGATCGAACTCGCGCTCGCGGCGCTCGCGGCGCACGACGACGAGTTCAAGCCTGCAGACGTCGCGGTCGCCACGGTCACCGAGGCCGACGGGTACCGGACGGCCCCCGTCGAAGAGGTCGAAGGCGCGTTCACGACGGCCGGTCTCACCGTCGAATCAGAGGACGATGAGAGCGACGAAGACGGCGAGTCCGCGGCCGACACCTCGGAATAAGGCCCGCCGCAGCCCGACACAGATTCTTTTGTACCGTCCCGCCCAACCCGGTGTATGACACGCGTAGCGGACCTCGTCGCATACCCGATCAAGTCGCTCGACGGCGTCAGCGTCGAGCGTGCGACCCTCGACCCCCACGGCGCGCTCCGCGGCGATCGGTCCTACGCCCTCGTAGAGGCCGGCGTCGACCCGCACACCGCCTCCGTCGGCGGGGGCGGCGGCTACGTCAACGGGAAAAGCGAACCGGCGATCCACCGACTGCGCGCGAGCTACGAACTCGCCGGACCGACGGACGCGACCCCGGCGGAGGTGACGATCGAACGACCGTCACGGCCCGAAACGGGCGTCGACGCCGACGAACGACGGTTCAGTCTCCCCGACGAGGGCGACGCGCTGGCCGCGTGGGTCGGCGAGTTCCTCGGATACGACGTCGACATCGTCTCCGAGTCCGCCGGCGGCTTCCCCGACGACCGGACCGCCCCTGGACCAACCGTCCTCTCGACCGAGACGCTCACGACGGTCGCCTCGTGGTTCGACGGGATCGCGGACGCGACGGAAGTACGCCGGCGGCTCCGTCCGAACGTCGTGCTCGACGACTGTCCGGCCTTCTGGGAGGACCGTCTTTTCGCCGACCACGGGGAGGGCATCCGGTTTACGATCGGCGACGATCCGGCCGTCGAGCTGATCGGCGTCAACCCCTGTCAGCGCTGCGTGGTACCGTCTCGGGACCCGGATACCGGCGAGGAACTCACCGGGTTCCGAGAGACATTCATCCAGCGACGGCGCGAAACGCTCCCCGAGTGGACCACGAGCGACCGGTTCGACCACGACTTTCGGCTGATGGTCAACACCGTCGTCCCCGAGCGGTCTTGGGGGGCGACCGTCGCCGTCGGCGACGCGGTCGCGATCGACAGCATCGTCGCCGTCGACGACGCGGGGGCCGCCGAGGCGGGGGAGACGGAGCCGTGAGTCGTCGGCGCGTTCCGGGCCGGGAGACCGACGCCGCCGAGTCGAACACGCGCCGGACGTGGTACGGGTACGGGCAACTGACGCGGACCGAAAAGCGCCGGTTCGGACTGTTCCTCCACGACGTCACCCGGGTGTTCGCAGAGATATCGGTCGTTTCGCTGCCCGTGCTGCTGTTCGTGATGGGCTACCCGGCCGACGGGTGGTTCGACGCGAAGGCGACCGCGCTGGTCGCGTGGACCGCGGCGGTTGTCGTCGGGACGCTGATCCGTATCGGCGCCGTGCACCCAGTGGCGACTCCGACGCCGGGGTGGGTGACGCTCTCACCGCGACTGGTCGCGCTCCGGGTCCCGTACTTCAACGCCGCGCTCGCGCTCGCGATCTTCGGCGGGCTCGCGGCGGAAGGGGCGGTCACCGGCGTCGGAGCCGACGGAACCGCCGGTGTCGCAGCCGGAATCGGGTGGACAGCGGCAACTTCGGCCGGCGCCGTACTCGCGTTCCCGCGCGCCGCCGACGAGTGGGTCGCAGTCGGCGGGTGAGAGAGTCTTTGTCGGCGAGCGAGCGGGTCTCAGTCGACTATCCAGGGCTTCTCGTCGGGGTCGTACTCGCCGATCGGCCCGCTGTGGCTCCGCGTCTCGGGCGCGAGTACGCCGACGTGCTTTAGCTGCTGGACGAAGTTGAAGAGGACGTTATTGCGGATCACGTCTTTCCACACCGACGAGTCGCGGTAGAGCCGGGCCGTCTCGCCGCGCTCGATCAGTTCCCGAGCGCGAGCGGCGCCTCGCGTCGTACAGAACGCACTTAAAAGGACGTTCGGGTACTCGTGGACGAGCCGCTCGACGAGATCGAGGAAGTGGACCTGTGGCCCCTCCGTGCGGAGCGCGTCGAGCAGCAGCCCGAACTCGGGGTGTCGGGCGAACGAGTTCCGGAGAAGCACGGCGAGGGGCGGATGGACCGCGGCGACCGTACGCCGAGAGACGTCCGCTTTCGCCAGTCGCAGATCGTCGAGATGTTCGATCCCGTAGCCGCGGAGTACTGTCGCGGCCAGGTCTCCCTGCGACGTGAGCTCGTACGGCGAATCGAGCGCGACCAGTCCCAAGGTGCGCGCACTTGCGACGGTCTCGGCGGCGGCGCCGAAGCTGTACTCGTCGGCGATCACGTCGTCCAGCTCGTCGCGTGCGAGCGGTCCGTACCGATCGAGCGCGACGACCGGTGCGAGGTAGTTGAGCGGTTGCGCGAGGCTCAACGTCGTGATGTCGCCGCCGAAGTCGTTCCCTCGAAGCCGGAGGGACAGCTGTCCTTCGATGTCGGCGACCGCCGCGGTCGATTCGACGCTCGGCGGGGCGTCCCACCGCTCGATCCCGTCCGCGTCGACGCCGATAACGCCGACGCCCTTCGATCGGAGGAGATTCGCGTGGGGCGTGACGGCGTCACCGTCGCCCGCGAGGTAGGACACGTGTGCCCCCTGCTGGTAGGTCAACGCCTGTCCGATGCCCCGAAGCAGGTTCGTCGACCCCTTCACCTCGATCGCGAAGACGCGGTTCGTCTCGGTGAACCCGAGCACGTCCGGATACCGACCGCGGATCGAGATCTCGTGGCGGCGACACCGACCGAGCACGTTCGCGTACGTGTCCTTGTGTGCTTCCGGGACGTGGATCAGCGGCTCGTAGTTCCGCTCGTCGAGCGCGGTCACCACGCGATCGAACACCGCCGCCTCGTTCATACTCGGTCCTTACCCGCGGGGGTGATAAGCGGTTCTCCGTTCGGGCCGTCGGCGACCGCCGAGGTGCCCGCCGAGGTGCCCGCCGAACAGAGGATATACCCGAGTCGCCGTCGGAGCAGACGACATGTCTCCGTCGGTGACCTGCTATCGGTGTGGCGAGAGCGACGAGAACGCGGATCGCGTCCGCTGTGGGTGCGGCGAGCCGCGCTGGATCGAGCCCGATGCGTCGTCGTTCACGTGGGCGGACTGTCGGGACTACGAGGGCATGTGGCGCTACGAGCCGCTGTTGCCGATCGATCGGCCAGCGGGCGTCGCCCGTGCCGCGGGCGGGACTCCGCTGGTTAGAAGCCCCGGACTGGACGACGCCGCCGGCTGCCGCGTGTACGTCAAAGACGAGGGCGAACACCCGACCGGCGCGTACAAAGACCGGGGGAGCGCCGTGGCCGTCCCCCACGCGATCGCTGCGGGTAACGACGCGATCGGGACCGTCTCGTACGGGAACATGGCGATGAGTACCGCCGCACATGCGGCCAGTCTCGACCGCGAGTGCGTCGTCCTCGTTCCCGACGAGATCCCCGCGGGCCGGCTGGAGCTCATCGCGCAGTACGAGCCGACGATCGTCCGGGTCGCCGGCGACTACGGGTCGCTCTACGGGGACGCGCTCGCGCTCTCGGACGCGCTGCCGATCGCGATGCTCGTCAGCGATTCGCCGACCCGAATCAGCGGGTACAAAACGGCGCTGTTCGAGATCTGCGAGGCGTTCGCGCCCGACGCGCCCGACGCGATCGTCGTGCCGACGAGCTCCGGCGGCTTCGCCTCGGGGATGTGGCGCGGGATCCGCGACCTCGAAGCGGCCGATCTGCTCGATGACGCCCCGCGGCTGTACCTCGTCCAGACCGCGGCCGCCGACCCGATCACACGGGCGTTCGACGCCGGAGAAACCGACACGACGGCGCTCTCGTCCGACGAAACGGGCGAGACGATTGCGCACTCGATCGGGAACCCGGACCCGCCCAGCGGCGGACGGGCGCTGGCCGCCGCCCGCGACACTGACGGCGCCGTCCTGTCGGTCACCGACGACGAGCTACGAGCGGCGCAGCGACGCTTCGCCGTCGACGGCGGATTCTGCGTCGAGCCGGCCTCGGCCGCGTCGCTCGCGGGCGCGACGCGCCTGTCCGACCGGGGCGAGATCGACGCCGACGAATCCGTCGTCTTGGTGCCGACCGGGACCGGATTCAAGGAACTCGGCGCCGGCGAGGGCTCGGTCGCGACCGAGCGCGCGCGGCGATCGGACCTGTCCGAGCGGCTCGGCTCGCTGCTCGGTGAGCGCTGACCGCTCAGAACGTGATAATCTCGTAGTCGTCGTCGACGAGCGAGCGGATGCTCGGGTGGCCGTCGTACTCGTCGAGCGTGACGAGGCCGGCGTCGGCGACCGCCTCGTCGACGCCGAACGCGCCGGAACAGTAGTCACAGACCACGGCGTCGTCGCGGACCGCCTGATACAGCTCGTGGTAGTCGCTCTCCTCGTCTTCCAACTCCGGGATCCACTGCGTCCCGGCGCCGTCGAAGATCAACTCGAGCTCGTCGTCGTCGTTCTCGGCGAACTCCTTCGCGGCCTCTAAGGCGTTCGCGAGGCGGCCGTAGTCGGCGTGCGATTCGTTGCCGGCGAGAATGACGATTGCTGCGTTTGCCATCGTGTCGGGGAATCACTCGCACGTGCACAAAATCCACCCGCGGATGTGTGCTCGCGGCGCCGAGCCGACGCGGACAGAGTCTCGCAGACGGTCGGCGGCCTCGAATGCTCCGGCCAGGATGCGCTGTGGTGGATCATTGGGAGCGTCCCGGCGTCGGGAACATCGGAGACGCTCCCCTGTCGACATCGGGGACGCCCCCGTGGGGCAACAATCATTACCATCGGTGGAAACGGTGCGAGTATGAGCGACTCGAACGCGGAGAACCCCCTGCTGGGGTACTACCGCCGCTACGTCGGCGACCCCGACCGGACGATCGACGTGTACGCCGGCTTCGGGCTCTTTTTCGCGGGTATCGGGCTCGGGCTGGCGGGCGTCGTCGTGTTCCTCTACAGCGCGACGCTCCCGCCGAACACCCTCTCGACGTACGCGGTCCGCGAGGTCGCCGCCGTCGCCGGGGCGGTCGGGCTCCCGGCCCTCCTGTTTGGCGTGGTCGTCCTGTTACCCGTCGATCGGCGGATGTTGTACCTCGCGGGCGTGGGGACCGCGATCACCCTCGTCGCCACCGGCGTGTTCGCTCGGGTGTACCCGTACAACTGGAACGTCGTCGAGTCGCCGGACTACAGCGCGCAGGTGGTCGCGGTGTACGTCCTCGGACTCGTCGCCGTCATCGCCGCGACGGGGGGCGCCTTGGTTGCTCACCGTGTGGAGCGCGCGAGCGTCGCCGCCGGAGGGGCCGGCAGCGGCGTTGCCGGGGCGAGCGGCGCGGGCGGGGCAGGCGGTGCGGGCGGCGCGGACAGCGCGGGCACGGGTGAAGTCGGCGGCGAAGCCAGCGGCGAGGCGGTCACCGACGCCGCCGTCCGCGCCGACATCGAGCGCGAACTCGAGGACGCAGAGCTGACGTGGGGCGGCGTCGAGCGCGCCGAGACGCGGCGACTCGAACTGAACACGAGCGCCGTCGACGACGTCGACATCGACCGGGAGCAGCTCGCCGGCTCCGCCACCGAGACGCGGACGACCGCCGGGACGGTCGACGCCGCGGTCTCGGAGCTGCAGGGGCTCAAGGGCGGTGAAGCCCAGACCGCGAGCGGCTCGGGGACCGACGACCAGGCCGCCAAGCTCCGGGAGCTTCGCGAACAGCAGCGACGGGAGGCAGAGGCCGAAGCCGAGGCGGACGGATCGATCGTCGGCCGAATCAAGGACTTGTTCTGATCGATCGGGTGCGGTGGCCGAGGCGACCACTTATAAGCGAACGGCAGTGCAGTCTCCGACTGTTTATAAATAGACGACGCTGACAGCAGCTGCTTCTAATCGAACGACGGCGCCGTCGACGGTGGCCGCTTCGTAACGAGCGGCGTCATCGCTGGCGGCCATTTATAAGGACACGGCGTCGCACCACCCGTCTCGCGCTTTTATATATCTCCGGCCGTCTACGTCACGGTGTGTCTGGAGTCACCGTCTCGATCGACCCGCACGTGCACTCCGACGAGAGCTACGACGGCCACGAGCCAGTCGAACTCATCTTGGAACACGCCGCGGAGATCGGCCTCGACGCGGTCGTTATCACCGACCACGACGTGATCGGCGAGTCGAAGCGGGCGGCCGCGCTCGCCGACGAGTACGGGCTGATCGGCATCCCCGGGGTCGAGGTGTCGACCGCGCACGGCCACCTGCTCGCGGTCGGCGTCGAGCGCATGCCCCCGCGCCGCGAGTCGTACGCGGAGACGGTCGAGTGGATCCACGAGCACGGCGGCGTCGCGATCGTTCCGCACCCCTTCCAGCGCTCTCGACACGGCGTCCGCGAGCGGAACATCCCGGTGCCGGGCGGCGATCAGCGGACCGATTTTGCCGGCTCGGACGGTGACGACTCAGTCGGCGTGGTCGACGAAATCGACGAAGTGGACGCCGTCGAGGTGTTCAACGCCTGGCTGTTCACAGGCTACCGCAACCGACGCGCGCGCCGATTCGCCGCCGAACACGGGTACCCCGGCGTCGCCGCCAGCGACGCGCACCACCTGGAGTACGTCGGCCGTGCGTTCACCGAGGTGGAGATCGACGGCCGCGACTCCCTCGACGCGGTCACGGCCGAGGACGTGCTCGACGCGATCCGCGACGGGACGACGACGGTCGACGGCCGACGCGCCCCGGTCCCGATGGCGGCGAAACACTACGTCGGCGCCGCCGGACGCAAGTCCGGCTACTACGCAAAAACCGGCGCGGAGCGGACAGCGTTCGGGGCGAAGTGGGTGGTCACAGAGGCGTTGTCGACCGCTCGCGTCGCCGCGTTTCAGGGCGTCCACCGCGCCGCGCGGGTGCTGTCGTGGGTGACCTGACCGCGGGCCCACTCCGACCTGATCGCGGGTTACGGTCGACTCAGGGACCGGTCCGGCGATCGGCCGGAGAGTCGGGGTTTTTGCACGCGGGCGCGAAACGGACGAGCATGAGCCACGACAGACGCGAGGCCGGCTTCAAGCGACGGACCCGCGTCGCGGACGCGCTGGCGACCCTGCTCGACGCGGCCGCGCCGCACGGGCGGACCGAGTCGGTCGCGCTGGCCGACGCCGACGGCCGAGCCGTCGCCGAGCCGATCGACGCGCCCGCGCCGGTGCCGAGCTACGACCGGGCGGCGATGGACGGGTACGCAGTCCGGGCCGAGGACACGTTCGGGGCGTCCGGGCGCTCCCCGGCGGTCCTCCGCGCCGCCGGAACTGAGGCCGACGCGATCGCCCCCGGCGAGGCAGCCCGGGTCCACACGGGTAGTGCGATCCCGGAGGGCGCCGACGCGGTCGTCATGATCGAGCAGGTCGAGGAAGTCGGCGATGAGGTGGAGACGTTCGACGCGGTCGCGATGGGTGAGAACGTCGGCGACGCCGGTGAGGACGTCGCCGAGGGACAGCGACTTTTCGAGGCGGGCCACGCCCTTCGACCGTCCGACCTCGGGCTCCTGCAGTCCGTCGGCCTCGACGCGGTCCCAGTCTCCGAGCCGCCGACGGTCGCCGTGATCCCGACCGGCGAGGAACTGGTGCGGGCCGACCCCGGCCCGGGGGAGGTGATCGAGACGAACGGTCTGACCGTCTCGCGGCTGGTCGAGCGGTGGGGCGGGGAGGCCCGCTACCGCGACATCGTCACCGACAACGAGGACGCGCTTGCAGAGGCGATCGAACGCGACCTCGACGCCGACGTAGTCGTCACCACCGGCGGCTCCTCGGTCGGCGAGCGCGACCTCATCCCCGAGGTCGTCGACGGGCTGGGCGAGGTCCTCGTCCACGGCGTCGCGCTCAAACCCGGTCACCCCGTGTGTCTCGGCGCGGCTGACAGCACCCCGATCGTCTCGCTGCCCGGCTACCCGGTCGCCTGTATCGTCAACGCCGCGCAGTTCCTCCGGCCGCTCCAGAAGCACGTCGGCGGGACGGCGGCCGATCCGTTCCCGACGCGTCGCGCTGTCCTCGATCGGAAGATCGCCAGCGAGCCCGGGACGCGGACCTTCGCGCGGGTGTCGTTGTCAGGCGATGATGGCGGTCGTCAGGGCGATCCCGGCGCCAACGCCGACGCCCTCCCGTCCGCCACACCGACTCGGGCGAGTGGCTCGGGCATCCTCTCCAGCGTCGCGCTCGCAGACGGCTGGGTCGTCGTGCCCGAGCCGCGGGAGGGGATCGACGCCGGCGAGGTCGTCGACGTCGAGCTGTGGGAGGTGACCGCATGAGCGACCGCAAGGAGTTCCGCGACCTCGCGACGCCGGAGGCCGCCCGCGAGGCCATCGCCTCGCTCGATCTGGCCCCGGAGCCGGAGAGCGTCTCGCTCGAAGCCGCCCGCGGTCGCGTGCTCGCGGAGCGGATCGACGCCGCGATCGACGTGCCCGGCTTCGATCGGGCCTCGATGGACGGGTACGCGGTCCGCGCGCGAGACACCTTCGGCGCCGACGAGGCCGACCCGGTCGAACTCGACCTCGTCGGCGCGGTCCACGCCGGCGCGGCGCCCGAGGTGACCGTCGAGCCCGGCACCTGCGCGGAGATATCCACGGGTGCCGTGATGCCGGACGGCGCCGACGCCGTGGTGATGGTGGAGCGGACCGACGAGGTGTCGACGGAAGCGGGGACGGAGGACACCGATGCGTCCCGACCCGACCGCATCGCGGTTCGAACCGCCGTCGCCCCCGGAGACCACGTGATGAGCGCCGGCGCGGACATCGCCGCCGGCGCCCGCGCGCTCGGGCCGGGAACCCGGTTGACTCCCCGCGAGATCGGGCTCCTGTCGGCGCTCGGCGTCGACGAGGTCCCAGTCGAGGGGAAACCGCGTGTCGGGATCGTCTCGACGGGCGACGAACTGGTTCGCCCCGGCGAGTCGCTTGACCCCTCCCGCGGCGAGATCTACGACGTGAACTCGACGACGATCGCCGCCGGGGTGAGCGAGGCGGGCGGCGAGCCCGTCTTCTACCCGCACGCCGGCGACGACTACGCCGAGATGGAGCGGCTGCTCCGCCGGGCCGCAGACGAGTGTGATCTGGTGCTCTCGTCGGGATCGACCTCAGCGAGCGCGGTCGACGTGATCTACCGCGTGATCGAAGCACGCGGCGACCTCTTGCTCCACGGCGTCGCCGTGAAACCCGGCAAGCCGATGCTCGTCGGACGGCTCGACCGCGGCGGAAGCGAGGATGCGGACGCCGACGGCGACGCAGTCGTCGAGTCCGCCTACATCGGTCTCCCCGGCTATCCGGTGTCGGCGCTCACGATCTTCCGGACGTTCGTCGCGCCGGCGATCCGCGAGGCCGCGGGGCAGCCGGAGCCGGCGGCGGCGACCGTGGACGGCCGGATGGGCGTCAGCGAGCGCTACGGCGAGGGGCGACTGCGGCTCATGCCCGTCGGACTGCTCGATCTGGCCGCGGGATCGAGCGATCCGGACCACCCCGACCTGCCGCTCGTCTACCCCGTGGACAAGGGCTCCGGCGCGACGACGAGCCTCGTCGAAGCCGACGGCGTCGTCGCCGTCGGCCCGGACACGGAGTACCTCGACTCGGGCGAGCGCGTGACGGTCCAGCTGTTCTCACCGGACGTTCGGCCGCCGACCCTGCTCGGCGTCGGCGAGGACGACCCGGCCCTCAACCGCCTGCTCGACCGGCTCGACAACCCCCGCTACCTCCCGGTGGGGTCCCGCGAGGGGCTTCGACGGGTGCGCGACGGCGTTCCGGACGTCGCCGTCGTCGCCGGCCCGACGGACCGCGAGGTCGACACGGTCGACCTCGGCGGGTGGACGCGCGAGTGGGGACTCGTCGTTTCTGACGGGAACCCCGACGACATCGACGGCGTCGACGGCCTCGTCGATCTCGACCTCCGGTTCGTCAACCGCGCGGCCGATTCGGGGCTCCGCCGGAGCTTCGACGAGGCGCTCGACGGGCTCGCCGCGGAGCGCTCCGAGACGCGCCGCGACCTCGCCGAGCGGATCGACGGCTACGAGTTCTCGGTGCGGGCGTTCGAGAGCCCGGCGCGGAGAGTGCTGGCGGGCGACGCCGACGCCGGCCTCGGGCTGCGAGAGACCGCCGAGCGGCTCGGGTGCGGGTTCGTCTCGCTCGGCGAGCAGTCGGTCATCGTTCGCGCGTCGCCGGACCGGGCCGACCGCGAGCCGGTGGTGGAACTGGAGCGCGCGCTCGACGATCCCGATCGAGTCGACGACCTCGTGTCGGGGCTCGCGGGCTACTCGCGGAACAGTCGGAACGACCCCTGACCGACGACGACCTCGGTGGACTCACCGTTGGTCGAACTCGTCACGGTCATGTCGCTGACGCCGATCGAGCCGCCCGACCTGACGACCTCGGCCTCCGCTCGGAGGTCGCCCGTGGCCGGCCGGAGATAGTTCGTGTTGAGGTTCACGGTCGACACGCCGCCGGTGTACGGATCCTCGAAGGCGGTTCGCTGGGCGACGCCGCCGGCGGTGTCGATGAGCGTCGCCGCCACGCCCCCGTGGATGGTGTCGCCGTCGGCGTTCGTCAGCTTGTCGTCGAACGGGATCGAGAGGACGATCCGGCCGCGCTCGACGACATCAACCGACGTGTTCAGCCACGAGAGGTACCCGTGTTCGTCTTCGATCCGCCGTTCGATAAGCGCCACCGCGTCCGCCGGCAGCGGGTCCATCGCCGCGATATCGCTCCGGTCCATACCCCGTCGTCTCACCCGGTCGGCTTGTAGCCCTCGAAACGAACGACAACAGACGCGGGGTTGCCGGCGCGGGAGCGTCGGCGGACCGACCGGGGGCGACCTTTTCACGTATTACGCCCCAGCCGCCCCGTGATCTGACGCGTCGCCCGCGGCGGCCGAGGCCGGAGCCCGGCGCACCGCCGCGGAACGAGTTCGCGCCGGCTGTTCGCTATACGTCCAGGAGCGCTCGCTCTCGACTACCCGACCCCGAGCCGAATCGGGTCGTCGCTGACGACGACGTCGACGGACACCGTGTCTCCGATCGCGAACTCCCGATCAGGGCAGACGATCTTCGCGCCGTACCCGGCGTCTCGCGCCGCGAACAGCGATAGCCCCGTGACGCGCCGTCCGTTCGCGCGCACGTCCACCGAATCCCACGCGATCCCGCGCCCCGCGGCGACGCCGACGCGCGTGTCGCCGAGGTGTATCCAACTCCCGGCCGTCACCGCCCGGAACGCGCCGCCGCCGGCGTAGTGGGCGAGCCCGCCGTCTATCGGGACTCCCTCGTCGCTCGCGATCGCCGCGAACGAGTCGTCCGGGTCCGGGTGCGCCGGCGCGTCGAGGACGGCGTGCGTCGGTCCACGCTCGACCACGACGCCCGTTCCGTCCCACGGGATCGGCTCGACGGCGACAGCGATGTCGACCGGGAGCGACCCGCTCGCGCGGAGCGCATCGTCTCCGGGCGCCCGGAACCCGAGGTGGACGTGGTTGTCGACCCACTGGCCGAAAAAGCCCGAGCGCGTCAACGGCCCGAGCACGTCTCCGACAGCGACGCGGTCGCCAGGCGAGACCTCCGGAATTACGTGGAGGATCCGAGCGACCGTTCCCGGCTCGGCGGCCGCCCGCCGGCACCAATCGTCGTCGAGGTCGATCGCGATGAGGTGGTCCGTACCGGCGGCGTACGATCGCTCCGGACAGCCGACGGTTCGCGTCTCGCGGATCGTCCCGGCCACGGGTGAGATCGCCGCCTCGTCCGCCGGGTAGAGGTCGATCGCACGGCCGTCGTCGTGTGCCGGGTACGGCGAGTTGAACCGGGAGAAGCGCCGGTAGCGGTCGAGCACCGACGCCGGGAGCGTGACGGCGTCAGTCATCGGCGGGTTCGATCCCCTCGATCACGAACCGCGCCCCGCCGGCGGTCGACTCTTCGACAGATAGCGTCCACCCGTGCGCGTCGGCAATGTCGCCGACGATCGCGAGACCGAGCCCCGTTCCGCCACCGAGGGACACTCCGCGCTCGGTCACTTGCGAGCGACGCTCCGGCGGCACGCCGGGGCCGTCGTCAGCGACCGCGAACGCGATGCCGTCGCCTCGTCGCTCGATCGCGACTCGGACGGCAACGTCGCGCCCGGCGTGTTCGAGCGCGTTGCGAAACAGGTTCGAGACGAGCTGTTCGAGCCGATCTCCGTCGGCCAGCACCGTCGTGTCCGCTCCCTCGACCGTCAGCGTCGCGTCGGCCGTTTCGAGCCGCGACCAGACTCGCCGCGCGGTCGATTCGAGCGACACTCGATCGACCGAGTCGACGGACTTACCCGCGGTCGCCAGTGATAGCAGCCCCTCGATCAGATCGTCCATCCGCTCGTGGGCGGCAGCGGCTCGGTCGAGCGGGCCGTCGCCGCTGTTACCGTTGCTGCTATCGCTACCGCCGCCACGGTGGCGAGCGAGCTCCACGGCCGCACTCGCCGCCGCGAGCGGGTTTCGGAGGTCGTGAGAGACGACACCGGCGAAATCCTCTAAGCGCTCGTTCTGGCGTTCGAGCTCCCGTTCGCGACGCTCGAGGGACGTCTGCCGGCGCTCTCTCTCGGTTACGTCGCGGAGCAAGAAGACGTGTCCGCGGTCGGTTCCCCGCGGGTCCGTGATCGGGTCCTCCTGGATGGCGAATTGGCGGTCACCGATACGGATCGGGTGTTTCACGCCTATCTCTAATCGCGGAAACACCACCGAAAGAGAGGAGCCGACCGCGTCGGGTGAGAGGAGCCGCTCGGCCGCCGGGTTGAGATCCCGTATCCGTCCGTCGGAGCCCGCCACGATCACGGGGTCCTGCATAACCTCGACGGCCGTGTCGCGGGCGACGACCGCGGCGTCGAGCGTGCCGAGCCAGAACACGGTCCCGTACAGGAACACGCCGTGGACGACGAGCGAAGTCGGGAACCACGCGAGGTTCGCGTAGCTGCCGACGTCGACGACGGTCACGGCGCCGCCGAGGAACGGGAACAGCGTGCCGAGGAGGATCACGAACGTCTGGAGCCGATAGCGGTTCCCCGTTCGTCGGTACAGGTCGACGACGAGGAGGATGCCCGCGATACAGAGCCCGGTGGCGTACAGCAGGAACGCGATATCCGCCGGTCCCAGCCCGAACGATAGCAGGGTGAACGGTCCCTCGACGACGGCCGCCAGGGATCGGCGCGACAGGTCGTGCGTGCCGCTCGACCATGCGAGGATCACCCAGACGAACGACGGGGTCGCGAGCGCGACGATCCGGTTTTCGGTCCGCCATCGATCGTGTCCGGTGAACGCGAACACGAACGCGATCCAGACGACGGGGGCGGCGGCGACGAGCGGCGTCGCGAGGTTGAGTGCGACGGTCATCGCGAGTTCGCTCGCGGCGGCGACTCTGCTCGCGTACAGCAGCGATATCCCGCCCCCGAACAGGAGGTAGAGCGCGACTTCGGTTCCGCCGGGCTGGTCGCGCTCGTCCCACGCGACGTAGCCGAGCCACAGCCCGATGATCCCGGCGAACAGGCAAGCCGCGAGGTATGCCCGGACCGGTAACGCGCCGAAATCGCTCATCGATACCTGACCCACTCCGAGGGTGGCCAAAACTGTTGTGTCATCCGTCGTTCGCCGGGCGCAAACGGCTTCCCGTCGGGCGGCGTCGGTCCCCGTATGCGAGTGCTCCGAGGCCGCCTCAACGACCCCGAAGCCGACCGCGAACGGACGGCGTCGCTGCTCGCCGCGGCCGCCGACGGAGTGCCGGGACTCCGCGTGTGGTCCCCGCCGCGACAGGTCGCCTTCGGTCGTCGAGACGCGCGCGAAGACGGGTTCGACCGGGCGACACGGTGTGCGGCGGAACGGGGCTTCCGGGCGATCGAACGCGACGTCGGCGGTCGGGCCGTGGCGTACACCGGGCGGACGCTCGCGTTTGCTCACGCAATTCCGGCCGGAAGGGGGAGTGACGGCGCGGGCGGAGGCGAGTCGATCGCCGATCGGTACGACCGCGCGACGGAGACCGTCCTCGCCGCCCTCCGCGGGCTCGGCGCAGACGTCGCCGTCGGCGAGCCGGGTGCGTCGTTCTGCCCGGGTGATCACTCGGTTCGCGTCGCGGGCGGCGGGAAGCTCTCGGGGCTCGCCCAGCGGGTGCGGTCAGACGCGGCGCTTGTCGCCGGCTGCATCGTCGTCGGGACGGCGGAGTCGCGAGCCGTCGCCGATGTCACCGCGCCTGTCTACGATGCGCTCGGAGTCGACTTTGACCCGGAAAGCGTCGGGAGCGTCGCGGCCGCGGGCGGTCCGGATGACGTGGAAACGGTCGCGAGCGCGGTCGAAGACGCGTTCGTCGACGGACCGTGGTGCGACGGGGAGCGTCGAGTTCGGCGGGTTGAGACGAACGATCAGGCGGGCGACGGAGCGACGGACTGAGCGGTGAGCCGGGCGGTCGTGGTGATCTAACCGCCGGCCACGACGCTCCGCCTCTCGACCGCAGCGATCCGACCGTCGAAGCCGATTCATAGCCGGATCGCGCTTTCGACGTGCTTTTTATTCGCGGGGGCCTCGGTTCGCTCATGGCCGAATTCAAAGTCGTCATCGCGGACCCCGACAGCGGCGAGACGTTCCAGCGAGAGGTCGACGGACAGGACGCAAACCGATTCGTCGGGCGAGAGCTCGGCGACGAGATCGGCGGCGACGCCGTCGGTCTCTCTGAGCACACCATCGCGCTCACCGGCGGCTCCGACGAAACCGGTCGCCCGATGCGCGAGGACGTCTCCGGCACCCGCCTGAAGGAGCTCCTCCTCGAAGGAGGCGTCGGCTTCAAGCCGTCGCGCGAGGGCGAGCGCAAGCGTATCACCGTTCGTGGCCGCGAGATCGACGACGATATCGCGCAGATCAACGCCTCGGTCGTCGAAGGCGACGACGTCGCCGCCGCGCTCGGTGAGGACGACGGCGACGCTGACGCCGACGAGGAGTAAGCGCCCGTTTTCGATGCCCCGCGTTCCCTCCGACGACGAGGGCGTCGCATCGATACGCGTCTCGCTCGCCCGGAGCGGCGGCACTCGCCGCCCCTGCGTCCGTCTGCCCGCTGACGACGAGCTCATGGGGCGAGTCGAGTCCGGCAGCTGTGAGTCGCTGTCGCTCGACGCCGGCGACGTGATCCGAGTCGTCATCGACCGCGAGGAGTACCACGCGCCGGTGACCGAAGACAGCCGCGGGCGGCTCGTCCGCGCCGCGTTCGACAACCGGCGGCTCGCGCGCGAAACCGGCGAAGGCACGAATCGGCTGGTCGCGTGGCTCGACGCGAACGGTCGCGAGCCAGGCGAGAGCGTCGTCCTCGACGTCGTCGTCCCCGGCGAGCTGTACGGGCTCCGGATCCCCGGCGAGCGAACCGTGTACGAGGTGACTCGTGGGCCACGGTCGTCACTGGCGGATATCGCGCGGGACCTCGACGGCTAATCGCCGACCCGGTCGTCGGCTTCGGGGTCGAATCCCTTATTCTCGCTCGGATCCGATTGCCGTGTATGAGAGAGGTCGACGCGGACCTGACGGCGCTCGACCGCGGGATCATCAACGCGTTCCAAGGGGGGTTCCCGGCCGTGGAGCGCCCGTTTGAGCCGTCGGCCGCCGCGCTGCGCGAGCGCGGCGTCGACGTGACCGAGACCGAACTGTGCGAGCGCGTCCGCGAACTCGATGAGGAGGGAATCCTCTCGCGATTTGGAGCGCTCGTCAACGCCGAGGAGATCGGTGGGTCGGCGTCGCTCGTCGCGATGCACGCGCCCGAAGACCGATTCGACGAGATCGTCGAGCGGGTTAACGGGTTCGACGAGGTCGCGCACAACTACGAGCGGGAACACCCGCACCTCAACGTCTGGTTCGTCGTGAGTGTCGGCGATCACCCAGATCCTGACAAAGACGGCGGCGATCGGGTGAAAGAGGTGCTCGCCGACATCGAGGCCGCGACCGGCCAGGAGACGTACAACCTCCCGAAGCAGCGCGAGTTCCACGTCGGCGCGAAGTTCCTCGTCGACGGTCCGGTTCCGGACGGCGACGTGGACCTGTCCGACCTGGGGCCCGACGTGTCTCCGAGCGGTCGGGAGACGCTCACCCGCGAGGAGCGCGACCTCGTCGTCGAGATCCAAGGCGGGCTTCCGATCACCAAGACGCCGTACGCGGACGTGGCCGCCCGACTTGGCGCAGACGTCGACTGGGTGATCGAGACGATAAAGCGGTTCAACGTAGAGGGGAAGGTGCGGCGGATCGGCGTCATCCCGAACCACTACGCGCTCGGCTACACGGAGAACGGGATGACCGTCTGGGACGTGCCCGAGGACGTGCTCGACGAGGTCGGGCCCGCGGTCGCGAGCCTCGATTTCGTCACCCACTGTTATCAACGTCCCCGTCACGAGGGGGTCTGGGAGTACAACTTCTTCGCGATGACACACGGGCGGACCGAGGCGGAGAGCGAGCGTCGTATCGCGGAGGTGAAAGCGTTGATGGACGAGTACTGGTCGGTCGACGCGGCCGACTGGGACACGCTGTTCTCCAGTCGGATCCTGAAGAAGACCGGTATTCGCATCGCCGAGCGCGCCGACAGCAACACCGCGTGATCGTCCGTACCGAACGCTCGCGAGGGCAGCTGTGATCCCACTGTATCACGATCTCACCGGGGAGACGGTCCTCGTGTTCGGCGGCGGCGCCGTCGGCGCCCGGAAGGCGCTGCGGTTCGCCGACGAGGCTCGGGTCGTCGTCGTGAGCCCCGCCTTCGACGAGCGGCTTGCGGATGCAGCGTCCGGTGTCGAACTGGTCCGCGCCGCCCCCGACAGCGACGGGGTCCGCGACTGGATCGATCGGGCCGCGCCGGGGCTCGTCGTCGCCGCCACGGACGACGCCGCGGTCAACGCGGCGGCCGAGGCGACCGCGCTCGACGCGGGCGTCCTCGTGAACCGAACGGACGTGTCGGGGGCGCGGGCGGCCGGGAGCGTTGTCGTGCCGGCGACCGTCGACGACGACCCGGTTCGGGTCGCGGTCTCGACGGGCGGCGCGAGCCCCGCGCTCTCGAAGGCGCTCCGCGAGCGGATCGAAGCGGAGATCTCGGGAGCGGGCGCTATGGCTGATCTCTCTGGCGAACTCCGAGAAGAGCTCAAACGCCGCGAGATACCCCCGGAGAAGCGCCGAGAGGCGATCCGTCGCGTCGTGCGATCCGAGGGGGTTTGGAAGGCTTTACAAAAGGGGAGATCTTACGGGCGGCAAGAGGCAGATTCCGTGATCGAGGAGGTACTCAATCGATGAAGGAGACGGGTGCGATCTGTGGCGTGAGCGTCGCTCACTCCCGCGCGACGGTCGACGAGATCGAGACCGCGGGCGGCGACGGCGTTCGGGCCACCGTCTCCGACCTGCTCGCGCGTGACGGGGTTGAGGAGTCGTTCGCGCTCCAGACGTGTAACCGCTCGGAGGCGTTCATCGTCACCGACAGGACCGTCGACGGGGCGGTCGCGCTGGAGTCGTTCGCTCCCGACGTGCGAAGCGGAGCGGTCCAGCGACTCGATCACGAAGAGAGCTTAGAACACCTGATGCGGGTCGCCTCCGGGCTCGAATCGTTGGTTCTCGGCGAAGACCAGATCATCGGTCAGCTTCGCGAGGCCTACGAGGAATCGAAGTCGGCCGGCGGTATCGGTCCGGTGTTGAACGACGCGGTGACGAAGGCGCTCCACGTCGGCGAGCGCGCGCGCAACGAGACCGCTATCAACGAGGGCGTCGTCTCGCTCGGCTCGGCCGCGGTTCGGCTGGCCGCGAGCGAGATCGACCTCGCGGACGGCTCCGCCGTCGTGATCGGCGCGGGCGAGATGGGGACGCTCGCCGCCCGGTCGCTTGACGATACACCGGTCTCCGAGATCATCGTTGCGAACCGGACGGTCCCGAACGCGGAGTTCATCGCCGGAGAGATTGAGACGCCGGCCGAGGCGGTTCCGCTGGCTGACCTCCCAGCCGTCCTCTCCGACGCGGACCTCGTGATCACGGCGACCGGAAGCTCCGATCCGGTGATCGATCCCGCTCACGTCGCGGACGCCGATCGACTGGTGTGCATTGACATTGCACAGCCCCGAGACGTCGACCCCGCGGCCGCCGAACGCAATGGCGTGACGCTGTACGACATCGACGCGCTGGAGGACGTCACCCGTCAGACCCGAGAGAGCCGGCAGGAGGAAGCGGCGCAGGTCGAGGCCATAATCGACGAAGAGCTCGACCGCATCCTGCAGGCGTACAAGCGCAAGCGGGCCGACAACGCCATTTCGGCGATGTACGCCGGCGCCGACCGTGTGAAGGCCCGCGAGGTCGACCGAGCAATATCCCGGCTCGAAGCGCACGGCGACCTGAACGCCGCACAGCGTGAGACGGTCGAGGACCTGGCGGACGCGCTGGTCGGACAGCTGCTCGCGGCCCCCACCCGATCGCTGCGCGATGCGGCCGGCGAGGACGACTGGGAGACGATCCGCACCGCGCTCCAACTGTTCGACCCCGACTTCGACGCGCCGCCGGAACGGCCCGGATTGGGCGCGGAAGACGGCCCTGCGAACGCACCCGGCGCCCCGCCGGATTCGGTCACTGAGGAGCTCGACGACTGAATCGCGGTCCGCGGTCTCCGGTCGAGCCACGGTCCGCGGTCTTTTACTCGCGAGCGTTCGTACCGCGCCGCATGGATCTGTCCGAGTACGTTCGACGACTCGACGCCGAACTCGACACGGCCGCGTACGCCTCCGTCGACGCCAGCGCGAACGGGTTGCAGGCCGGTCCGGACGAGGGAACGGTCGAGCGCGTCGCCTTCGCGGTCGACGCCGCGGCGGCGACCATCGAGGCCGCAGCGGAGGCGGGCGCGGACGCGCTCGTCGTCCATCACGGGATCTCGTGGGGTGGGATCGACCGCGTCACGGGGCGGACCTACGATCGTATCGCCGCGCTCGTCGAGCACGACATCGCGCTGTACGTCTCGCACCTTCCGCTTGACGGTCACGCGACACTCGGCAACGCGGCGGGTGTCGCCGAGGCGGTCGGCCTCGTCGACCGGGAGTCGTTCGGCGAGATCGGCCCGGTCACGATCGGGACAGTCGGAGAGTCGACGGCGCCGATCACGGCCGATGCGATCCGCGAGACGCTCGACGAGTTCGAGGGCCACGCCGAGGGTGAGAGCGCTCCGACGCGAGTGTTCGAGTTCGGTCCGGAGCGAATCGAGCGAATCGCGGTCGTCACCGGCTCCGGTGCCGACTGGATCGACGAGGCGGTTGCGGCCGGTGCCGACGCGCTGATCACCGGTGAGGGGAAACAGCAGGTCTACCACGACGCACGGGAGTCCGGGCTGACGGTGTTTCTCGCGGGTCACTACGCGACGGAGACGTTCGGCGTTCGGTCGCTGCAGTCGCTGTCGGACGAGTGGGGGCTGGAGACGACGTACGTGAGCCACCCCACTGGGTTGTGAGCCGCCGGTGAGCCGGTGACGACCCCTCGATCGCTGCGGCGGGCCGTCGCCCCCGAACGCAACCCTTACCGCCCGCGTCCCCGCAGTCCGGGTATGCGCGATCACTTCGAAATCCGGGACCACGACGCCGCCGGCCGGATCGGCCGGCTGGAGGTCCCCCGTGCCGGCGTGACCGTCGAGACGCCGGCGCTCCTGCCCGTCGTCAACCCCAACGTCCTCACGATCGAGCCCCGACGGCTCGCCGAGGAGTTCGGCGCGGAGATGCTGATCACTAACTCCTACATCATCCGGAGTACGGACCGGATCCGCGACCGCGTTCTCGATCAGGGACTCCACGACTTTCTGGGATTCGACGGTGCGATCATGACCGACTCCGGCTCCTTTCAACTTGCCGAGTACGGCGACATCGATGTGACCACCGCGGAGATCATCGAGTTTCAGCGGCAGATCGGCAGCGACGTGGCGACCCCCGTCGACGTGCCCACCCCGCCCGACGTCGACCGCGAGCGCGCCGAGCGAGAATTGGAGACGACGAAGCGGGCGCTCGCCGACGCCGAGGCCGCCGAGACCGGCGAGATGCTGCTCAACGCGCCCGTACAGGGCTCGACGTTCCCCGACCTCCGAGAGGAGGCGGGGCGCCACGCGAGCGCGACCGATCTGGACGTGTTCCCCGTCGGCGCGATGGTCCCGCTGCTCAACGCGTACCGCTACGCCGAGGTCGTCGAGGCGGTGCGGGCGGCGAAGCGCGGTCTCGCTCCCGACGCGCCGGTCCACCTGTTCGGCGCGGGCCACCCGATGATGCTCGCGCTCGCCGTCGCGGCCGGCTGTGACCTGTTCGACTCGGCGGCCTACGCCCTGATGGCGCGCGACGGACGCTATCTGACGGTGGCCGGCACCGAACACCTCGAAGAGATGGAGTACTTCCCCTGTTCGTGTCCGGTCTGTGCGGAACACACGCCCGCCGAACTCCGAGAGATGGACGGGAGCGGCGGGAGCGAGAGCGGCGAGGGCGGCAGCGACGGTCCCGCGAAGTCCGCGGAGCAACTGCTCGCCGAGCATAACCTCCACGTCACCTTCGAGGAGCTTCGTCGGGTCAAAGCCGCGATCCGATCGGGGACGCTCCTCGATCTGGTCGACCGGCGCGCCCGCGGCCACCCCGCGATGCTCGACGGGTACCGGGCGCTACTCGATCACGCCGACGAGTTGGAGCGGACCGACCCGGTCTCGAAGGACGCGTTCTTTTACACCTCCCACGAGTCGGCGAAACGACCCGAGGTCCGGCGCCACCACGAGCGCCTCGCCCGGCTGGCCGTCCCCGATCGGCTTCTTCTCACCGAGTCGAACGCCCCCTCGACCCACGATTACGGCGCGGTGTGGCGCGTCAAGCCCCCGTTCGGTCCGTTCCCGCGTGCGCTCTCCGAGACGTACCCGCTCACCGCGGAGGTTCCGGAGCGAGTCGACGAGTCCGCACAGACCGCGGCCGCGGAGGGCGTCGCGAGCCTCGCCGCGGCGAACCCGGAGACGTCGATCACGCTCGGGCACGACGACTGGGCGGACGCGGCGCTCGAACGGATACCGGACGGCGTTGAGACGGAAAACCTGCGGTCGCTCGGGAGGTAAGGCTGCGCGTTGCGATCGGCCGGTCCTATCGATGAGTCGACTGTGACGGCATCCGTGCCGAGTAGTCCCACGTGTGGAGGCGCTCGGGCTCGATCCGGACGCGAACCTCCTCGCGGTCCGGGCGCAGGAGGCGCTCGCCGACCTCGTTGTCGACGCCGCCGAGGTAGCGCTCTAGCAGCGACCGGAGCAGTTCTTTTTCGCCGTCAGCCGACACGGCGGCGTGACCGCGGCCCCTGACCCCTTTATACGGCGGGTCGTTCGTCGACACCTCGAAGGAGACGTGGTCGTCGTGTGCGAGGAAGTCGACGAGATCGGCGCTCGCGCTCGTCGCGCAGTGGACCGCGCCGTCCCACGAGAACCACAGCGACACGATCCACGGGTCGTCGGCCGGCGTGCGACAGCCGATCCGAACCGGAATCTGCGCGTCGGCCAGAAACTCGTCGACGCGGTCGCGGTCCCACGGCCCGGTGATATTCATGGGGACCGTTGGACCGCGATGGCCCTAACGGTTCGCCCGGGAACGCGCGGTGCGATCGGCGGGTTCCACATCGGAGTCAGCCTTCCGGCCTCTCGACGGTCACGGAACACAAGAGAATTGACCGTCCCCCCGTGAGAGTGGGTATGACTGACTACTTCGAGGTCCACGAGCGCGACGGCGCCGCGCGGCTTGGGGAGCTCCGGCTCGCCGAGCCGGTGACGACGCCGGCGCTCGCGGACCCGTTTCTCGAGGATGCAGGAAGCCTCTGGGCCGGCGACCGGACGGTGCCGGACGGCGACGAGAACTCGCTCACGGTACTGCCGCACCGCTCGTTCCCGGCCGGGACCCGCGAGGACGTCCGCGAGTCGTTCGCGGTCGACCACCCGAACATCGACTTTCCGGCGGCGGCCGTCGTCGACAGCGCGGGCGCCCGCGACGCCGGCGTCGACGCGTACGTGCTCTCGGACGCACAGGGGTTCATCGGCCACGGCGAGGCGTTCCGCGACGCGATCGTGTCGGCGAAAGCGGCCCTCCCAGCCGACACCGCGTTAGTCCTCTCGGGAGTCGCCACGCCGCTGAACGTCGCTCTCCTCGCGTACGCCGGCGTCGACCTCGTGGACGCGTCGCTCGCGCGGACGAAGGGGACCCAGGGTATGTACCTCACCGCCGACGCGGAGCACTTCCTGGAGGATCTCGACGAGTTGCCGTGCGCCTGCCCGGCCTGCGCGCAGCCTCGCGGGGAGTTCACCCGCGCTGACTGCGCCGAGCACAACGTGAACGCGCTGCGCGCCGAGCTTCGACGGGTCCGCGAGCGGATCCGATCAGGGCGACTCCGCGACTACATCGAGGGGCAGGCGCGCCACGATCAGTGGCTCACCGCCGCGTTCCGCGAGTTCGACGACCAGTGGGCGTATCTCGAAGAGCGGACGCCGCTGATGCGCGACGCCGAGGTGACGGCCGCGACCGCGGAGACGCTCGACCGCGTCGAGATCCAGCGGTTCGCCGACCGGGTGACGAGCCGGTACACGAACCGGTTCACCGACCAGCCGCTCGTGTTGGTGCCGTGTTCGGCGACGAAGCCGTACAGCGACTCACAGAGCCACGGGCAGTTCCACGACGCGATCCAGTGGCGCGGCCACACCGTCTCGATGACCTCACCGATCGGGGTGGTGCCCCAAGAGCTTGAGACGACGTACCCGGCACAACACTACGACGCCGTCGTCACGGGCGACTGGAGCGAAGACGAGATCGGATTCGTCGCGGAGGTGCTCCGCCGATACCTCCAGCGCAACGACTACTCCCGAGTCGTCGCGCACGTCCCCGAGGACGGCTACCGCGAGATCTGCGAGCGCGTCGAGGCGGACCCCGCTATCGACGTCCCGTTCGAGTACACCTGCGTCGGCCACCCGACGACCGACGAGTCGCTCGGAGAGCTGAACGCCGCCCTGCAGGGCGAACCCGCCTACAGCAAGCGCGAGCGCGAGCACAACACGGTCCGAGCGCTCGCTGATTACCTACTCGGCGACGGCGCGGGCGACGACCTGTTCGGCGGGCCGGGCGAGGCCGACATCCGTACCACCGGACGCTACCCTAAACTGCAGGTGTGGGGCGCCGACCCCGACGCCGGCCGCGAGGGCGAGCCCGGTGAGCAACTCGCGACGATGGTGCCGCAGTACGGCACGCTCTCGTTCACGATCGAGGGGGCTCGCCACTGGCTCGAGAGCGACGCGCCGACGAAGCGGGTCGAGATCGACCCGTTCGTCCCGCACGGCTCCGTGCTCGCGCCCGGCGTCGTCGACGCGGACGACGACATTCGCGTCGGCGACGAGGTTGTTATCGAGGGACCGAGCGCGTTCGCGATCGGCCGGGCGCAGATGTCCGGCCCAGAGATGGTCGACTCGACGCGCGGCGTCGCCAGCGAAGTGCGTCACGTCGACGAAAAGTAGCGGTGGGTGGCGAGGCGTCGGGTGGTCAGAGAGGCGTCGGGGCGGGTAGCGGGGTGCCGGGACGCTTACTCGTCGCCGCGCGTCGGGAGGCCGGGGTCGAACGCGGCGGCCTCGACGGCCATGTCGAGGACCTGTTCGACGTTCTCGTCTTTGGTGACGCTCATCGTCGCGTCGACGGACTCCGCGCGGACCGCCTCGAAGCGGTCGTGTTTGTTCGCCACCGTGAGGAACGGCACCGCGTCGCCGAACAGCTCGCGGACCTCCTCGCGGAGTTCGAGCTGGACCTCCAGCGGATAGCCGCAGTCGCCGGAGGGGTCGAGCATGAACACGACGACGTCGGCGAGGTGTTCTAAGGCGCTGACCGCCTGCCGCTCGATGCTGTTGCGCTCGTCGGCCGGTCGGTCGAGGAGCCCGGGGGTATCGACGATCTGGTAACGGACGTGGTTCCGCTCGAAGTGCCCGATCTGGACGCCCTTCGTCGTGAACGGGTACTCGGCGATCTCGTTGGAGGCGCGGGTGACGCGGTTGACGAACGAAGACTTGCCGACGTTCGGGTAGCCGGCGATCACGATGGCGGGCTCGTCGGGCCGGATGTCCGGGAGCACCTTCAACTGGTCTCGCGAGTCGCCGATGTACCGAAGGTCGTCTTCGATCTGGTCCATCACGTCGGCCATGCGCGCGAACGCCTGCTTCCGGTGTTTCCGCGCGGTGTCGACGTCGGAGTTGCGGATCTTCGTCGTGTACTCGTCGCGGAGATCCTCGATCTGACGACTGGCCCACATCACCTGCGAGAGCGCCTGTCGGAGGCGGTCGACGTCGACGATGGCGTCGGCGAGCTCGTAGTAGAACGGCTCGACGTCGAAGCCGAAGTCCGGCCACGAGACGACGACGTTCTCCAAGTTGTCCGAGAGCACGTTGCCGGCCGTCCGCAGCATCGACTCCTGCGCGTCGTGCCCGTGCTTGGCGCGTCCCGCACGCGCCGCCCGCGAGAACGCCTTGTCGACGAGTTCCTCCGATCGGGGGGTCGTCGGGAGGCCCTCAAATATCATGTTGCCCGGACTTCGCCGCCGACGGGTATAAGACCGTCCGTTCGTCGACTCCCGCGTCAGTCCGGCGCACGGACCGGAGTCCGGAGTCCGGCACGGGACCACCGATAAACGATCATTATCTTCTCTGTGCATATTTCGAGCCATATTTATGTCTCAAAGGAATAAGCCCGGTCGTGACGAACTCATTCACGCCCACGACGTTCGACGACCTCGACCCGGACCGCCGCCCGAGCCTCGCGGCGGCGCTGGTTCCGATCCTCGCGGTCGTGGCGTTCCTGGGTATCGGCTCGGCCCTACTGGGACTCGACCCGCACGCACCGCTGCTGTGGAGTATCGCCTTCGTCGGCGCCTTCGGGCTCTGGCTCGGCTACGACTGGGAGACGCTCTTCGACGGCATCGCGAATGGGCTCGTGATGGGACTGCAGGCGCTGCTCATCATCTTCACCATCTACGGGCTGATCGCGACGTGGGTCAGTGCGGGCACCATCCCGGGGCTCATGTACTACGGCCTCGAGATCCTCTCGCCGAGGACGTTCCTCCCGGCGGCCGCCGTCGTCGCGGCCGTCGTCGCGTTCGCCATCGGCTCGTCGTGGACCACGGTCGGGACCCTCGGCGTCGCCTTCGTCGGCATCGGTGCGGGCCTCGGTGTCCCAGCACCGATGACCGTCGGCGCCGTCCTCTCCGGGGCGTACGCGGGCGACAAGCAGTCGCCGCTCTCGGACACCACGAACCTCGCCGCCGGCGTCACTAATACCGATTTGTACGCGCACATCCGTCGGATGCGGGCCGGCACGCTCGCCGCGTTCGGACTCGCCGTTCTCGGCTTCCTCGCGCTCGGACTCCGCGCGAACGGCAGTATTCCCGCGGGGCGGATCGCCGACATTCAGGGCGCCCTCGGCGAGATGTACGCGATCACGCTGCTCGCGTTCATCCCGCTCGCGGTCACCTTCGGACTCGCGCTGCGCGGGTACGCCGCTCTCCCGACCCTCGTCGCTGGGGTCTTCGCCGGCGTGCTCACGACGATCCTCGTGCAGGGCTCCGGATTCGTCGCCGCGTGGGACACGTTCATGTACGGGACCGCCCCCGAGTCCGGCTCCGACCTGGTCAACGAGCTGCTCGCGACGGGCGGACTCACCGGCTCGGCGTGGACGATCACGGTCGTCGTCGCCGCGCTCTCGCTCGGCGGAATATTGGAACGGACCGGCGTACTGGCGGTCATCTCGCACGCCTTCACGTCTTCCGTCCGCAGCCCCGGCGCCCTCGTCGCCGGCACGGGCGTCTCGGCAATCGTCATCAACGCGCTCACCGCCCAGCAGTACATGAGCATCGTGCTGCCGAGCGTCACCCTCCGGAACACCTACGACGAGTTCGGACTCGACAGCGACCAGCTCTCCCGTGCGGTCGAGGCCGCCGGGACGCCGACCGGCGCGCTGTTCCCGTGGCACGCGGGCGCCGTCTACATGGCGGGCGTCACCGGCGTCCCGACGCTGGAGTACGCGCCGTACTACCTGTTCGCGTTCCTGTCGCCCCTCGTGCTGTTCGTCATGGCCGCGACCGGCTACTCGCTGAACGTGACGCCGGCCGCGGACCGGGCGCCCGCCACCGACGAGCCGGCCGTGGCGACCGACGACGACTGACGGGGACGACGGAGGCGACCGACTGACGTACGGTTGAGATGTGCAGACGACGCGGTCCACCGATTTTTAAGGCGTTCAGGCCGGGAGCCGAAACGCGAGACCGTACATCCGGCCGGCAGACGCCGAACCGATCTCGCTTTTGAGGCGGCGAGCGGTCGTCGCCAGCGCATCGCCAGGCTCACCGGAGCACGCCGCGGCCATGGACGCCGCTCGCTCGGCGTGCGCGGAGACGTGGCTCTCGGTCCACGGAACCGGTTCCAGAAGCGTCCGCTCCCGCTGGAACTCCCAACCGTGGCCCGCGAAGAACCGTCGCAGGAACGCAGCCGGGTAAAAGGTGAGCGCCGGGCGACCGCGAGCCAGTTCCGACGCCGCGTTCTCGACGGCGAACAGCTCGCTGATCGCGGCGTCGTCGGGCGGCGGGTCGTAGTCGTCGACGACGAGCTGCGCGTCCGGGGCCGCGACCCGCGAGAACTCCTCGGCGACCGCCGACAGCGCCGCGGGGTCGAGGACGTTACACAGACCGTGCGCGGTGATCACGTCGACGGCGCCGTCGGGGAGCGGGATCGCTCGGAGATCCGCCTCCAGCACCGCCAGCCGGTCGCCGGTGTGATCGTCGTCGCCGTCGTTGCCGCCGCTCCCCGCGTCAGCGACGCGTCGCCGCGTCGTCCGCGCGTGGTCTCGGTCGTTCGTCACGGCGTATACCCTCTCGGCGCCGTTCGCGAGCAGTCCGGCGGTCGCGTTGCCGACGCCGGCGCCGGCCTCCAGACAGCGCTTCCCGGCCACCGACCGATCGCCGAGCGCGGTCGTGGCCGTGCGTGGAACGTCCATCCGCTCCGCTCAGTGGTGCAGCTGTTCGGGAACCGGACTGTCGTCGTGGCGCACCCGCTCGATCAGGGACCGCTGGGCGGCCTCGTCCATCCCGTCGTAGTCGGCGGCGGCTTCGAGGATCATGGTGACGAGCTTCGGATCGCCGGCGCTGATAACGCTGGTGAGCCCCCGTGCGGCGGCGAAGTCGAACCGCTCGCGGATCTCGTCGGGCGCGGTGACCGGTCGGTACCAGTTCGAGAACGGCCGATCCGCCTCGGGGAGTTCGTCGGTCGGCGGCCACGAGCCGGCGGCGAACGCCTTGATCCCGAGCGTGCCGATATTCTTCGCGTCGGCGCGGGCGAGGACCGCCTCGTAGTCGTATTCGTCGTCGTCCTTGCCGGCGACGACGGGGTTCAGCGGGAACATCACCGTTTCGAGGTCGTCGATGCGGTCGAGCGCGTCGAGGATGAGGTCCGGGTCGCCGTGGCTCGTCAGTCCGATGTGGTCGATCAGCCCCTGCTCTTTGGCTTCGCGAAACGCCGCGAGCGCGCCGTCGTCGCCCGTGATCGCGTCCAGCTCCTCGTCGTATTCGAGCCCGTGCACCTGGTACAGATCGATCGAGTCGACGCCGAGTCGGTTCAGCGAGCGGTCGAGTTTGCGCCACGCGCCCTCGTAGGTTCGTTCCTGGGTCTTGCAGCCGAGGAAGATATCCTCGCGGTGTTGGCGGAGCTTCGGACCGAGCTTCAGCTCCGCGTCACCGTACTCCGGAGCCACGTCGAAGTGGTTGACGCCGTAGTCGAGCACGTGTTCGACCAGCTGATTCGCGCCCTCCTGTTCGAGCCAGTTGAGCGCGATCGCGCCGAACGTCATGACGCTGCTGTCGTGACCGGTGTCGCCGAGCGGGCGGGTTTGCATGCGTACGCCATCACGCTGGCGCGACATAACGGTTGTCGGCCGTGAGGTATCGGCGTCGTGGCCGCCCCGCGAGCGGTCGCGGTCCGGTAGGTTTACCGCCGTCGACGCCCCGCCGATCGAACATGAGTCTGGAGGTCGCCGTCGCCGTCCCGTTCAAACATCGCGCGAAAGAGCGGCTGGGCGAGGGTGAGTTCGTCGTCGCGCTGTCGCTCGACCGCGGCTGGTTCTCGCCGGATCAGGCGAAGCGCCTCGTCGACGTCGCCGTCGGCCGCGGGCTGGTCGCCGAGGAGGATGGCGACCTCGTCGCGCGCTTCGACCCCGACGACGTGACCGTCCCCGAGGGGTTCACGCCCGACGAGGACGTGCTCCGCGAGCAGTCGACCTTCGAGACGGCCCTCGACGCCATCGTCGCCGCGGGCGTCGAAAAACAGGAGGCGGTCGCCGGGATCAACGAGCGGCAGCGTGCGCTCGCGATCACCATCGAAGCGGCCGCGGTCCTCTACGCGAAGGAGCACGGCGCCGCGATCGACCACCTCGCGGCCGACGTTCGGGAGTCGCTGGCGGCGGACGGGCGCACCGCGAACGAGTCCGCGGCGGACGAGCCCGCGGAGGCCGAGCGATGACCGCCGATCGACTGGCCGACGGCGTCCGGATCGGCCAGCTGCTCGCCTCCGAGATCACGGGCAACGAGGGGCGGCTCCGCGTCCTCGCGCTCGCCGACGCCGATCCCGATGTCGACCCGACGCCCGACGGCGCGCTCGCGTACGCCGTGGTTCGAACGGACGGGCGCGACAACGGGACCGAGAGTGCGAACGGGCGTGTCGAGGGCGACGAGGACGATGAGGACGACGAGAACGCGGACACCGACCTCGTCGCCGAGGTCTACGTCCAGCCGGACCGCGTCCGCGTCGAGTTCGTCAGCGCGCCCGACGCCGTCGCCGACGCGGCGACCGAGGCGGGGATCCGCGTCAGGCCGAAGGCGGTCCGCCCGCCGCGGACGCTCGTCTTCGTCGAGGACGGCGCGCAAGTGAAGCGGGTGCTCCCGGCGTTCGAAGCGGCGATCGAAAATACGGTATAAAAACAGCCGCGACGGCGATCAGGTATAAAAAGGGTTGCAACGCCGCACCCGACGGTCGGCCTCAATCCGACTGACCGCCGTCGCCCATCGCGACGGTCCGAGACGTCGATGACGACGACCCGTCGATCGGCCCCTCACCAACATCGAACTTCCGGAGCAGTTGCTGGAGCCGCTCGGCCCGGTCAGTCAGCGATCCGGCCTCGGCGGTCGCCTGCGACATCGCCGAGAGCTGGTCGTCCGCGGCCGCAGCCGCCGCGTCCGTCTCGTTGGCGGTGGCCCGGCTGATCGACGCCACCTCCTCGACCATCGACACCGCCTCCTCGGTGCTGGCGGCCTGATCGTCGGTCGCCTGGCTGATCTCGCGGATTCCGTCGTCGGTCTCTCCGGCGTTGTCGGCCACCCGCGCGAACGCCTCGGCGGCGTCGCTGACGGCCTCCGAACCCGCCTCCATGTGTGTTTCCGCGGTGCGAACCTCCGCGACGGTCGCCTCCGTCTGCGCCTGCGTGCCGGCGATGAGTTCCTCGATCTCCTGAGCCGCGTCCTGCGTCTCCTCGGCCAGCTGTTTCACCTCGTCGGCGACGACGGCGAACCCGGCGCTCGCGCCCGCTCCGCTCCCCCCGCCGGCGCGGGCGGCCTCGATGTTGGCGTTCAACGCGAGCAGGTTGGTCTGCTTGGCGATGTCGCTGATGAGGTCGACGATCTCGCCGATATCGGCCATCCGATCGTCGAGGATCTCGACCTTCTCGGTGGTCGCGTCGATCGCCTCCCGCGATTCTTGCACGCTGTCTATCGCCTCGCGGGCCGTCTCCTCGCCCTCGTCGGCGATCGCGGCCGTCTGCCGGGCGGCGTCGGCGACCGTCTCCGTCGAGGAAGCGACCTCCTCGATCGTCGCCGAAAGGTTGTTCATCTCGTTCGAGACCTGTTCGAGCATCTCCCGTTGGTCGTCCGCTCCCTCGGCGATCTCCGCTATCGATCGGTTCACGTCCTCGCTCTGTGCCTCCGCAGTGTCCACACCTGCCATCGTCTTCTCACTCGCGGCCGACACCTCACGGGAGAACGACTGCACGTCTCGCACCGCCACCTCGATGTCGTCAAGCATCGCGTTGAACGCGGCGCCGATCCGCGCCATCGCCTCGCTGTCGCCGTCGGCGTCGAGCCGGACGGTGAGGTCTCCTTCGGCCGCCCGCGCCATCGCCGCGCTGTAGTCGTCCGCCGTCGCTTCGAGTTGCCGGTTCAGCCGCTCGACCTCCTCGCGACGCTCCTCGACTTCGGCTTTGGCCGTCTCGACGTCTTGGATCGCCGCTTTCTGCTCGGCGACGCGTTCGAGCTGCTGTTGGGCCTCCTCGCGGGACTTCTCAATGGAGTACCAGTTGACTAGAAGCGCCAGCGCGAGCCCGGTGACGAACACCGCGTGGATCCCGCCCCACACGATCGGGTTCGCGATCGCGGCCGGGTGGTTGTAGACGAGACTGGAGTCGATCAGGCTGAACGCGCCGTGACCGACCGCGACGTATCCCATCCCGACCGCGAACGGAAGCCAGTCCTCGTACAGCGCGAGAACGGCGATGAACACGAAAAAGTGGAAGTGCGCCTCGATGTACCCCCCTGAGAGCTTCACCAGCGCCATCGACACCGTCATGGCGCTGAACGCCGCGAGCACGGTCCGCGGGCGACGGCCGAATCGAGACCAGTTCGCGAGCGCCGCACTCCCGAGAATCATCCCAACGAAACCGCCGAGCATCCACGCCGGCGTCGCCGGGATCACCGCGCCCGTGACCGCAGATTCGGTCCCCTCGTACAGTCCGAGCCCTACCAAGAACGGCACCTGTATCGCGACGAGCAACAGGATGTTCCGGTGGCGACCCGTCCACATCGCCTCCGGCATCGACGTCCCGTTGGGAATGTACCGGACGATCTCCCGGATCCGCTCGCCGATCCCTCGGGAGTCGTGATCCGCGGCGGTCGATCCGATCGCTGACTCTGTCATGGCCGTTTCTCCGACGATTTCGGCAAAGAAGGTTAACCCCCGAATATTGGTTCTGATACTCCTGGAGCTGTTCTCTCGGCGACAGACGGCCGAACGCTTTTAAGTCGTATCGGCTCGCAGTACGCCCGTGACGCTCGATCCGATCCACGTCGAGAACATCGCGCAGCTCGCGTACGGCATCGCGGGCGACGTGGACACGACCGACCACGACGACCTCGCGGCGCAGGTGTGGCGCGACTGGCTCCCCGAACTGCGCCGCGACGGCCGCACCGTGATCGAACCCGTCGGGGACCACGAGCGGCGCCGGGCGCCCGTCGACGACGCTGCGCTGGCGGACCGGCCGTTCGAGACGGTTCACGGGCTCGACTCGGGGACGATCAACCCGACCACGTTTAAAAACGGGCTCGTCGTCGACGTCGCGCACGCCGCGATGGCGAGCGCGCCGACGGACCTGGGGCTCCACCGCGATCGCACCATCGTCGCGACGGTCCACACCGGCGACTCCACCGCGGCGTTCGACGGCGCGTGGCGCCGGCGCGACGACGGCCACACCCGCCAGCGCGTGCTTCACGCTCCGCGGGTGAATCGGTATGCCGAGGGAGTCGTCCACGCGCTCGCGCTCTACCTCGCGGAGGGGACCCACGCGCTCGACCACGCCGACCGCGTCGATGACCTGCTCGTGCTCGACGGCCCCATCTACCCCAAGGAGCTATTCACGTGGGACGATCGCAACCCGGAGCTTGGCGCGCTCGCCCGCGAGGCGAAACCCCGCGCCGTCGTCGAGAACTACGTTCGCCTCGTCGAGCGGTTCATCGAGCGCGACGTGCCGCTGGCCGGCTTCGTGAAGAACCCCTCCAGCGGCACTATCGTGCGCGCGCTCTCCCGGGCGGGGTTCGAGTCGCGGTGGCCCGACGACACGGCGCTGTTCACGCAGCTGTTGGAGCGGCGCGAGGGGAGCCGGAGCCGCGGCGACGGCGACCGCGCGGCCGGCCGTGGACGCGGTGACCGCGTCGACGACGAACTCACCTTCACCACGTGGTTCCACAGCCGAGGCGGCGCCGACGAGACGATGGCCGCCGACCGCGACGCGCTCGGGATCGACCGCGAGTTCGACCCCGAGCTGTACGAGCCCACGTTCATGGTCGTCTACGACCCGCGGACCGACGTGACCTACAAGCTGGAGGCGCCGTACGCGTTCACCCGGGACCAGGACACTCGTGACCGGCTCACGCGACAGGTGCTCGCCGACGTGGCGACGACTCGCGGGCCGCCGGAGGCGGTCGCGAAGGCCGACGAGCTGGCGCGGATCGCGGCGACCGAAAAGATCGCGCTCCGCCGGAAGTTCGAAGAGCGGTTCGACAGCGACCAGCAGTCGACCTACGATGACCTCCGGTGGGGGAAAACGCGGCTGTGACGGACGCCGCGACGGCCGTCGCGGGTGAGACTGAGACCGATCAGAGCGCGCCCCAGAGGAGCCCTGCGAAGATGATCGCGTTGTACAGCCCGTGGGCGAATCCCGGAACCAGCACGTTCTCCGTCCGCTCGTAGAGCACGCCGAGGATCGCGCCGAGGATCACCGTCACGCCCATGTACGCGACCTGTTCGGGGAGGGTGCCGTCGACGCTCCCGTGGAGCGCGCCGAACAGGACGGCCGCGATCAGGATCGCCGGCGCGGCGTCGAACGACCGGCGAAGCCCGCCTTGAACGACGCCGCGAAGCAGCAATTCCTCGGCCGGGCCGACGAGCAGCAGCGAGACGGCGATCATCGCGGCGTAGTACGCGACCGGGTCGCCGGCGGCCACCGTCGCCGGGTTCTGCCCGGTCTGGAGTCCGAGTTCACGGAGCGTGAGCAACAGCGCGATCTGGAGCCCGTAGAGGAGGATCGCGGCGCCCCCGATGATCCCGATCTCCCGCAGGGACGGCCGAGAGATCGAAACGAGGTCCCGTTGATCGGTGATCACGAGGTACCCGGCTACGCCGGGGAGAAAGCTCGCGAAGCTGACGACGGTCTGGAGGAGCGTGAACGCATTCGTGTCGTCGGCGACGACGCCGGCCCGCAGCGCGAGCGACGTGACCAGCTGCGTGATCAGACTGGCGAGCACCAGCGCGAACACGAGCGCGAACACCGCGCTCACCACGTGGACCAGTCGCTCGACCGGCACCGGGAGGTCGTCCGTCATTGCCGACCGTTGGACACACGGCGTGTTAGGCGCTCCGGAACCCGTCGTGCGGGGTCGAAACGTTGTTGGGGCCCGTTCGGCGTGCGGGGCCCGTTCGGCGTTCGATCGGGTTTTCAGGACCCGTCGATCCGGAGTTCGCGCTTGTCCGCCACGGCGTCGGCCTCCGGGAAGTCGCCGCCGCCGAGCAGCCCGCGGGCCGCCTTCTTCCCCCACTCGACGGCCGGCTGGGTGAACGTCGAGACGCTCGCCAGTTCGCCGTACAGCACGCAGGCGGCCTCCATCGCGTACAGCAACTCGCCGAGGCTCCGCTCGTCGACGCGGTCGATCTCGACGCGGAGGTTCGGGACGCCGGCGGCCGCGAGGCTCGCTTCGGTCGCCTCGAACTCGGCGTCGAGCAGGTCCGCGAGCGACGACCCGCCGAGGTACGCCAGCCCGTCGAGGTCCGTCTCGGGGATCGGGGTCGCGGAGCGCTCCGTCGGGCGGATCAGCGAGACGAGCTTGTCCGGCGGGCCGGCGCGGTATAACTGGAGCTGGGAGTGCTGGTCGGTCGCGCCGAGCGCGCGAGCCGGGGTCTGTCCGAGCCCGTCCTTGCCGAGGCTCTCGGCCCACAGCTGGGCGAACCACTCCGCGAACGTCTCCAGCGACTCCGCGTAGGGCATGACGGCGTTGGTGAGTGCGCCGCGCTCCGCGAGCGCGTACGTCGCCGCGCCGTAGGCGTACGCGGGCGTCTCGAACAGCGACTCCGACAAACTCTCCATCCCGTCGCGCCCGCCCGCGAGGACGGCCTCGATGTCGTGGCCCTGCAGGGCCGGCACCGCGAGTCCGACCGTCGAGAGGACGGAGAACCGTCCGGGCACCCCGTCGGGGACATCGATCGCGGGCAGGTCGTGCTTGTCTGCGAGCGCGCGGAGGTTCCCCGCCTCACCCGTCGTGACGAGGGTGCGCTCGGTCCAGTCGACGCCGGCGTCGGCCATCGCCTCGCGGACGACGAGGAAGTTCGCGAGCGTCTCGGCCGTGGTCCCCGACTTCGAGACGACGTTGACGACGGTGTCCGCGAGCGGGAGGTCGGCGAGCAACGCGTCGACCGCGTCCGGATCGACGTTGTCGAGGAAGTGGGCGTCCACGTCGCTCTCCAGAGCGTTCGCGAGCGTCGCCGCGCCGAGCGCGCTCCCGCCGATGCCGACCGTGAGGACCGCCTCCGGCCGATCGAACCGATCGGTCGCCGCACGGATCGCCTCGGGGTCGGTCGTCTCGGGCAGGTTCAGCGCGGCGTACCCGAACTCGTCGTTCGCCATGCCGGTCGCGATCCGGTGGTGTGCGGTCTCGACCCGCGAGTCCAGCCGCTCCAGCGTCTCTTCCGTGAGTCCCGGTGTCGTCTCCAGTGCGTTTCCGAGGTCGACGTTCATACGATCCGTGCGCACGACTTCGCCTTAAGCGTGGGTTTCGGGACTGCCCCGGTGACGCTACAGACCACCGCGAAAACGCCCCATCTACTACCGCGGTGGCGCGCTCCGGTGAGCACCGCGAAGCGGTGCGAATCCGAGCGCGAGGGACGCAGCGGTCGCTTATAAGCGACCGCTGCGAGGCTGGGGAGGCGCGAGGATGCGGTGCGGCCGCGGTTCGAGTGGGGCTGTAGAGAGTCACCGCATCGGTAACTGCTTATAAGGAGTCGTCGACATCGCCGCCACCGGTTTATAAACAGCCACCGCTCACCCGTCGCCGTGCGTGTAGCCGCGATCCGGGAGCGGCTCGCCGTCGGCGGTGACGCCCGCCGCCGCCTCGACGACGCGGCCCACCCGGACCAGCCCACCGGGACACGCCTGGCGAACCGCCGCGACCGCCTCGTCCGGCACCGTACAGACGAGTTCGAAATCCTCGCCGAAGTGCGCGGCCAACTCGAACCGCTCGTCGGTCTCACTGTCGACCACGTCGTCGACCGCCGGATGCACCGGGACCGCCTCCCGATCGAGTTCGAACCCGACCTCGCTGGCCTCCGCGAGCTGGTGGAGCGACCGCGCGAGCCCGTCCGAGGAGTCCATCATCGCGGTCGCGGTCCCGGCGAGCACGCGTCCGTCGGCGACGCGGGGCGTGAACCGAAAGAGGTCGTTCGCGCGCTCGATAGACGCCTCGTCGCCCCGTTTGAACAGTCGGACCGCCGCGGCTGACCGCCCCCACTCGCCGGTGACGCAGAGCGTGTCGCCGGGGCGCGCGCCCGATCGCTCGACGACTCCGGCGTCAGTCACCGATCCGATCGCGGTCGAGGCGGTGGTGAACTCCTGGTGCGTGTCGAGGTCGCCGCCGACGTACTCGGCGTCGACGGCCGCACAGACGTCGACTGCGCCGGCGATGAACCGGTCGAGGTCGCCCTCGTCGAACGACGCGTCGGCGTAGACGGCCACCGCGGCGGTCGCCTCGGCGCCCATCGCGGCCACGTCCGAGAGCGACGCACCGACCGCGCGCCACCCGGCGGTGTATCGCGTCGTGCCCGCGGGGAAGTCCGTCCGCTCGTGGAGCATGTCCGTCGTGATGACGGTGTCGCCGACGACGGCGGCGTCGTCGCCGGCGTGCGGGAGATCGACGGCGAGGGACCGAAGCGCGTCGCGCTCGTTCACAGTACCCACCCATCCACCGGAACGGACTATAAAAGATCGATCCGAGCGGCGGAGCGCGTGGCGAACGCTGCTGGACCCGCCGAGATATCGGCGCCGCTCGCCGCCCGCGAGCGCCCCGATCGTGTGGATTGTCACCATTCATCATTTAAGGGAGTAAAACACATTAACGAATATTATCATTATCAATCATTATGTTTATTATCTATCCCCCGGACGTACCGAGTGCAATGACAGTATCCGTACACGGACACGCCGCAGCAGGCCCGACGGACCGCCCGATCACCAGACGACCGCCGCAACCGCCCACACGACCCGATGACAACACCTGACGACACGACGCCCGCGACCGAACCGACGAACCGCACGACCGACACGACGGCCAGCACGACCGACGACACTTCTCCCCGACCGATCCCCGGCCGCACGCCGATCACCGAGGAGGCGGGGGCGCCGCTCGTTCCGACGCCGCGACCACCGACGGCGGACACCGACCGGACTGATCGGACCGACAGCACCGACACCCCGACGACCGCCCCGACCGGCACCCGGCGGCCGAGTCCGCCGCCGACCGCCGAGGAGCGAGACGCCCCGCTGGTTCCCGACCTGCGTCCGACCCGCCGTTCGCGGGCCGACGGGAGGTCGCGATGAGCGCCGTTCCCATGGCGGGAACCGGCGCCGGCCCGCGTCCCGACCCGACGACGTTCACGCGGCGCGCCACCGATCGATCGACCGACGACACCACCGACACCACGGAGTAATCCCCATGCATCCCAACGAACTCGACGACGTCTTTGAGAGAGATATCGACAACCCGGCCGGCCGGCGGCTCCGAGAGTTGTTCGACGAGCAGGACTACACGTTCGCGCCCGGCATCTACCACGCGCTCGACGCCCGCCTCGCGGAGATGGCCGGGCTCGACGCCGCCTACATGAGCGGCTACTCGACCGTCCTCGGCCAGTTCGGCTTCCCCGACCTGGAGATGGTCACGATGAGCGAGATGGTCGAGAACGCGAAGCGGATGGTTGAGGCGACGAACCTCCCGGTCATCGCCGACTGCGACACCGGCTACGGCGGCGTCCACAACGTCCGGCGCGCGGTCCGCGAGTACGAGAAGGCCGGCGTCGCCGCGGTTCACATCGAGGACCAGACCTCGCCGAAGCGCTGCGGCCACATCGCGGGCAAGCAGATCGTCTCCCGCGAGCAGGCCCGCTCGCGGTTCGAGGCCGCGGTCGACGCCAAGCAGTCCGAGGACACGGTCATCATCGCCCGGACCGACGCGTACGGCTCCGCCAACGGCGACTGGGAGGAGCACCTCGAACGCGGCCGGATCTACGCCGACGCCGGCGTCGACCTCGTCTGGCCGGAGATGCCCGACCCGTCCCGCGAGGATGCGATCGAGTACGCCGAGACGATCCACGAGACGCACCCCGACCTCGATCTGGCGTTCAACTACTCCTCGTCGTTCGAGTGGGGCGCCCAAGAGGACCCGCTCACCTTCGAAGAGCTCGGTGACTTGGGCTACCAGTACATCTTCATCACGCTGTACGGCCTCCACTCCGGGGCGCACGCCACCTACGAGGACTTCGCGAACATCGCGGAGCAAGACGAAGCGGCCCAGTTCGACTTAGAGGAGCGCTACATCGGCCACGAGACCGAGAGTCACCACGAACTCTCGTTCGTCCCGCGGTACCAGGACATCGAGGCCGAGTTCGATCCCGAGGCCCGCGAGCGCCAGGAGGAGTCCGCCGGCTTCACCGAAGACCAGAACGACCCGATCACCGCCGAGAGCGACGACGACGACTGATCACAGCGATCGACGATCGAATCCGGCTCGCCGCGCCCGCCGGTTATCGGTCCGGGATCGCGCCCCGTTTTTTCAGCTCGGCGATGTCGCCGTCGCCGTACCCGTACGCCCGCAGAACGGGCTCCGTGTGCTCGCCCAGCGACGGCGGGTGTCGACGGACCGTCGTCGGGGTCCGCGAGAAGTGCATCGGTGAGGCCGGGAACCGCATCGGCCCGGCGGTCGGGTGCTCGACCTCCGCGACCATCCCGCGCTCGCGGATCTGCGGGTCGTCGAACAGCTCCGCCATGTCGCGGACGTGGCTCGCCGGCACGTCGTGCTCGTCGAGCGCGTCGAGCGCCGCCTCGGTCGTCAGCTCGGCGAACGCCGCGTCGAGCGCGGGGTCGAGCGCGTCCCGGTTGCGTACCCGCTTCTCGTTGGTCTCGAAGCGCTCGTCGGCCGCGAGGTCCGGTCGATCGAGCGCCGCACAGAGCCCCGGCCAGAACGCGTCCGACGAGCAGGCGACGACGACGTACCCGTCCCGGGTCTCGAACGCCTGGTACGGGGCGATGTTCGGGTGTTTGCTCCCCATCCGCCCAGGCGACTCGCCGCTCGCGAAGTAGTTCGTCGCCATGTAGCTCGTCCACGCGGCCTGCCCGTCGAGGAGGCTCACGTCGATCTTCTGGCCGTCGCCGTCGCCGAGTTCACGTTCGAGCAGGGCCGCGAGTATCGCCTGGGTCGCGTACATCCCCGCGCCGATGTCCGCGAGCGCGACGCCGATCCGGACCGGCGGCCCGTCCTCAATGCCCGTGATCGACATGAACCCGCCGCGCGCCTGCATCATGATGTCGTAGGCGGGCTTGTCGCGGTCGGGGCCCCACTCGCCGTACCCGGAGATGCCGCAGTAGATCAGCCCGGGGTTGTCGTCGACGAGGTCGCCGTAGTCGAGCCCCCACGCGGCCATCTTGCCGACGCGGAAGTTCTCGACGAGCACGTCGGCCTCGCGCGCGAGGTCGCGGAACACCGCGCGGCCCGCCTCGTCTTGGAGGTTCAACTCGACGGAGCGCTTGTTGCGGTTGACGCTGACGTAGTAGGCGCTCTCGGCGTCGTCGCCCTCGCCGAACGCCGGCGGACGCCACGTCCGGGTCTGGTCGCCCGCGCCCGGCCGCTCTATCTTGATCACGTCGGCGCCGAGGTCGCCGAGCTGCATCGTGCAGAACGGTCCCACGAGCACCCGTGAGGCGTCGAGTACGGTGAGCCCGTCAAGCGGTCCCGTATCGCCCGTCGGCTCGCGCGCCTCACCAACCACGGGTGATCCCCTCCGTGCCCGAGTTCCCTGTCGCATCCCGAGTCGCGTGCATACCGCCCGCGTCGGGCGGCGGGGTAATGAGCCTCCCGGGAACGACGTCCGTCGCGTCACCAACGGTTATACCGAGGCCCGCCGATCGGTCGGTATGGATCTCGATATCGAGGGGAACGTTGCGCTGACGACGGCATCGAGCAGCGGTCTCGGCTTCGCGGCCGCGCAGGCGCTCGTCCGCGAGGGGGCAAACGTGGTTATCAACGGCCGAGACGAGGACGCGCTCGCCAAGGCGAAAGCCGATCTGGAGGCCGAGGCGGCCGGCGACGCCCGCGTCGTCGCCGTCCCCGGTGATATCACCGTCGAGACGGACCTCGACGAACTCGTGGAGACGGCCCTCGACGAGTTCGGACGGCTCGACCACCTCGTCACCTCGGCGGGCGGCCCGCCGTCGGGCGCGTTCCTCGACACCGACGACGACGACTGGCAGGCGGCTTACGAGCTGCTCGTGATGAGCGTCGTCCGACTGACGCGCAAGTGCGCGGAGCCGCTCGCCGACGGTGACGGCGGCACGATCGTGAACATCACGTCGCGGTCGGTGAAGGAGGCGATCGACGGGCTCGTGCTCTCGAACGCGGTCCGGATGAGCGTCATCGGGCTCGAAAAGACGCTCTCGAGCGAACTGGCGCCCGACGTGCGCGCGAACGCGGTCCTCCCCGGCCCCCACGAGACGAGCCGGATCACGGATCTGGTCGAGCAGGCGATCGAGCGCGGCGAGTACGACTCCTACGAGGAGGGGCTCGCAGACTGGGCGCAGAACCCACTCGGGCGCGTCGGCGACCCGATCGAACTGGGCAACACCGTCGCGTTCCTCTCCTCACCGAAGTCCGGGTTCATCAACGGGCAGTCGATCGTCATCGACGGCGGCGCCGGCAACGCGAACCTGTAGGCCGAACGGCCGTAATTCGCGGGGAAAGCGGCATTTCTCGGCAGAAAGACACTTTCCCGTCCGGCTCCGCCGCGACCCCAAGCGATATCACGTCTCCTTTCGTCGCCCGACCATGGACCACGTGCCATTCGACGAGGCGGAGACGTACGAACCCGACGACGGCTGGCGACGGGCGTCGCTGGCGGGCAGTGACAAATTCACCTTCGAGTGGTTCGAGAAGCCGCCGGGCCATTCCTCGCCGATGCACGATCACGAAAACGAGCAGGTGTGCGTCTGTCTGGCGGGCGAACTGACCGTTCACACCGAGACGGAGACCGTCGTGCTCGGCGAACACGACTCGGTGCACCTCGAACCGTGGGAGTCACACCGGGTCGAGAACGCGAGCGACGAGCGCGCGGTCGGTCTCGACGTGTTCGCGCCCGGACGCGGCTTCGACTTCTGGACGGACCGCGAGGAGTAATGGGGATCCCGATGCCGGCGCACTGACGGCCGACGACACGGTTCACGCCGAGATCGACGGCGTGGGCACGCTGACGGCGACGAGGTTGGCGGAGCCTGACGGATCACGGGCGCCGAGTAAATCGGAAGAATCGAAAGAACCAGAAGAACCGGAAGGACCGGAAGAACCGAAAGAACCGGAAGTGTATCGTTGTCGCGCGTCTCAGGCCGGAAGGGTGCTGATCCCGTTGATCTCGACGTAGCCGTACCCGCATTCTGGACAGCGCCACTTCGTCTTCTCGCCGAGATGGAGCGTCATCGCCGCGGTCCGGTAGAACGACTGGGCCTCTCCGCACGACGGACAGTCCACGTCCTTTTCGAGCGCCATGGTCAAGGATCCGACCGGCGCGGTTTTGAAGCTACTGATCCGACGGCTGTCCGCGTGAGACGGCGCTCCGTCTCCTGCTCAGGCCGCGGCGCCGTAGACGACGTTGACGGTGACCCGCACGGTCACGTCGCCGGTCTCGATACCCGTGGCGGGCGCACCGCCGTCATCGGCCGATTCGAGCACCGCAGCGTCAGCCACCGCGTATGGGGTCCAACCGGTGTCTCCGGTCGACACCGAATAGACACCGGTCACGTCGAGGTCGCTCGCGGCGGCGAGAGTCTCGGCGTCCGCGTCGGCGTTCCGCATCGCGTTCTCGAACGCCTCGTCGCGGACGGTGCGTTCGCGCTCCTCACTCAGCCCGAACTGGATCTGCTGGACCTCGTCAGCGCCGGCGTCGACCGCAACGTCGATGACGCTGCCGACCGCGTCGACATCGTCGACAGTGATCGCGTACCGGTGGATCCCCTGATACGTGTCGCGCTCAGGATCGTCGCGCGACTCGTAGGTCTCCCGGACATCGTAGCGGTCGGTGCGGATGTCGTCTTCGTCGATCCCCCACTCGGTCAGCGCCTCGCGAAGTCGATTGTCGCCGGTCGCGAGGTCGTCTCGCACCGCATCCGGAGTCGATCCGGTCGCAGTGACGGCCACCCGGAGCGTCGCCGTGTCGGGCTCGCCGACGGCCTCGCCGCTGGCGCTCACGTCGATGCTCCGTTCGAGATCCGTCTCGTCGCCGACGCCGGCGTCCGCCGACGAGCCGCCGATACCCGCACAGCCGGCGAGCCCCACGAGCAGGACGACGCCGACGACCACACCCAGCGTTCGCGTTCGGTTCATACACGTCTATTGTCGGGAATCGACAATACGTCACCGGAAACACAAAGAGCTGTTTGCGTCATCGTCCGCCGCCGGGCCGGTGGGACAGCGGGACGGCGAGGTGGGTCAGTCGCCCCGCTCGGCGGTGTTCTCAGCGTCGTCCTCGCCGTCGTCCTCGCCGTCTTCGTTCACCGCGTCGTCGTCGACCGGGTCGTCGTGGTCCGTGATGACGGCCGACTCGGCCGGTTCGTCGTCGGCGTGGGGCTCCGTGTCGCTCTCGGCGCTGCTCTCAGCGTCGCGTCCGGTGTTGTCCGCGTCTCCGGTGTCGGTGGCCGCCTCCTCCGCTTCGTCGACCGTGGAGCCGATATCGGCGGCGTCGGTCCCGGAAAGGTCGGTCCCACTCGACTTGTCGGGGTCTCGATCGACGGTTCCGCTCACCGATCCCGACGCGTAGCGGCCCGCCCCGAACAGCCGGTCGCGGAGCGAGCGACTGCTCGGCCGCTCGGCGAGCAACACCGAACAGTCGACGTCGTGGAGCACGTCGAGGTGCAGCGAGTTCGACACCAGCCGCGAGAGCAGCCCCTTCTCCGTCGCGCCGATGATGACGAGGGTGCTCTCGGCCGCCTCCTCGACGATGGCCTCCTCGACGTCGCCGCCGTCGTTGACGACTCTCTCGGCGCCACTGAGGCCGTGTTCGGCAGCCCACGCCGTGAGGAACCCCTCACCCTCGGTGCGCTTCTCCGGTCCGTCGACGACGTGGAGCAGCGTCACTTGGGAGCCGGCCGTCCGCGAGAGAACGCTGGCGACCTCCGCGCCGAGCGCCGAGTCCGGGCCGCCGGAGGTCGGGAGGAGGATCCGCGAGGTGTCGAGGTCGCTCTCGTTGAGGATGAGGAAGTCGCAGGGGAGCTGGTTGGTGAGTTCGTCGATAGGCCGCTCCGCGCGGGCGGCATTCCACAGTTGATCGTCGCCCCAGCCCATCAATACGGCCTCCGGACGGGTCCGGCGCGCCATGTTGAACACCTCCTCGAACGAGCGGTGCGAGACAACCGTCGAGGTGGAGACGTCGATGTCGTACCCCTCGGCGATCTCCCGAAGCCCCGCCATACCCTCCTCAGAGACGTCTGCGATCCGTCCGGCACCGGTGGACAGCGACATCCGCTCGGGCGCCTGCACGACGTGGACGATGTGGACGAGCCCGTCCTCGTGATCGCTCGCGATCCGACTCGCGAGCTCAACGATGGGACCGTCGGTCCGCGGGTTCGTGATCGGCACCATGATCCGATGGCCCTCGTTGGCGAACAGCGTCGCCTCCGTGGCGTCCAAGATGGGGACGTACGACCGCCCGGCCGCTCGACCGAGAACCCACTCCGGCACCGTGAGTCGGCGGTTCACGCCCTCGAAGCGTGCCTCCTCCAGGCGCTGTTCGCTCGTCTGGAAGTAGTTCACCAGGGTGACGAGCACGACCCCGCCGATAGTATTCCCGAGCAACACCGGTAAGACGAACTCGAACAGCCCGGTGTACAGGCTGACCTCGGCGCCGTACAGCGGAATCCCCTCCTCGAAGAACAGAAACAGCACTTCGGTGAACGAGACGACGACGTGGTACAGGTCGCCGAGCGGGATCGCGAGGAACGCGAGGTAGACCACGAGCATTCGGCTCACGGAGTCCGTGGAGGCGAACCCGACCCAGACGACGCCGGCGACGATCAGCCCGGCCATCGCGGCCTTGAAAAACAGCGACCAGAAGCCGACCTCGAAGCCGCCGCTGGAGACGTAGATCGCTGCATCGATCGTCTCTCCGGTGAACACCCCGCCGTACGAGAGGACGAGCGCGCCGAACGCGCCGCCGAGGAAGTTCCCGGCGAGGACGATACTCCAGTGGCGAAGCAGCGTCGGGAGGCTGGCGAGCCGTTCGAGCGTGAGCGCCACCGGCGGAAGCGTGTTCTCGGTGTACAGCTGGTAGCCGCCGATGATGATGTAGATGAACCCGAGCGGGTACAGGAGAACGCTCAAAATCGGATGGTAATCCGTCGACGCGGTCATCGAGGCGTACAGCATGAAGGTGATCGTGATCGCCAGTCCGGCGGCGAGACCGCTGAAGAACAGTTCGCGGCCGCCGGAGGTCACCTCCTCGTCCGCAGCGGCGATGATCCGCTGGAACACTTCGTCCGACGAGAAGCGGTCGCGGACCGCCTCGCCAACGGCTGGTGCACCGCTTCGAGACCGTTCGACGACCTCCCGCATCGAGTCGTCGTCGGATCGAGATTCGTCAGTCACTGTCCCAACGCAGGGCGACCAATATAAAAAGTACTTCCACTTTGATCTATCGGGTAAAAATGTGCGTGTGTTCGCCCAGTTTCGCAGTTTGAATTATATTCAACTACATATACCTGATTTTGATTAGATCATGTCCAAAATAGTGCGGACAAGACGATTAGGCCCGCTCGATCCGCATGATCCGCACCTCGACGCGAACATCCTCACCGGTCACCGCCTCGATCCGTCGATCGAGCGCTTCGGCGATCCCCTCGACGGTGGTGCCGGGAGGCGCACCCACCGTAACCACCACGCGTTCGGTCTCCAGCGGTGGGATCATCCCGATCCGTTCCACATCGAGCGACACCAGCTCCACTTCGGCGTCGAGCGCCGCCAGTTCGTCGCCGACGGCGGTGTGGATCTCCGCCTCGGTCGTCGACGCGACGTACGATTCGTAGGTGACGCCCCCGAGGAACACCGAGAGCACCGCGATGGCGGCGACGAGCACGGCCGCTCGCTTCACGAACGCGGCGCGTGCCTCCTCCTCGCGGAACCAGCGTTGTGGTCGGTACCCCTCGTACCACAACATGATCAGCGCCGAGAGGTTGATCGAGAGCACGTTGACCGCGACGATCACGCCCGCCCCGAGGACGAGTCGCGGGATCGTGAACGCGATGCCGATGCCGACCGCGGCCGCCGGCGGGATGAGGGCCACGGCGATCATCACGCCAACCAACGTCGCGGAGACGCCCGTGATTAGCGAGACGATACCGGCGATCCCGGCGCCGATCGCGACCACCAAGACGAGAACGTTGGGCGCGAGTCGCTCGGACACCTCGGCGAGTTCGAGCGGGTTGAGTCCGGGTGGGACGAGCGCAAGCGACCGGAGGGCAAAGGCAAAGGCGGTCGCAGCGACGACGGCGACGCCGACGCCGATCACCTGCATGCGCACGCCTCGGCGGAACAGCGTTTCGTCGTCAACGACGGTGCCGATCGCGGCAGACATCGCCGGACCGATCAGCGGGGCGATAACCATCGACCCGACCACAGTCGCCGGCGAGTCGAGGAGCAGCCCCGCCGTCGCGATCACGGCAGAGATCACCGTCATCAAGACGTAGGTCCCGAGCCCGGAGGCGAGGTCGTCAGCTTTCGCCTGCAGTTCCTCGCGAGAGATCCGGTCGCCGTACTCGGCGTTCTCTTCGTACTCGTCTTCGAGCGCCTCGAACCGGCGGGAGATCACCGTCTCCGCGGCGACGATAACCGTGTAGGTCCGCTCGTCGATTCCGGCCTCACGGAGCCGTTCGAGAACCGGCTCGACCGCCGCGGTCGGCAGCGGAAACGTCGCAACGGCAGTGTACTCGCGGCCGCTCGTCTCATCGGTGACGACGTAGTCCACCCCCTGATCGTCGAGCGCCCGGACTACGGCCGCGCGCTTTCCCGCCGGAATCATGACCTGAACGAGTCGCACAGCCGTGGTTTCCCGGACAGGGCTTATAAGGGCCAGGGTCAGGTCGTCGCACATCCGTCTGCGCGAACGCCAGGCGAAACGGAACTTTAATGCGCGAATCCCTCGGACGTTCGGACAAGAATGCTCTCGCCGCTGTTCATCGACACGTTCCTGCTCGATTACCACCTCGGGCACGTCTTACTGCTCGGGTTCGTTGTCTCGCTTCTGGGCGCCGCGCCGCTGAAGTCCCAGAAGGTGATCGCGTCCGTGTTCGCCGGCTTCGGCGTGATCTTCATTGTCGCGCCGAACACGACGATGCCGCCGACGTTCATCCTGCTCGGCATCCCGCTCGTGCTCATCGGCGCGCTGCTGTGGACGATGGCCGACAGCTGAGATCGGCCCGATCGCCCGTCGAGTCATCCGGTGACGGCCGGCCGGCCGGACCGAATTTGCATTCGTTGTCGAGAGCTATTCGTTCATTCTTCACGCGCGTCCGCGCGTCGCCTCGCTCACGTCCTCAGCCACCGCTCCAGTCGTTCACACTGGTTGTGCGGTCGTTCGCGCCAACCAGTCATGAGGTTCGATTCGCATGAGTTCGCTTTGCGTGCGTCCGCATCGCGTGCGGGAGTGTGTCACGCGGTCGACGATCCCACTCGCGCTGTTCGATCCCGCTCCTTTTTGCACCCCGGGCGACACTGGTCGCCATGGTCACGGTACGGGCACCCGCCACGAGCGCGAACCTCGGCAGCGGGTTCGACGTGTTCGGAGCGGCCCTCTCTCGACCGGCGGACGTCGTCACCGTCGAGAAGGCGGCGGAGACGACGATCGAGGTCACCGGTGTCGGCGCGCAGTACATTCCGGAGGACCCCGAGAAGAACACGGTCGGCGCGGTCGTCGAGGCCCTCGACGCGCCCGCCCGCATTCACATCGATAAGGGCGTGCGCCCGGCGTCCGGACTCGGCTCCTCGGCGGCCAGCGCCGCCGGCGCCGCGGTCGCGCTCAATCGGCTGTACGACCGGGGACTCTCCCGGTCCGAGCTAGTACCGATCGCCGCCGAGGGCGAGGCGGTCGTCTCGGGCGTCGCGCACTCCGACAACGTCGCGCCCTCTATCCTCGGCGGGTTCACGGTGACGACGACCGACGAGACCCACTCGGTCGACGCCGCCATCCCCATCGTCGTCTGTCTCCCGGACGTCGCCGTCTCCACGCGCGACGCCCGGCGCGTCGTCCCCGAGACCGCCTCGATGGACGCGCTCGTCGAGACGGTCGGCAACGCCGCGACGCTCGCGATCGGGATGTGTCGCTCCGACCCCGACCTCGTCGGCGCCGGCATGAGCGACCCGATCGTCACCCCCGAGCGCGCTCGCCTGATCACGGGGTACGACGACGTGCGCCGGGCCGCCTTCGACGCCGGTGCCGCGGGCGTCACCGTCAGCGGCGCCGGCCCGGCGATCATCTCGGTCTGTCGCGACGGTGACCGGCGCGCGGTCGCCGCCGCGATGCTCGACGCCTTCGCCGACGCCGGGATCGACGCCCGCGCCTACCAGACCCGCATCGGGCAGGGCTCAGTCGTGTTGGAGGAGTAGCGGCCGTCGACAACACGGTGTGAACCGCCGCCAGCGATGCAGTATATAAACAACCGAGAGCGACAGCGTCGACCGCTTATAACTGAATGAGGCACCGCAAACGGTTCGCAGCCAACGACGAAGCATGCTGTCGGCGCGCGCCTTTGAGCGGCCGTTTATAAACGGCCGCTCGGAGCGCGCGCGAGGGCGCGGCGAGCGAAAGGAGCCGCAGCGAGGCGCTACGCGCCTCTGGAAGCCGGACGTAGTCCGGCGACGAGGCTGGGGAGGCGTGAGGTGCGGGGCGGTTGCAGGGCGGGGCGGTTTCGATGTTCATCGCGCCACCCCTGACAACGGTTTATAAGCGATCCTTCACACGATCTTCATCATCCGCGTCTCGAACTTGCCGACGCGGACGCGAACCCATCCGGACAGCTCGGCGTCGAGGTCCGGGTCGTCGGTGTCCACCCGAAGCGCCCGCACGTTGTCGAGCTTCGCCCGCGAGGCGACGATCCGCACGTCACACCGCCGGATCACCGCCGGCGACAGCTGCGGGTTCCCCCGGCCGAACACGAATCCCTGTCCGCCGATCGGGGAGACGACGATCACGTTCTCCTCCCCGAGCGCCGCGAGGATCTCGGCCTCGGTACCGTCCCGAACGATCACCTCGCCGTCGCGCCACACGTCGACGCCGATCGCGGAGGGCTCGAACCCGAGCGCCGCCTTGATCGCGCCGACGGTCGACCCCGGACCGAGCACGAACGTGACGCCCGCTCCCTCGCGCTCGCGGATGTCGTCGGCGACGCCCTCGGCGAGCGACTCGACGGTCCCGCTCGCGGTCTGTTTCGACGCCTGCAGGTCGTCGGCGACGGGGACATGCGCGACCGCCCGGAGCACCGGGTGGACCTCGCCTTCGCGGTAGGCGTCCTCGTCGATATCCACCACCTCACGGCGCTCCGTCCGCGAGAAGGTCGCCGCGATCTCCGCGGCGTCCTCCGGCGAGACGGCGAACACCGAGGAGTACACCTTGACGCCGGCGGGCACGCCGAGCATCGGGACCGAGGCGCCCGCCCCTTCCAGCGCGGACGCCACGTCCGTCGCGGTGCCGTCGCCGCCGACGAAGAGCACGAGGTCGACGGGGCCGGAACCGCCAGTACCGCCGGAACTGCCGGCATCGCCAGCGCCATCACCTGCATCTCTACCAGCACCGACGAACGCTTCGACGACGCGCGCGGTGTGGTCGGCCGTCGTCGCCGTCGGCGCCGGCGGATTGTCCGAATCAGACAGACCGAATGGGTCGACAACCCGCGCCGGTTCGAATCCGGCGTCTCGAACGAGTCGCTCGCCCATCGGGTTCGCCGCCGTCGAGACGGTCGTGTCGGGAGCGACGGCCGCGAGTCGCTCCAGTGCCCGGCGCGCGCGGTCCGGGGCGCGCGGCTCGGCGCCGCGGGCGATCGCCTCCTCGACTTTCCCGTCGGTCCCTTTGAGCCCCACGCGACCGCCCATCCCGGCGACCGGGTTCAGTACGAAGCCGACGTGCATGCGTCACCCTTCGGCGGCCACGACTTAAGCGGGACGCGTCCGTCGGCGGCGGGGCGAAATTCCGGTCGACGACGAGGAGAGCCGATCCCATCGGAACCGCCGGACAATCAATACTTAAGACGCCCCCAGAACAACCCCGATTCATGATCCTCGAAGCCGCCGCGACCGAGACGCTCCCGATCAACGCGACCGCCACCGCCGTGCTCGTCGCGAGCCTCGTGCTTGTCGCCGTGTGGGTCGCGTACCTCTACCGCTGATCCGGATCGACCACGACCGATCGCTCGCGGACCCACTCGGCGGCGCGCTCCGCCTCCGCGGCGGTCGCCGCCGTGATCTTCACTCGGACGCTCTCGCCCGGATACGAGCCGACGCTCACGTCGAACGTCTCCTGCAGTTCCGCGAACCGCGCTAAGAGCGCGCTCTCCGGCTCGTCGACGTCGACCGTGACGGTGTGCGTCGGCGTCCCGTTGAACTCGTCGGCGACCGACTCGAACATCGCTTTCATCTCCGTCGGTACGCCCGGCAGCACGTACACCGACTCGACGACCGCGCCGGGCGCGACCCCGGGCTCGTTCGCGAGCGGCCGGCAGTCCGCCGGGAGGTGAGTCGTCTCCGCGGTGAGGTCGTCCGCGCTGTAGCCCCGTTCGGCGAGCCACGCGGCCGCCTCGTCGTTCTCGACTAACTCCCGCCCGAACGCGGCCGCGACGGCCGCCATCGTCACGTCGTCGTGGGTCGGGCCGAGGCCGCCGGTGACGATCACGGCGTCGTACTCGGCGTAATACTCGTTGACCACCCTCGCGATCTCGGCGACCTCGTCCGGGACGACGGTCACTCGGCGAACCGGGACCCCGCGGTCGTCGAGGCGATCGCAGAGCCACGTCGCGTTCGTGTTCTCGGTGTCGCCGACGAGGAGTTCATCCCCGACGGTGACGATGGCAGCGTTCATACCGGGACAAGGGGTCGCGCGTTCAAAAGGACGCTGGGACGCCGGAATCTGAGACGGCGGAGAGTTCGGGGGCCGATCCCGTATTCTACTCGTCGTCGTCCTCGTACACGCCGAGGCCCAGATCGCGGCGCCGTTCGCGCAGTTCCTCGAGCTGCCGCCGGAAGTAGACGGTGCCGGCGATCGCGGCCGCGACCGCGATGACGAGGATCACGCCGAAGACGACGAGGTCGGTCTCGCGGTACGACTGGACCACGACGGAGCCGCTCGTCACCGAATCCCACGTGATCCGGTCGCGACCGTCGACCGTCTCGATCTCGTGGTCACGCGGTGAGACGTGGCCGACGATCGGTACGTCGGTGCTGAACCCCTCGGGCAGCGTCACCGCGTACGACCCCTCGACGTACGTGAGCGTGGTGAATCGACGGGGCGAGCCGTCAGCCGTGAACGCCAGCTTGCCGCCCGCCATGTCGTCGGCGAAACGGATCCACGTCTCGTCGGGGGTCCGGTCGATCTCGCCGCCGCGAGCACGGAACTCGCTACCGTTGATCACCTCGCCGTCGGGGTACTGGTAGCGGAACGCCTCGAACTCGAGGGGCTGATCGCCGGTGTACGGCGTCTGCCGGTACAGCCTGATCTCGTCGAGCGTGGAGACGTTGTACACCGCCGTGTACTGCGTGTCCGTCGACAGCTCGAAGGCGGCGGCGCGGTCGGACGCGAAGTCGTACTCGCGGGGCGGGTCGACGTCGAGCGTCTCGTTGGCGACCTCGCCGCCGTCGTTAATGTAGGTGAGACAGCCGGCGCTGGCGACCAGGAGAACGACGAGGGCCGTCGCGAAGACGAGGCGTCGGTTCACGGGGTCAGCTCACCTCAGACGACACACCGCATCTCGGCCGGGAGGTACGAGCCGATGGACGCCAGCAGCCCCGGCGGGTCGGTGTTCTCGGTACAGACGATGCTCTGTTCGAGCAGCCCCAGCCGCTCGACGGTGATGATGTCTTGGGCGTGTCCGGCGCGGTTCACCGTCGCACGGACCTCGCCGCGGGTCGCCGAGTTGACGTTGACCCGGCCGTCACCGCGCTGCCAGTCGTACAGGCGGTCGCGCTCCGCGTCCGCCAGTCGGCTCGGCTCCGCGTCCGGGTCGCCGGCGTCGCCGCCGTAGACGAACCGCACGGGGAGGTGCTGGACCAGCCCGAACCGCTCGACGACCTGCGCCGGCGACCCCCGACCGAGCCCGATATCGTCGGCAGGGATCGGCACGTCGACGCCGGCGTCGAGGACGAACCCGTCGTCGTCCCACGATTCGAGGGTGCCGACGTACTCCTCGCCGGCCGTCAGCCCCTCGTCGTGAGCGACGATTTCGCCCCACGTCTCTGCGAGGACGTTGCGGGCGACTTCGGCGTCCTCACCGGTCACGTCCACCTGGACGAAGTCGTCGTCGCGGACGCCGACCTGCCAGTCGACATCGAGTTCGCCGATGTCGTTGCCGACGAGCGAGTACATGCCGTCGAGCGCGCGGTCGCGAGCGTCGCCCTCCACGTAGCACTTGGTTGCGAGGACGACCATTATCCGGTCACGTCCACGTTGAGTTCGTCTCGAAGTTCCTCGACGCGGCTACCCATCGCCTCGCGGAGCCGGTCGTTGTCCATCGCTTCGACCGGGGAGCCGCACTCGGGGCACTCGAAGCCGAAGTCCATCGCCTCGCCGAACTCGAAGCGGATCGAACACACCTCACAGAGGTAGAACTCGTGGGTGCGCTCGTACTCTTCGCGCTCCTCCAAGGCCTCAAGCAGGCGGTACATCTCCTCTTCGAGGTTCTCCGGGATGTTGTCGTAGTGGAACGTCCAGAGGTACGTGAGCCACCCCGAGTCCTCGTCTCGCACCCGCCGATAGGTAGCGAGGTCGTTCTCGTACAGGATGAACAGCGCGCGACGGACGTCGTTGAGCTCCAGTCCGAGGTCCTCCGCCAGCTCTTCGTCGGTGACCTCGCCGTCGGGCGGCGCGGCCGCGACCGGCATCCCCGTCGGCCCCACCAGCTCGTGGAGGTACTTTTGGATGACGGGGTCGTTCAGTAGATCCTCAAAAGCCATTACCCGAAATTGGTGGTGGAATCGGGTTAAAAGCTCCGAAAGGACCCACAATCCGCCCGCGGACGCCTCCGGCAAAGCTTTAGGCCACGTGTGCCACCAGTGGTGCGTATGACGGAATCCGCGACAGCGCGAGGTCGGCGAGCGGTCGGCGCCCTCGCGCTCCTCGCGGTTCCGGTCGGTATCGCCGCGCTCCCGCTCGTGACCGCCTTCGCGCTCCTCGGCCCCCGCGGCCTCGCCGTCGCCGCCCCCGGCGCGGTCGGCGGGGCGTTCGCGGCCGTTGTCGTCGGTCTCGGCGGCTCGGCCCTCCTCGGGCCGGTCGTCGTCGACCGGCGGATCGCGCGGCTCCCGACGGCCGACCTCGACGACCGGCCGGCCGACTTCCTCGCGGACCGCGTGTCGACCCTCGCCGCGGAGGTCGGGGTCGACGCGCCCGCCGTCACCGTCGTCCGTGCCGACGCGGCCAACGTCGCCGTCGTCGACGGCTACCGCGGCGCTCGACTCGTCGTCTCGACGCGACTGCTCTCCCTCCCGCAGGACGACCGGGACGCCGCGCTCCGGCACGCGCTCGTGCAGATCCGAGCCCGACAGGCGGCGGTGACGACCGCGCTCATCCCGGCGCTGGCGCTCGTCGAGACGGTGGCGCTGCTGGCAACGCTCCTCGTCGGGCGGCGCGACGACCGCACCGCGGTCGATCGCCGGGTCAACCGGATCCACGGGTACGAGCCGGACCGGAACCGGGTCCCCTCGTGGGCGTACACCGTCGCCGGGCTCGCGCTTTGGGTGCTGGTGTTTCCCGTGTGGCTCCCGGCCGCGATCGGCGACCGACTCTACGTGGCCGGCGGTCGCCGGTCCGCCGACGGGATCGTCGCGGCGCTCGGGACCGCCGAGCGGGACGGACTCGGGAACGCCGTCGCGTTCGCGAGCGACGCCGCCGGCGCGGCCGATTGGCCGCCGCTGTTAGACCGACTCTCGCTCGTCTCGATGGCGGACGGAGAAACGGAACGGGTGCGGGGGACGAGCCGACAGGAGGCCCGCGTGCGGCTCGCTCGGCTCCGATCGAAGCGAGCACTGTAGCCGAGGAGTGCAGCCGAGGGCCGGAGCCGTCAGGGGTCGACGGGGACGGCGAGTCGGAGCGTGGTCCCGAAGTCGCCGGTCGACACCGAGAAGTCGCCGCCGGCCTTGTTGACGACCCAGTACATCAGCCAGATGCCGAGCCGGTCGGCGTGGGTCAGCGAGGTCTCGCCGTGTTCGAGCACGCGGGTCTCGTGGTCCGGGATCCCCGGACCGTCGTCTTCGATCTCGATCGCGACCCAGTCCGGCGCGGGTCGCTCGACGCGGATCGCGACGCTCGGGTGCGGGCCGTCGTTGTGTTTGACGGCGTTCTTGACGCCCTCTTCGATCGCGGTTTCGAGTCCGTTCACCGCCACGTGAAGGGGTCTCCCGGCGTCGCCGGCGTCGTCGAACTCGTCGGCGCTGTCAGCCGATCCGAGGCGATCGGAAAACGACAGTTCGACCGTCGCTTCGGGGTAGCGGTCGGCCATCCGGCCCACCAGTTCGACGAGGCTGTCGCGCAGGTCGACGGCCGGTTCTGTCGCGGAATCGGTGAGCGTACGGTCGATCTTGCGGACCGCTTCGGCGATGCCCAGCAGGTCGTCGATCGTCGCGGTGATCACGTCGAGCGGCCGCCGGACCGCCTCGTCGTCGAGGCCGCGGTCGGACAGCGTCCGACGGAGTAGCTCCGTGTACCCGTCGACGAGGTTCATCTTGTTCCGGAGGTTGTGGTTGAGTACCCGACCCATCACCTCCAGCCGGCGTTCGCGGATCTTCCGATCCGTGATGTCCGTCTGGAACCCGACGTAGTGGGTGACCGTCCCGCCGTCGTCGCGGATCGGGGCGACGGTGAGACGGTTCCAGAACTTCTGGCCGTTCCGTCGGTAGTTCAGGATGTCGACGGAGATCGGTCGCTCGGCGTCGATCGCTTCGCGGACCGTCGCCCGCGTCTCCGCGCTCGTCTCCGCGCCCTGGAGGAATCGACAGTCCGCGCCGAACACGTCCGGGCCGTAGCCGGTGAGCGCCTCGAACCCGGCGTTCGTGTACACCAGCGGGTTCTCGTCGTCGCCGGACTCGGCGAGCGTGATGCCGACGGGGGCCTCGTCCATCGCCCGCTCTTTCAGCCGGAGGTCCTCGACGGTCTCCGCGAGCTTCCGCTCGCGCTCGGCGAGGCGGAGCGAGGTCCGGCGCCGCTCGACGAGGTTGGCGATCCGCGACCGGAGCGCGGTCTTTCGCACCGGCATGTCGATCACGTCGTCGACGTACTCCCACGCGTTGTCCGCCGCGGGCGAGACCGATCGGTCGCCGACGAGCAGAACAAATGGGAGGAAGACGGGCGACGACAGCTCCCGCCTGGGTTGGATGGTCCCCGCGACCCGGTTGAACTCGCGGGCGTCGAAGACGCAGCAGTCGAACGTCGACTCAAGCGCCTCCACGTCCGTCGTCGTGTCGACTACGTACCGATCGGACAGCGTCTCGACCAACAGGTCCCGGTTCCGATCCGGTCGCATGAACAGGAGGACACGTTCCCCGTCAGAGGCGGACTGTCCGCCGGAGACGGACGGCTCGCTGGGAGTATCGTCGTCGATCTCCTCTGAACCGGAATCCATTCACGTAGACGGAGAACGCACGGCCACTAAGCATTACCCCTCATTAATTATTCCGCGGGTAAACGAGTCAGCATGGTATCGACACTCGCCGGTCGGATCTCGACCGGCATCGCGGGCCTCGACGAGATTCTATCTGGGGGATTCATCGCGGAGCGAAGCTACATGATTCGGGGGCAGGCAGGGAGCGGGAAGACGATTGCCAGTCTGCACTTCCTCCAAGCCGGCGTCGACGCGGGCGAAACGGCGTTGTTCATCAACCTGGAGGAGGACGTCCACGACCTCACGGCGAACGCCGCGGCCCTCGGGTTCGACACGGACGCCATCGAGTTCCTCGATCTGAGCCCGAGCGCGGACGTGTTCACCGAAGACCAGTCTTACGACGTGTTCGCTCCCGCCGAAGTCGAGGGAGAATCGCTCACCGAGCGTATCGTCGAGGGAGTCACCGCGGTCGATCCCGACCGCGTCGTCGTCGATCCCCTGACGCAACTTCGATACCTCCTCGCGGACGACTACCAGTTCCGCAAGCAGGTCGTCGGATTCATGCGATTTCTCACGGACCGAGACGCGACCGTGGTGTTCACCGTTCAAAACACCGCCACGTATCCGACGGACGATCTGGAGTTCATCACGGACGGGACGATCCGGCTCGGCGCCGAGGAGTACGGGAAGACGGTCTCCGTGCCGAAGTTCCGCGGATCGGGGACGCAGAACGGCGAACACGCCTACCGCGTCACCGATGCGGGCATCGAGGTGTACCCGGCGCTCCGGCCCGGGACACACGCCGGCGAGTTCGAGTTCGAACAGATATCCTCGGGCGTCGACGAGGTCGACGCCCTGCTCAACGGTGGGATCGAGCGCGGGACGATCAGCATCGTCAGCGGACCGACGGGGGTCGGGAAGACGACGCTGAGCACGCAGTTCATGAAGGAGGCGGCGAGCCGCGGCGAGCGCTCCGTCATCTACCTGTTCGAGGAGACCAAACAGACGTTCCTCGCCCGGTCTCGGGCGGTCGGCATCCCGGTCGATCGGATGATCGAGAAGGGGACGCTGCAGGTGAACGAGGTGGAGGCGCTCGACCGGTCGCCACAGGAGTTCGCCAGAATGGTCCGCGAGGAGGTCGAAGAGTGCGGCGCCGACATCGTGTTGGTCGACGGGATCGCGGGGTACCGACTGACGCTTCGCGGCGCGGACGGGATGCTGCTCCAACAGCTACACGCGCTGGGTCGATACCTCAAAAACACGGGCGTGACGGGGATCTTCGTCGACGAGACGCGGACCATCACCGGGCCGTTTCAGGCGACCGTCGAGAACATCAGCTACCTCGCCGACAACATCGTCTTCCTGCGGCACCTCGAAGTCGACGGCGAGATGCGCAAGGCGATCGGGGTATTGAAAAAGCGGACGAGCGACTTCGAGCGGACGATCCGAGAGTTCCGAATTACGGAAGACGGCGTCACGGTCGGCGAGCCGATGACGGGGTTGCGCGGCATTCTGAGCGGGACGCCGGAGATCGTCGACCGCGACGCTGAGTGATCAGTCGGCCGACTCGTCGGCCGCATCTCCGGATTCGTCGCCGACATCGCCGGCGTCGACGACCGTCTTCCCGGTCGCCTCGGGCACGACTCGGCGATCGGCGTCGGCCCACTCGCGCTCCAACTCCTCGCCCTCGAAGAGCCGGTCGAGGAAGACGGCGAGCCCGGCGACCTCCGAGTGCGGCTGGTTCGTCACGCCGACGTTGAAGTCGGCGCGTTCGTACAGCGACCAGGGGACCTTCTTGCCGCCAACGACGACGAGGAGGTCCTCGTCGCCGTCGTTCACGGCCGTCCGGATGTTGCCTTCCACGTCCTGAACCCGCTCGCCGTACATCGTGAGGTGGACGACGACGCCCGACCAGTCGCGGACGATCGCCTTCTGATCCTCGCGGAGTTCGACCGCGAACGGACCGCCGAACCGGTCGGTGATGTCCCGCACCGTCTCCGCCGACTGCCCGGCGTTGTCGGGGAAGATCACCCGATCCGCGCCGAGCGCGCGGGCGGTGAGCCCGACGTGCGTCGTCATGCGGTCGTCGCGGCCCGGCCGATGGCCGTATCGGAGGACGACGACCTCGCGTTCCTCGTGCATACCCGAGGGTGCGCGGCGAGGTGTGTGGTCCTTTCGATGCCGGCTCGCGAGCGGTGGGCGACTGAGACGCAATTGAAAACCACCACAATCATGGATCACTCACCTGGTGGAACCGTCGAGGTGACCACGTAAGTGAAAGATTCATTGGGGAGGCGGCCGCCGGGTGCAGTATGACGAGCGTCAAGGAGTTCCGCGTCGACGAGCCCGCCAGCGCCGACGCCCTCGGTCGCGGCCGATTCGTCTTCACGGACGCGTACTCGGTGTTCGACTGGGGACAGATGCCCGACGCGATCCCACAGAAGGGCGCGAGCCTCTGTACGATGGGCGCGTTCAACTTCGAACTGCTGGAAGCGGACGGGGTTCCGACCCACTACCGCGGCGTCGTCGACCCGGACGGGGACGGCAGCGAGAAGGGAAGCGAAGGGGGAAGCGAGGTCGTACCCCTCGACGAGGCCGCCGCCCCGCCGACCGAGATGGCGATCGACCTGACGCAGGTGCCCGATCTCCCGTACGGGGGTCCGGACGCCGGCTACGACTACGACGCCTTCCACGCCGCGGGCGGCGAGCACTTCCTCGTCCCGCTGGAGGTCGTCTTCCGCAACCGCGTCCCGGTCGGGTCCAGCCTCCGGCGCCGTGCCGACCCCGGCGACTTCGGGCTCGACGCCGACCCCAACATCGACGCCGCGGAGTGGCCCGACGAGCCGGTCGACCTCCCGGAGCCGGTCGTGGAGTTCTCGACGAAGTACGAGGAGCAGGACCGCTACCTGACCCGCGCCGAGGCCGACGCGATCGCGGGCGCCGCCGACATCGATGCCCTCGAATCGCTCGCGCTGGCCGTCAACCGTGTCGTCACGGACCGCGCCGACGAGGTCGGATTCGTCCACGAAGACGGGAAGATCGAGTGCCTGTACGCCGAGGGGGAACTCCGCGTCGCCGACGTGGTCGGCACGTTCGACGAGAACCGGTTCTCCTACGGCGGCCGCGGGATCTCCAAGGAAGTCGTCCGCCAGTGGTACAAGGCCAACGACCCGGCGTGGGTCGACGCCGTGAGCGAGGCCAAGGCGGCCGTCGCCGAGCGGGAGATCGACGATTGGCGGGAGATCTGTGAGGCGAGTCCCGACCCGCTCCCTGCGGCGGTCATCGACGCCGTTTCGGAGATGTACGCGGCCGGGACGAACGCCTACACCGGCCGGAAGTGGTTCGACGTTCCCGACATCGACGCGGCGCTCGACGCGGTCGACGGGCTCTGAGCGCGAGGACAGGGGACGCAGACCGCTTCCCTCACCGCCGCGCCCACGCCAACAGCCGCTCGTAGAACGGGTCCGAGGCGAGCGCGTCGGCGTCGCCGACGATCGTCAGCTGCTTTTTCGCACGGGTGAGCGCGACATTCATCCGGCGGTGGTCCTCGAAGATCGGCCCGTCGAGGGCACCGGACGCGACGAGCGAGACGACGATCACCTCCTTCGAGGAGCCCTGAAAGCGGTCGACGGTGTCGACGGTGACGTCGGTCCGTCGACCGATCTCGGCGACCTGCGCGCGGAACGGGGCGATGACGCCGATGTCGTCGGGGTCGACGCCGGCGGCGACGTAGGCGTCGACGATCTCCGCGACGCGGTCCGCCTCCCGGACGTTACGGTTGCCGTCGCGGGTCCCGTCCGGGTCGACGAAGCTCACGCCTCCCGCGAGTTCCGCTGGGAGGTCTGCGGGGTCGACGCCCAAGTCGCGGAGGGTCTGACCGGCCACCTCGGGAGTCGCCGGGCGGAGCGCGCCGTCGTAGAACTCCGCGGAGGCGAACGCCTGGATCCGCTGGCTCATCCGGTACTGGCGGTCGAGCATGACGCTCGCGTCCGGGTACGCCTCGATGAGCCGCTGGAACAGGGAGGTCTGTAGGTCGTTCTCGGCTCGCACGACCGGCGGGAGCTGCTCGTGGTCGCCGACCAGCACGAACCGGTCGGCGAGGTTGATCGCGGCGTGGGTGCCCGGCTCCGTGAGCTGGGAGGCCTCGTCGACGAGCGCCACGTCGAACTCGCACTCGCGCATAACGCGGGAGCCGCAGGCGGCCGTGGTCGCGGCGACGACGGGAGCGTCCCGGAGTTCGGCGGCCTTCGCGTTCGGGTCGCCGCGCTGGACGAGTCGCACGTCCTGCATGTCGGCGCGGACGCCGGTTTGGGTGCCGACGCGCAGGATTCCGCCGGTTTCACCGGCTCCATTCGGTCGCGCGGACGCGACCCAGTCCTCGAAGCCCTGATCGCGGAGCGCTTCGAGAGCGTTGTCGACCGCCCGGTTGGTGAACGCCGAGAGCAACACCCGGTTCCCCTCGGCGACGAGCGCGCGGATCGTCCGGGCGATCGTGTACGTCTTCCCGGTGCCGGGCGGGCCGTGGATCAGCGCGCAGTCCTCGGCGTCGACCGCGAGTGCGACGGCCTCGTTCTGGGCGTCGTTGTTGTCGATGTAGGCGTCGGGGGCGTCGTCGGGGCGGTCTTCGAGAGACCGAAACGCCGGTTCGCGTCGCTCGAACAGCACGTCCTTGCGCCGCTCGCTCCCTTTTAAGATCGCGTCGTGGAGCGCCGTGAGCGAACGGTCGACGGATATCTCGGAGGGGTAGACGTCGAGCCGCCGGAGCGCGACCGGCTCGTCGGTCTCGAAGACGACCTCGTCGCCGAGTTCGACGATGCGGCCGACCTCCCCGTGACCGGTGACCGGATCGCCGTCGCTCGCGAGCGCCACGTCGCCCTCGCGGAGTTTCGAGACAGCGTCGCCGGGCTTGCGCGCGCGGAGCCGCCAGCGGGCGTCGTCGATCTCGGTCTGCGAGATCGGTTCCAGATCGATGAGGGCGCGATCGTCCGCGGCGCGCTCTTCGGGAGTCTGCTCCCACAGCTTCCGGTACTCCGCGTGGGTCTCCCGTCGCTCCTCTTCGAGGGCGGTATAAAAGCGGTCGAAGTACTCGCGCTCTTCGTCGGGCACCGGGGTCCCGACGGACCCCGCTTTCGACTCCTGATCGAGCCGTCCGGAGACGACCATGCAGGTGTCCTGCTCGAAACAGTACTGGCACTTCGCGTCGGCCTCGTACCCGGTCGGAACCGTGGGGCGGTCGCCGGGGTCGTTGAGCGCGCGCCACTCCATGGCGGCGAGGGCGTTGCGTTCGCGGACGACGTACTGGAGCAGACCTTTCCCGACGGTGAACTCCTTGGCGGGCGCGAGGTCGCCGCTCTCCTCGTTTCGGTCGAGGGCGGTGTTTTTGGTGTACAGGAGGGTCCCGATGTCGGGGTCGACGCCGCGCTCGTCGAGCATGAGCGCGTAGCAGGCCGCCTGAATCTTGTCGTGGAAGCGCGGCTCCCGCCGGGTGTTCTTCCCGGTCTTCAACTCGACGGGGGTGTCGCGGCGGAGCGCGTCGGCCCGTCCTTTTAAGCCGAAGGTGGGCGAGATGAGCGTGAACTCCGATCGCCACGTGTCCTCGTCGGTGAGGGTGCCCTGCGCGAGCCAGCCCTCGATCGCGGCCGCGTTGCGCCGGACTTCGTCGGCGACTTCCTCGGGCTCGTACCCCAACAGGCCGAGTTCGAGGCCCGCCTCGTCGACGCGGTCGGCGACGGATTCCTCCAGCTCCATCCCCCGGAGCAGGTCGCCGAACACCTCGTGGACGATCGTCCCCTTGACCACCGGGTAGTTGAGCGGGATCCCGGAGAGCTTGTTTAAATAGTACATCCGCGGGCACTGCACCCACGAGCGGATCCCGGTCACGTCGACGAGGAAGTCGGGTTCGAGCACCACCCACGAGTCGCCCGTCGTGGCGTAGCCCGTCTCGCCGCCGAACTCGTCTTTCTCGGCGTCGGTGACGAGCAGTTCCATGCCGACGGCGGCGTGGTCGGCGGTCTCGGTCCACTTGCCCCACAGCGTCACGTCGACGGGGTCGCCCGCGCCGCGATCGGGCCGGATCCGCAGCTCGCAGAGGTCGCGTTCGCCGTACGACGTCGACACCGTCCGCGCCTCCCCGATGGAGAGGATCGGCCCCCGAACGTTCACGGTCGACGTGCGCGCCGGCGCCGAAAAACGCTGTCGGTGGGGGTGGTCATCGACCGCCGACCGGCGGTTACGGGTCGCTGACCACCGGCCGCCGACCGTCACGCGAGCGGATCGACTTCCGAACGAACCCGCAGCCTCCTTATATACGCGAATCGATACGCGAGGATATGAGCGACTCGACCTTCGACCGCTACGGCCGTCCCGCTATCGCCGTCGTCGTGCTGTCGATGGCGCTGTTGTCCGTGTTCAGCGGCTACCTCCGCTTCGAACAGCAGGGCGTCGTCGCCGTCGCCGACAGTGCCGTGAGCGTCTACATCGCCGGGCTCATGCTGTGGGGACTGTTCCGCGAGGGATTCAACACGGACCGGTTCCGCGTCCTGTTGTACCTCGGACTCGTCCTCTGGGGGAGCGTCGACCTCCTCGTCGGGACCGACTCGACGCTCTCGCTCGTGATCCTGATCGGCGGGGCGGTGCTGCTCGGGCGGGCAGCTTACCAGTACGCACAGCGGCGGCAAAAACCGGTGTACGACCGGTAGTCGCTCAAGCGCGACCGCCATCGGGAGTCAGCAACCGAGACGCCCGGTCTCGGGGGGAACGGTTTTCATCGCGGCGTGAGTTGACACACCATGGTGGACCCCGACGCGCGATCCGTATTTCGCACCGACGAGCTCAGCTCGTGGGGGCCGCCGTACTGGTTCGGGCTCCTGTGTTCGGCCGGAATCGCCGCGATCAACCTGTACGTGTGGACGCTGACTGCGATGCCGCAGTTCCTCGCCATCGCCGGGAGCTTCGCCTTCGGTATCGGTCTCTTTTTCACCCGATTCTGGAGTCCGGCGCTGTACCTCGTCGGCGTAGCGCACGTCATCGCGCTGGGCGTCGTCTGGGCGCTCGGTGGGCGAGCGTTCCTCGTGCTCGGCGTCGCGAACGGCGCCTTCAGCGTCGGTCTGTTGGCGATCGCGCTGTCGCTGTTCTTCGCGGAGCACCGTGGGAGCGACGACTCGTAGCGGTCGAATTTCGCTACCGGTCTCGCCGCTTCTCACCAGCCCGACTGCCTCTCACCAGTCGTACGCTTCTCGCGGGTTGACGGCGTCGCGCTCGCGGTCGAAGACGTGCTCGCCGTCGACGAACACGTGGGTGGTCCGGCTGCCGTTCTCGTGGAAGACGCCGTCCCAGACGGCCACGTCGGCGTCGGTGCCCGGTTCGAGGGTGCCGACCCGGTCCTCGATGCCGAGGATCTCCGCAGGGTGGCGGGTGACCGCGTCGAGCGCCGCCGATTCGGGAAACCCCTCGCGCACCGCGAGCCCGACGCAGATGTCGAGGTGCTGTTGCGGGAGCACCGGTGCGTCCGTCTGGATCGCGACTTTCACGCCCGCCTCGTGGAGGATCCCGGGCGTCTCGAAGGTGATGTTCCGCAGTTCGTACTTCGCGCCCGAGTACAGCGAGGGGCCGACGACCGCCGGCACGTCGCGCGCGGCGAACTCCTCGGCGACGAGGTGGCCTTCGGTCGCGTGCTCGATCGAGAGGTCGTCGATCCCGAACTCCTCGGCGATCCGGAAGACGGTCATGATGTCGTCGGCGCGGTGCGCGTGGACCCGCAGCGGGAACCCCTCGGTGAGGACGCGGGCGAGGTGCTCCATGCCGAGGTCGCGCTCGAACGGCTCGCCCTCGTTGCGGGCGTGCGCTCGCCGATCGACGTAGTCTTCGGCCTCCATCAGCGCCGCCCGGAGGGTGGCCGCGACGCCGGGCCGCGTCGAGGGCTGGCGGCCCTGCTCCTCGCCGTGGAAGCGCTTCGGGTTCTCGCCCATGGCGGCCTTCATGCCGTCCTCGCGGATCAGCATCGCGTCGGCGGTGCGCCCGTACGTCTTCATCGAGCAGATGACGCCGCCGATCACGTTGCCGGAGCCCATCCGCGCCGACACCGAGGTGACCCCGTTCTGGAAGGCGTGTTTCAGCTCCTCGTCGCGCGGATGGAACCCGTCCAGCGCGTTCACGTGCGGCGTGACGGCGTCGGTTCCCTCGTTGATATCGCCGTCCTCGGGCTCGCCCCACTCGGCCATCCCCGCGTGGCTGTGCGCGTCGACCAGTCCGGGCGTGACGTGGCCGCCGTCGGCGTCGACGACGGTCGCGTCGTCCGGAATCTCGACGTCGCCGACCGCGAGTATCTCCCCGTCGTCGATGAGGACGCTCCCCTCAACCGTTCCTCGATCCGTCGCCGTGTGAACCGTCCCGTTGACTATCGCGTGCATGAGTGGCCCTCGCCCCCGCGGGTGATAACGCTTCGAGTGGGCGACGCGGATCACCGGATCTCGCCGCGTCGCCGTCGCTCTCAGGTGGACTCCGGTGGTCGTTCGGCGTCGGGATCGACAGCGGCGTCGGATCCGACAGCGGTGTCGGGAGCGGCCGACGGCCCGGGATCGGGCTCTGGGTCGGCCTCGGCAACGGAAGCGGCCGCGACGTGGCGCACGTTCACGTCGTGGGTGGCGTACGGGATCTCGATGCCGTGGTCCGCAAATCGGAGGTAGATCTCGCGGTTGAGGCGGTGTCTGACCCGACCCATGTGCTCCGGTCGCGTCACCCAGCAGACGAGCCGGTACTCCAGCGCCGAGTCGCCGAACCCGACGAAGCGCGCCCGAGGTGCCGGGTTGTTCGGCACGCTCTCCTCGTCTTCGGCGACGCCGACGAGGACGTCTTCCACCAGATCGATGTCGCTACCGTACGCGACGCCGACATCGATCTTGAGCCGGGTCTGACCGTGCGGCGCCGAGAGGTTGACGACGCGCTCCTCGTTGAGCATCGAGTTCGGCAGCGTGATGTCGATGTTGTCCCGCGTGCGGAGCGTCGTCGATCGGATCCCGACCGCGACGACCGTCCCGGCCTCGCCCGTGTCGATCTCGAGGTAATCGCCGATCGTGTACGTGTCGTCGACGTACAGCGCGAGCCCACCGAGGAAGTTCCCGACGCTCTCTTTGGCGGCGAAGCCGAGCGCGATGCCCGCGATCCCCGCCGCGCCGAGCAGCGGAGAGATGTCGTACTCCCACAGGAGGAGCACCGCCGCGGTTCCCGCGACGACCACGGTGAGCGTCCAGATGTTCGAGAAGACCGGCGCGAACTCGTATGCGCGTCCGCGGGAGTCTGACGCCTTCCCCTCCTCGTTGATCTTCGTCACGAGCCGGTTGACGACCCGGTTCAAGTAGAACGCCCACACCAACACGATGACCGTGATCGCCGGTCTGCCGACGAACGTCGACACCTGCTCGGCGGTGAGAAACGTGTTCTCCGTCACCGACGGGACGCTCGCGAGCACCGAGAAGCCGATCAACGACACCGTGGTGACGAGCGGGATGTGGAGGTTGTCGACGACGATCGAGTCGTAGTCGGTCGCGGTCCGGTCGGTGTACCGTCGCAGGTACCGGACGACGACGAAGTTCATCAGGGCGCCCGCGAACACCGACGCGACGAGCACGAACAGCGTGGCGCCGTACGGGTTCGCGAGGACGGGACCAAGTGACTCCGGAAGCATACGTCCCTATCGCCAGTGGAGTATATATCTCTCTCCGCCCGCGTCGACCAGCGCGGCGACCCCTCAACAGGAACAGTAGTAGTCGCGGTCGACGAACTCGGTCTCGAACAGCTTCGCGGCCGGCGCGGGGTCGGAGGGGCGGTAGACGGCCGCCGTCAGGTCGCCCTCGCGCTCGAACGCGCCGGAGACGAGCCGTCGCCAGTCGGCGGGCGACAACTGGTCCCAAACGGCGTCGTCGCCCGCGAGCAGCGCGAGGTAGTCTCGGAGGGACACCCACCGGGCCGGCTCGACGCCCGGCGACTCGTACTCGGCGTCGGTGACGGCGGCGTACGCCGCCATCGGGAGGTTCGCGCCGGCGGCGACCGGCAGCCCGATCCACTTCCACGGACGGGTGTTGACGTCGAGCAGCAGGAACTCCTCGCGGTCGGCGTCGTACACGAACTCCGCCTCGCTGATCCCGTGGTAGCCGGCGTCTTCGAGCACGGCCAGCGCGCGCGCCTCGATCGCGGGCTCGTCGGCCGTCTCGACCAGACACGAGGTCCCGAACTGCTGGGGGTACCGGATCGCCGCGTTGCCGACCACCGCGAGCGCGTCGTCGACCCCCGACGGCGGCACGTACGACGCCAGCGAGTGGTCCCGCCCGGTCGCGATGTCGACGCGCTTCTGGGCCATCACGGCGATCCCCGCCTCCTTGGCGGCCGCGACCGTGTCCGCGAACTCCTCGCGGTCCGCGACTTCGATCACGTTGGTGCCGAACGCCTCCTCGAAGTCGCGTTTGAGCTCCGGCTTCACGACGAGCGGGAAGCCGAGCGCGTCGGCGGCCTCGTCGACCGTGGCGTCGGCGTTTTCGGCCCCTGTCGCCGCGTCCGCCGTCTCCGCCAGGCGGTACGTCTCCGGGTACGGCACCCCGAGCGCCTCGCAGGTTGCGTACAGCGCGGACTTGTTCAACACGTCGTCGAGGGTGTCGATCCCGGAGAAGGGAAGGCGGACGCCCTCCGGCTCGGCCTCGGCGTACGCGAGCGCCCACTCGTCCATGCAGCCGAACGCGACCGCCTCGGTGCCGGCGGCGTCGACGATCGCCTCCACGTCCGCGCGGAAGCCGTCGAGGTCGTCGAGCGGGTACGTCACCGCCCCCGCGAAGTCGACCGCGTCGGACGGCGGCGCGAGCCCGTCGTGGCGGACCGCGGTAGCGCCGTCGCCCGCGTCCAGATTGGTGCCACTCACAGTGCCGCCATCCACATCGGCGCCGCCTCCGGCGCGGTCGAGCGCGATGACTGGTACGTCGTGGGCGGCGAGCGCGCGGGCGACGCCGAGACCCGTCACGTGTGCGTTGCTAACGAGTGCTGGCGGGCGGTCGAAGTCGGCGTCCGCGAGCGCGTCGACGAGCGCCGCGGTCGAGAGAAACTGCTCGGCCATACCGTCACTCGCCGGTCCGGGTACAAAGGCCCACCAGTACCGGCCCCGCGTGCCACTACCGGTGACGAGGATCGGACTCATGCCGGCCGAGGCGAACGGGAACGGTGCGCCGCGGGCCAGAAGGCCGCAGTCCCGAAGGGGCGGACGCAACGCGCTTTTGGTCGCGTACCGCCTCCGATCGGGTATGACCGACAGCGAGAGCGACTATGAGCCCGAGCGCGAACTCCCCGACCGCGTCCGCCGCGCGTTCGCGGACCATGGCTCGTTCGAACCCGACGATGACGGCGTCTGGACCGCTGAGACGACTCCCTTCGACGGGGAGGTGCGCGCCGAACCGGTCGCAGATGGTCGGACCCGCTTTCTGGTGACCGTGCGAGTGCCGACCCTCTCGGCGGTGACGACCGACGAGGTCGCGGACGTGGTCGAGGAGGGATGGGCCGAGACGTTCGAATTGCGTGTTGTCGATGTCGGCGGAGTCACGCGCAAGGAACACGAGTTCGACCCGGCCGTGACGGTCGACGACGCGGAGATCCGCGTCACCTTCGAGCTGACGGACATCAACGAGCGACGCGGCGTCGACGACGCCGGTGCGCTCATCAACTTCGTCGAAGGGACGTACGTGCAGGGCGTGATTCCCGGGTACGAGTACACCGAGCCCGTCACGGACCTCCTCTCGGCGGCTCGCCAGCAGGCGAACGGCGGGGCCTTCTGAGGGGAGACGCGAGGCGATTCTCCGCAGCCGATAGGGGCAAATGGCGGGGGCTCGTAGACGGCGTATGTTCGCGCTGTTCGGGTTCGTCAGCCTCCTCGCGCTCGTGGCGTTTCACACGCTGGTGGCCGGCGTGGCGACCCGGTTCTTCCGGCTTCGGCTGTCGACCTCGTGGGGGGCGATCGTGTACACGATCGTGTTGATCCCGATGCTACTTCTCGTCTCGACGCTGCTGTTCACCGGCGTGTTGAACGTCGGCGCGGGTGTCAACCTCGGGAGTCCGACCATCGTGCTCGGCCTGCTCGTCGCGCTGCCCGTGGTGCTCGGCGCCGCGATCGACTACCTCTACATCCCCCCGCCGGACGAGTACGAGTTGCCAGATACGCCGTGATTCGGGGGATAGCGATTCGGCAACGTGAGAACGCTCGACGGCGCCCTGCTACTCGTCTCCTCTGCTACCCGTCAACCCGCTACTCGTCAACCGCTACTCGTCCGCCTCGGCGTCGAGGAGGTCGGCGACGATCGCCTCCACGCGCTGGATAACCGCCTCGGGCGAGCGCGTCGCGTCCACCCGGTGAAAGCGCCCCGGCTCGGCGTCGATCAGGCGCTCGTAGTTCTGCTGGACTGCGGCGAGGTAGCCGTCCTGTTCGAACTTGTTCGTGCGGCCCGCCCGCTCGGCCGCGGTGCGGGCGTCCAGATCGAGGAAGATCGTCGCGTCCGGCGGCCGCGAGAAGGCACTGTGGATCCCGCGGATGTACTCCAGCGGGCGCTCGATCCCGACGTCGCTGGCGGCGAGCGTGGCGGCCTGGTACGCGAATCGAGAGTCCGAGTACCGGTCGGAGATCACGAGCCGCCCATCGGCGAGCGCGGGCTCTATCGTCCCCGAGAGGTGGTCGGCGTGGTCGGCGGTCAACAGGAACAGCTCCGCCAGCGGGTCGGCGTCGTCGGCCGCGATCGACCGAGCCACCGCCTCGCCGTACCAGCTATCGGTCGGCTCGCGGGTGAACGTCGCGTCGGGGTAGACGTCGTGCAGCGCCTCCCAAACCGTCGTCTTCCCGCTCCCGTCGAGCCCCTCCAGCGTGATCAACATGGTCGCGCTCCGGCGCGATGAGGAATAAACCGCCCGGCTTCGAGCGACGGGACCCTTTTTAGTAACCCCGCGGCGAACGGTCGCCATGGTCGACAATCGCTCTCCCGTTCAGCCCGAACGTCGGAGGACGGAATGGTAGACATCGCGCTCTCCGTCACGCAGGTGCTGCTGGCGCTCGTGCTGGTCGTGTTGAACGGCTTCTTCGTCGCGTCCGAGTTCGCGTTCGTCCGGGTCCGCTCGACGTCGGTCGAGCAGCTCGCCGCGGAGGGACGGGCGGGCTCCGGCGCGTTACAGGACGTGATGGACAGTCTCGACGACTACCTGGCGGCGACGCAGCTCGGAATCACGATCGCGTCGCTCGGGCTCGGGTGGATCGGTGAGCCCGCCGTGGCGGCGCTGATCGAGCCGGTGCTCGGGCCGCTGCTGCCCGCGAACGTCGTCCATCTCGTCGCCTTCGCGATCGGGTTCAGCGTCATCACGTTCCTCCACGTCGTGTTCGGCGAGCTGGCGCCGAAGACCGTCGCCATCGCGCAGGCGGAGCGAGTCTCGCTGCTGCTCGCCCCGCCGATGAAGCTCTCGTACTACCTGTTTTCGCCCGGTATCGTCGTATTCAACGGGGCCGCAAACGCGTTCACGCGCGCGCTCGGCGTGCCGCCCGCCTCGGAGACCGACGAGACAATGCAGGAGCGGGAGATCCGGCGCGTGCTCGCGCGCTCCGGCGAGGCCGGGCACGTCGCCGACGCCGAAGTCGAGATGATCGAGGGCGTCTTCGAGCTTGACGACACGGTCGTCCGCGAAGTGATGGTTCCCCGTCCGGACGTGGTGAGTCTCCCCACGGACGCCGATCTCGCCGTGATCCGCGCGACGGCGCTCGACGCGGGACACACCCGGTACCCGGTCGTGACCGACGGAGACGCCGACCGTGTGGTCGGCTTCGTCGACCTGAAAGACGTGTTGCGCGCGGGAGAGGTCGGTGACGAGTCGGTGACGGCCGGCGAACTCGCTCGCGATCTCATCGTCGTCCCGGAAACGGCCTCGATCGGCGACCTCCTCGTTCGATTCCGCGACGAGCGCCGACAGATAGCCGCCGTCGTCGACGAGTGGGGCGCCTTCGAGGGGATCGCCACCGTCGAAGACATCGTCGAGGCGCTGGTCGGCGACCTCTACGACGAGTTCGACACCGGCGTCAACGAGCACGCGATCCGACAGCTCGATGACGGCGCACACGAGGCGGACGGCTCCCTCTCTCTCTCGGACGTGAACGACGCCCTCGGAACGGAGTTCGACGGCAATGGCTACCAGACGCTCGGCGGACTCGTTTTGGACCGGCTCGGCCGCACACCCGAGGTTGGGGACACCGTCACAGCCGATGACCGAACGTTCGAGGTGACAGCCGTCGACGGCATACGGATCTCGACGGTGCGGATCGCGACGCGAGACGACGAGGCTGATGGTGCCGGAGCGGGCGATCCGGACCACGCCGACGACAGCGACGACGCCGACGACACCACCGGGTCGAGGTAGCACGCGTCGCGAACCGGCGAGGCCCTTTTTATTGGCTGGGCGTGACCGTGCAGCCATGTTCGATCGTATCCTGTTCCCGACGGACGGCAGCGACGGGGCGGAGGCGGCGTTCGGCCACGTCCTCGATGTCGCGGCCGACCACGACGCGACCGTGCACGTTCTCAACGTCGCAGACACGACCCACGACAGCGTGACGCGGATCGGCCGCGAGGTCGTCGACGTGCTCGAACAAGAGGGAGAAGCGACCGTCGAGGCGGCCGCCGAGCGCGCCGCGGACCGAGGTGTCGAAGCGGTCACGGCCGTCCTGCAGGGCGGGGTCGACGAAACGATCGGGGCGTACGCCGACGAGCACGGGATCGACCTCGTCGCCATGTCGACCCGCGGCCGAACGGGGCTCGACCGCCTGCTCCTCGGGAGCACGACCGAACGGGTGATCCGCCGGTCGCGGGTTCCCGTCCTGAGTGTGCGTCCGGACGGTGAGCCGGCCCGATATCCGTACGAGGACATCCTCGTGCCGACCGACGGGAGCCGGCACGCGCGCGCTGCGCTCGACCGCGCCGTCGAACTCGCCGGGATCACCGGCGCGACGGTCCACGTCCTCACCGTCGTCGATGTCGGCACGGTCGGGCTGGAGGGGTATTCGGGCGTCGACGCGCTCGTCTCCGGCGCCGAAGCGACCGCCGAGGACGCGGCCGCGACCGCCGAGGCGGCGGGCATCGAGGCGACCGCGACCGTGGAGGTCGCCTCCTCCGCCACCCGAGGAATTCGGTCGGTCATCGCGGACCGCGACGTCGACCTCGTCGCGATCGGGACCCGCGGCCGGCGCGGCGTCGAGCGGTACCTGCTCGGGAGCGTCGCGGAGCGGACGGTCCGAACGTCTCCGGTGCCCGTGCTGACGGTTCCCAATCCCGACACCGGCCCAGACACCGACACAGACTCCGCCCTCGACCCCGACGACGAGGCCTGAGTACAGATCGAAACGGGGCCGGATCGGACGGCAGAAAGACGGTGACCGGTCGGCGTCCGCGCGTCAGACGCCGCGGTAGATTTACGGGGTTTCCGTCCGATAATAATTACATGAAAGTGTTGGTAGCCGGCGGGACCGGGTTTATCGGATCGTACCTCTGTCGCGCGCTCGCCGACGGAGGCCACGACGTGACGGCGCTCTCCCGCTCGCCGGGCGACACGCCCGAGGGCGTCGCGGCAGCCGAGGGCGACGTCACTGACTACGATTCGATCGTCCCGGCGGTCGAGGGACAGGACGCCGTGGTGAACCTCGTCGCGCTCTCCCCGCTGTTCGAACCGAAGGGCGGGAACGTCATGCACGACCGGATCCACCGCGGCGGCACGGAGAACCTGATCCGCGCCGCCGCCGCCGGCGCCGACCGGTTCGTTCAGCTCAGTGCGCTCGGAGCCGACCCTGACGGCGACACCGCGTACATCCGCTCGAAGGGACAGGCCGAGACACTCGTCCGCGAGAGCGATCTCGACTGGACGATATTCCGCCCCTCCGTCGTCTTCGGCGACGGCGGCGAATTCGTCTCGTTCACCAAGCGGCTGAAGGGAATGTTCGCACCGGGCGTTCCCCTGTACCCGCTCCCCGGCGGCGGGAAGACTCGCTTCCAGCCGATACACGTCCAGGACCTCGTCCCGATGCTGGTCGCGGCGCTCGAAGACGACGAGCACGTCGGCGAGACCTACGAAGTCGGCGGACCGGAGGTACTCACACTGCGGCAGGTGACCGACCTCGTGTACGCGGCCGAGCGTAAGGGCGTCACCATCGTCCCGCTGCCGATGCCGCTCGCTCGGGTCGGCCTCACCGTCCTCGGCGCCGTGCCCGGGTTCCCGATGGGACCGGACCAGTACCGATCGTTGCAGTTCGACAATACGACCGCCGACAACGACGTCGATGCGTTCGGCGTCGACGAGGCAGGTCTCACCACGCTCGGGTCGTATCTCGGCGTCGAATGACCGTGGCGATCGCGGGACGAGGCGGCGGCGCCGGCGAGTGGCCGACAAGTCACGCTGGAGCCGAGTCGCAGTCGCCGATCCAGCACCTCGCGTTCGTGTCAACGATCGGAATATCACGGCTGGTAACGGCAACCGAAGAGTTAAATACCAGATCACGTTCTGTTTATTTCAAAGGCGGAGGGAGCACACGATGAAACTTGCAATGATCGGATTCGGACAGGCGGGGGGGAAAGTCGTCGACAAATTCTTGGAGTACGACAAGCGGACGGGCTCGGAGATCGTCCGCGCGGCCGCGGCCGTCAACACGGCGAAAGCCGACCTGATGGGCCTCGAACACATCGCCGAGGACCAGCGCGTGCTCATCGGACAGTCCCGAGTGAAGGGGCACGGGGTCGGCGCCGACAACGAACTTGGCGCGGAAATCGCCGAGGAGGACATCGACGAGGTGCAGGGAGCCATCGACTCGATTCCGGTCCACGAGGTCGACGCGTTCCTCGTCGTCGCCGGGCTGGGCGGCGGTACCGGCTCCGGCGGCGCGCCGGTGCTCGCGAAGCACCTCAAGCGGATCTACACCGAGCCCGTCTACGGGCTCGGCATTCTGCCGGGTAGCGACGAGGGGGGTATCTACACCCTCAACGCGGCTCGTTCGTTCCAGACGTTCGTCCGCGAAGTTGACAACCTGATGGTGTTCGACAACGACTCGTGGCGCAAGACCGGCGAGTCCGTTCAGGGCGGGTACGCCGAGATCAACGAGGAGATCGTCCGACGGTTCGGCATTCTCTTCGGCGCCGGCGAGATCCAGCAGGGCCAGGAGGTCGCAGAGAGCGTCGTCGACTCCTCGGAGATCATCAACACGCTCTCGGGCGGCGGCGTTTCCACGGTCGGCTACGCCGAAGAGGAGGTCGAAGAGCGCACCTCCGGTGGGCTCCTCTCGCGGCTCCGCAACGACGAGGGCGGCGACGAGCTCGACAGCGCACACACCACCAACCGGATCACCAGCCTCGTCCGCAAGGCGGCGCTGGGCCGGCTCACCCTCCCCTGTGAGATCGAGGGCGCCGAACGAGCGCTGCTCGTGCTCGCCGGACCGCCGGAGTACCTCAACCGGAAAGGTATCGAGCGCGGCCGCAAGTGGCTCGAAGAACAGACCGGATCGATGGAGGTCCGCGGCGGGGACTACCCGTACCGCGGCGCCGGATTCGTCGCGACCGTGATCCTGCTCGCGGGCGTCACGAACGTCCCGCGGATCAAGGAGCTCCAGCAGGTCGCCATCGAGGCGCAGGACAACCTCGACGAGATCCGCGAGGAGAGCGACGACAACCTCGACGAGCTCGTCAGCGGCGACAGCGACGAGCTGGAATCTCTGTTCTAGGCGACCCTCCAGATGGAGGTCCTCGTTCCGTTCTCGACCGACCGCCCCAAGTCCCGACTCTCCGGCGTGTTGACCCCGGACGAGCGCGTGTCTCTCGCGCGGGCGATGCTCCGAGACGTGCTTGATGCGATCGAGGCCGGCGGCGGCGAGCCGCGAGTCCTCGCGACGGCCCCGCTCGACGCCGAACTCAGGTGTCCCGTCGACGTCGACGACCGTCCGCTGACGGCCGCGGTCAACGCGGCGCTCGACCCCCGGTTCGACGGGGAGTCAACGGATTCCGACCCCGTCGCCGTCGTCATGGCGGACCTCGCGCTCGCGACGCCGGGGGCGCTGCGAGAGCTGTTCGCGGCGGGCGAGGCGGCCGACCTCGCGATCGCGCCGGGACGGGGAGGCGGGACCAACGCCCTCGTCGTCGGCCATCCCGAATTCCGGGTCGACTACCACGGCGCCTCCTACCTCGACCACCGACGGATAGCCGCGGAGGTCGACGCGAGCGTCGGCGTCGTGGACTCTCACCGGCTCGCGACCGACATCGACGAGCCAGCGGATCTGGCAGAGGTTCTGATCCACGCCGAGGCGGACGACAACGAGCGCAGATCGGTGCGCTGGCTCCGCGGCGCCGGGTTCGCGCTCGATGTGACGGACGGTCGGGTCGGTGTTACGCGGGAGTGACCGGCCGGGCAAGTCGGTTGGGCGACGTACCGCGACCGCGATCCTTTTTGAGTCCCGACCGTGAGGGACGGACGTGTTCACGGCGGCCGACGAGTACGGGATCGACATCGAGGTCGACGCCGACCGCGTCGAGCGGCTGCTCTCGGTGTCGCCCGGCGACGTTGAGCCCGCGGAGCGGCTCACCTTCGCCCGCAACGTCTTCGTTCCGCTGACGACCGCGTGCCGGTACACCTGTACGTACTGCACCTACTACGACGTGCCCGGCGAGGCATCGTTGCTGTCGCCCGAGGAGATCCGAAAACGGTGTCGCGTCGGCGCCGACGCCGGCTGCACAGAGGCACTGTTCACGTTCGGCGACGAGCCCGACGACCGGTACTCGGAGGTCCACGCGCAACTCGACGAGTGGGGGTTCGCGTCGATCCACGACTACCTCTACCGCGCCTGCGAGATCGCCCTCTCGGAGGGGCTCTTGCCGCATTCGAACCCAGGCGACCTCACCGAGGCGCAGTTCGCCGCCCTCCGCGAGGTGAACGCCTCGATGGGCGTCATGCTGGAGACGACCGCCGACGTCGACGCGCACAGCGGTGGGCGGCGGAAGACGCCGGGCCAGCGACTCAACACGATCCGGGCGGCGGGACGACGGGGCGTGCCGTTCACCACGGGAATCCTCGTCGGCATCGGCGAGGACTGGCGCGACCGCGCGGAGAGCCTGCTCGCGATCCGCGAACTCCACGAGCGGTACGGCCACGTCCAAGAGGTGATCGTCCAGAACGTCGTCCCGAACGAGCGGTCGGACTTCGCGAAGCCGGACCTCGCGACCATGCGCCAGGTCGTCGCCATGGCTCGGGCCGCGCTCCCGCCGGAGGTGTCGGTGCAGGTGCCGCCGAACCTCTCGCCGGCGGCCGATCTCGTCGACTGCGGGATCGACGACCTCGGCGGCGTCTCGCCGGTCACGGATGACTACATCAACCCGGACTACGCGTGGCCCGACCTCGACGGGCTTCGCTCGGTCGCCGATGCCGGTGGAATCCCCCTCCGCGAGCGACTGCCGACGTACGACCGATACCTTCCGGACGACATCCGTCCCGCGGGCGTCGATCCCGCCCCCGCGCCGACGGACCGTGACGGCTGGATCCCGCCGGTGGTCCGCGACCGAATCCGCGAGGACGACGTCCACGGGCGGCGGCTCCGAGCCGTCGCCCGCGGCGAGGGACCGCTGGATCCGCGGCCGGCCGGCGGGCGCGGATCGGACGCGTGAATCCGGCGTGAATGAGGCGAATCGGATGCGCGGGGCGGACGCGAAGCCGAGCGGTCGTCGGAGCGCCGTCGCAACGGGCGGCGAGCAGTGACGGTCCCGACAGACTCTTTAAATATCAACTTAAATGCTATCGGTGATGGTAGCATTACAGTTCGGGTTGACTGGGCTCGCGGCGACGGTCGCCGGGATTCTGTTTACCGTATTCTTGTTCGTGATCGGCTTCGTCGCCGTGCTCCTGCTCGGCAGGCTCGTCTTCGTGCCGGCGGTCAGGCGGACCGCCGACGCGCGGGGATTCGACAAGGCCGTCAAGGGTCTCGGCACGAGCGTCGCAAACGCGGTCGTCTGGGTCGCGGCCGTCGCGATCGGCTTCACGATCGCCGGGTACGGCGAGTTCCTCTCAGCGTTCGCCGTCTTCGGCGGCGCCATCGCGCTCGCGATCGGCTTCGCCGCACAGGACCTGCTCGGGAACTTCGTCGCCGGCGTATTCATCTTAAAGGACAAGCCGTTCAAGGTCGGTGACTGGATCGAGTGGGACGGGAACGCGGGCCGCGTCGAGGACATCGACCTGCGCGTCTCGCGGGTCCGCACGTTCGATAACGAGCGGATCACGGTCCCGAACGGCGACCTCGCGAACAACGCCGTCACGAACCCGGTTGCGTACGAGACACTCCGACAGAAGTTCGTCTTCGGTATCGGCTACGACGACGACATCGCGGAGGCGACGGACATCATCGTCGAGAAGGCGGAGGCGAGTGAGGACATCCTCGACGACCCGGCGCCGTCGGTCCGCGTGGTCGAACTCGGCGACTCCGCCGTCGGGCTCCAGTCGCGGTGGTGGATCGACGAGCCCGACCGCGGCGACTTCGTGCGGGTGCGCTCGGAGTACGTCACTGACGTGAAGGAGGCGTTCGACGAGGCCGGCATCGACATGCCGTACGTCCACAGACAGCTCACCGGGAGCGTCGAAGTCCTCGAATCCGTCGCGGACGAGGACCAGTAGCTCTCACCTACCACCGACCTACTCTTTCCTCCGACTCGTCTACTACCCGCCTACTACCCGCCTACCGCGTCGCCTGTTTCCACTCGCGGAGCCCGACGCGCTGGCCGTTCAGTTCCTCGGCGGGCGCCGCGGTCGCCGCCCAGACGAACAGCGGAGCGACGCTCTCGGGGTCGCGAGCGCGCTCCATCCCGGTCAGACCGGTCGCGACGAGCCCGGGATCGACGACGCCGACGGTCGCGTCAAGGTCGGCGGCGAACCCGCGGGCGACCGCCTCGGCCGCGGCCTTCGACACCGCGTACGCGCCCATTCCGGGTTTCGACTCGTGAGCGACGGAGCCGGACGGGACGATGATCCGGGCGTCGTCGGCGAGGTGTGGGACGGCCTCGGTGATCGTCGCGAAGACGCCGCGGGCGTTGGTCCGCATCGTGTCGTCGTAGTCGGCGTACGAGAGCGCGGTCGTCGGGCTCTCGCCCGGCCCGCCGTGGAACACCGCCGCGTTCGCGAACACGACGTCGATGGGGCCGGCCTCGCGGGCGACGCCCTCGAAGAAGCGTTCGAGGTCAAACTCGTCGCGGACGTCGACGCGGGCGCCCCAGGCGGTTCCGGCGGCGTCTGCGCCATCTGCGTCGTCCGCGTCGTCCTCCCCGTCGGTGCCGTTCAGTTCCGAGACGGTCCGATCGACCGCGTCGCCGTCGCGTCCGGAGACGGCGACGAACGCTCCCTCGTCGACGAACGCTTCGGCCACCGCCCGTCCGATCCCGCTCGTTGCGCCGGTGATCGCGACCGTCGTGTCCATTGGCGATCCCTATGGCTGTCGCCGACTTAGTGGTATCCACTCTCGGCGTCTCGGCGGGACCGACGGCCCGTCGAAACGGGAGCGGGCGGCGCCGTCTGGCCGGCATTTATACCTCAGCCCACCATACCGTTCGACATGGACGTGGCCCCGGACATCGACGCCGTGGCTGGCGAATCCGTCGTGGTGATCGGCGGCGGATTCGGCGGCCTCTCGACAGCGTGTTACCTCGCCGACGCCGGCGCGGACGTGACCCTCCTCGAGAAGAACGAGCAGCTCGGCGGCCGGGCGAGCCGCCTCGAAGCCGATGGGTTTCGGTTCGACATGGGACCGTCGTGGTACCTCATGCCTGACGTATTCGAGCGCTTCTTCGGGCACTTCGGGCGGTCACCGGACGAGTTCTACGAGCTGGAGCGGCTCGACCCGCACTACCGGGTGTTCTGGAAGGACGGCGATCAGGTGGACGTGCTCCCCGACCACGACGCGAACAAGGCCCTCTTCGAGGAGTACGAGCCGGGCGCCGGCGAGGCGTTCGAGGACTACTTAGAGGAGTCACAGCGCACCTACGAGATCGGGATGGAGCACTTCGTGTACGAGGACCGCCCGCGGCTCCGCGACTACGTCGACACCGACGTGCTCCGCTACTCCTGGGGGCTCTCGCTGCTCGGGAAGATGCAGGGGCACGTCGAGGGGTACTTTGATCATCCGAAGCTCCAGCAGCTGATGCAGTACACCCTCGTCTTTTTGGGCGGCTCGCCGACGAACACCCCCGCGCTGTACAACCTGATGAGCCACGTCGACTACAACATGGGCGTCTACTATCCGGAGGGCGGGATCGGCGCCGTCGTCGACGGAATCGTCGAACTGGGCGACGACCTCGGCGTCGAGTACGTCACCGACGCCGAGGTGACCGGTATCGAGGGGCGACGGGGCGCGTTCGCGGTCGACACCGCCGACGGCAACCGCTACCTCTCGGATCTCGTCGTCTCCGACGCGGACTACGCCCACACCGAACAGGAGCTGCTTCCGCCGCGAAAGCGGCAGTACACGGCCGAGTACTGGGAGTCGCGGACGTACGCCCCGTCGGCGTTCCTCCTGTACCTCGGCGTCGAGGGCGACGTGCCCGAGTTGGCCCACCACACGCTGGTGTTGCCGACGGCGTGGGACGAGCACTTCGCGACCATCTTCGATGACCCGGCGTGGCCCGACGACCCGGCGTACTACCTCTGTGTCCCCTCGGAAACGGACGACACGGTCGCGCCCGAGGGACACAGCAACCTCTTCGCGCTCGTCCCCATCGCGCCCGGGCTGGACGACACACCGGAACTGCGCGAGGAGTTCCGCGGCCTCGTGTTGGACGACATCGCAGAGAACACGGGGACCGACCTCCGCGACCGGATCGTCTTCGAGGAGTCGTTCTGCGTGAACGACTTCGCCGACCGCTACAACAGCTATCAAGGCAGCGCGCTGGGGCTGGCACACACCCTGCGGCAGACCTCGCTGCTCCGGCCGCCGCACCGCTCGGAGGCGCTCGACGGGCTCTACTTCACCGGCTCGACGACGACGCCGGGAATCGGGGTTCCGATGTGTCTGATCAGCGGCCAGCTGACCGCCGAGGAGCTGTCTAAAACGGCGTGAGCGACACCGTGAGCGAATCCGACACCGACCGACGGTCGGCGGACGACGACACCGCCCAGCCCGCAGGGGGAGCGGAGACCGACCGGCGATCGATCGCTGACCACCTCCGGTACCTGCTGGTGTTGTCGCGGCCGCGGTTCTGGCTGTACCTCGCCGGCCCCGTCGCCGTCGGCGTCACGTACGGGATTGGCGACGTGAGCGAGCTGTTCACGCCGACCACGGTCGTGCTCGCGGCGTACTTCCTCGTCCCGGCGAACGTGTTCCTCTACGGCGTCAACGACGCTTTCGACGCCGACATCGACGAACTGAACCCGAAAAAGGAGGACCGCGAGGCGCGCTGGCGAGGGACCCGCCTGGTCGCTTTCGCGGTGGTCGTCGCCGCCGCGGCCGGGCTCGCCACGTTCGCGATCACCCCGCGCGTCGCGTGGCCGTACCTCGCCGGCTTCCTGCTGCTCGGTGCCGGGTACAGCGCTCCACCGGTGCGGTTCAAGACGACGCCGCTGCTCGACTCGGTCTCGAACGGCCTGTACATCCTCCCGGGGGCCGCCGCGTACGCGACGGTTTCGGGCTCGCATCCGCCGCTCGCAGCGCTCGCCGGCGCGTGGCTCTGGACGATGGGGATGCACACGTTCTCGGCGATACCCGACATCGAGCCCGACCGGGCCGCCGGGATCCGGACGACTGCGACCCTGCTGGGCGAGGGACGGACGTACTGGTACTGTCTCGCCTGTTGGGTCGTCGCCGCAGCCGCGTTCGCGACAGTCGACCTCCGACTCGGTGCGCTGCTCGGCGTGTACCCCGTCTTCGTCGCGTGGGTCGCCACCTCGTCGGTCGCCGTCGACCGCGCGTACTGGTGGTTCCCGGCGCTGAACACGGCCGTCGGCACGCTGCTGGCGATGGGCGGGCTCTGGCGCGTCTACCCGCTGACGGAGGTGCTCGCGTGAGCGACGACGGTGGACCGGCGGAACCGACGACCGACACCGGAGAGTCCACGACGGCCGCATCCCCAACCGGCGTCGCTGGGCTTCGCGCCCGCCTCCCCGAGACGCGCGCGGAGGCCGAGACCCTGCTCGACCGCCTCGTCCGCGAGAACCGGTTCACGATCGCCGTGCTCTTTCCGCTCGTCGGGGCCGTTTCGCTGGTCGGCAGTGCGGAGGGGTGGGTGCCGGACCCGCTCGCGTTCAACCCGTGGTTCGTGCTGTTCGGCGTGCTGGTGATGCGGTCGCCGCTCGTCGTCGGTGTGCTACCGACGGTCGACCGCCGGGCGGTCGGGTGGATCGGGGTCCTGATCGCGTACACCTACGCGATCGAGGCGTTCGGCGTCGCGACCGGGTGGCCGTACGGTAGCTTCGAGTACACGGTGAGCCTCGGGCCGATGGTCGGCGGCGTGCCGGCCGCGCTCCCCGTCTTTTTCATCCCGCTCGTGATGAACGCGTACCTGCTCTGCGTCCTGCTTCTCGGCCCGCGGGCGTCGAACGGCTGGCTCCGACTGCTGACGGTGATCCCGGCGGTCGTCGCGATGGACGTCGTCTTGGACCCCGGCGCCGTCGCGCTCGGGTTCTGGAGCTTCGGGGGCGGTGCGTTCTACGGCGTCCCGCTGTCGAACTACGCCGGCTGGGTGCTGTCGGCGGCGGTCGCCGTGGTCACGCTCGACCGCGCCTTCGAGCTGTCCGGGCTCCGCGAGCGACTGTCCGACTGCGAGTTCATGCTCGACGACATGGTGAGCTTCGTGATCCTCTGGGGCGGGATCAACCTCTGGTACGGGAACCTCCTGCCGGTCGCCGTCGCCGGCGCGTTCGGGCTCGGGCTCGTGCGGAGCGACCGGTTCGACGCGACGCTTTTCAATCCGCTCGGCTGACGGCGAGCGACGCGAGAGTGGCCGACGATCACGAGGCGATCGACGACCCTGCGGCCCACCGTCGACACGACTCGGTGCCGCTTATATACATCCCGTTCGTTAGTTCACATATGTGCGTTTGCGTCGCCAGTGCGATCGGTGTGGAGGGGGATGAATGAGCCGTCTCAAGATCGAGTACGGATCCCACGAACGGGTCCGCGAAATCGTCGATCGGCTGACCTACTGCACCGAGCACGTCAGCGTCGACTTCGACGGGTGGGAGGAGCCGCACGTCAAGGGACCGGGGCTGTACTTCGCGGTCGTCGCCGACCGCGATTACGGCGCGTACGCCGACCCGATGGGCGACAACCGGTGGCCGCGGGACAGTTGTCCGTCCGTGTTCGCCGAAGACGAGTTCGTTGAGGCCGCCGAAGCGGTGAGCGTCGAGCAGGACGGCGGCGTCGTCGTCGCCGTCGACGGCGAGATCGAGTCACAGATGGTGCGGTTCCGCGACCTCGGAACGCGGAGCGGCGAAGCGGATCTGGTCGACGACGTGGCCTACGAGCCGTGGATGGGATCGCGACACATGAGTGCGATCGAGACTTCCGTCCGCCCGGGGGTCGTTGCCACGGTCACCCTGAGCGAGGAGACGGGCCGCGTGAGCGTTTTCCGCGACGGCGACGCGGAGTCGATGCAGCGGCACCAACTCGGCGGGCAGTGGCGCCGGGAGTAGGTCTCGCCCCGCAATCGGTTCCGGTCATTCGTGTTCCCACTCCGCGAGCGTGAGGGCCCACCGTTATGGGACCCCCGACCGAACGGTCGCGTATGTACGACGACATCCTGGTCCCGACCGACGGGAGCGAGGCGGTCGACCGCGCGCTCGAGCACGCGATCCGACTGGCGAGCGACCACGACGCGACGGTGCACGCACTGTACGTGGTCGACCGCCGGATCGCGACGGCGAACTCCGGCGACCTCCACGACGAGATCGTCGCCGACCTCGAAGCGCAGGGCGACGCCGCCGTCGCGGCGGTCGCCGACCGCGCCGCGGACGCCGGACTCGACGCCGAGACCCACGTGGTGAGCGGCACGCCCGACACGGAGATCGTCTCGTACGCCGACGACCACGGGATCGACGTGATCGTGATGAGTCCGGAGGGGAAGTCCCCGCGCGAGCGGATCCGGTCACTCGGCAGCGTCTCCGACCGCGTCGCCGACGACGCGGCCGTCCCGGTGTTCCTCGTCAAGTGAGTCCCGACCGCGCTGCGCCCCGCCACGCCCGCCGTGCGCCGGTCGAAGCCGTCGCCCTCCGGGCCAGTTAGGTGCCTGCGCGCTCGGATCCCGTGCATGGAACTCACCGTTCTCGGGTCGGGGAGCGCGATGGCCGTGCCCGACCGCGCGCAGGCGGGGTATCTCCTCGAAGCTGACGGGCGATCGCTGCTCGTCGACTGCGGTAGCGGCGTCCTCCAGCGACTCGCGGGGACCGACCCCGGCTACGAGGGCGTCTCGACCGTCCTCCTGACGCACCACCATCTGGACCACGTCGCGGCGCTGTTACCCCTGATCAAGGCCCGGTGGCTCGCCGGCGCGGAGCACCTGGAGATCGTCGGCCCCTCCGGGACCAAGGCGCTCGTCGACGGGCTGCTCGACGTGCACGACTACCTCGACGGGCGGATCGACCTCGCGATCCGGGAGGTGTCGGCGGCGCGCGACTTCTCGGCGGCCGGGTTCGACGTGGCGGCCCGCGAGACACGCCACTCGATGGACGGGCTCGCCTATCGGTTCGCGCCGCCGAGCGCCGAGGGGACCGATCCCGCGGACGGGCCGCTCACGCTCTCGGGCGACACGGAGGCGTTCGGCGGGATGGCGGCGTTCGCGGACGGCAGCGACGTGCTCGTCCACGACTGCTCGTTCCCGGACGGGATCGACGTGTCGAACCACCCGAACCCGACGACGCTGGGCGAGTCGCTCGCGGGGACCGACATCGACACGCTCCTGCTGTCGCACCTCTACCCGCACACGGGCGGGAGAGAGCGGGAGATGGCCCGGAGCGTCCGGGCGGCCGGGTTCGGCGGCGAGGTCGAGGTCGCGAGCGACGGACTGCGCGTCGAGATCTGACCTCGCGGCGTGGGCGGCGGCCGCCAGCGAACCGATCGGCGCCACCGGACGTAACCGGCCGGCGTTACGCTGCGTCACGATCGACCCGGATATTTAAGCGATCTCAGTGGCTTCTTTCTGTATGACCGGTCCACTCGCGGACGACTTCGGACGGGAGGTGACGGGGGTTCGGATCTCGCTCACCGACCGGTGCAACTTCGACTGCGTCTACTGCCACAACGAGGGGTTAGGCGACACGCGGGGGCCGATGGAGCCGAGCGACGAGGAGATGAGTGCCGACGACGTGGTCCGCTTTCTGGAGGTCGTCGAGGGCTACGGCGTCGACTCGGTGAAGCTCACGGGCGGCGAGCCCATGCTCCGGCAGGACTTAGAAGAGATCATCGAGCGGACGCCAGACTCGATGGAGGTCTCGATGACCACCAACGGGACGTTCCTCCCCGGGCGCGCCGAGGACCTGAAAGCCGCCGGGCTCGACCGCGTGAACGTCTCGCAGGACGCGCTCGATCCGGAGGACTTCGCCGAAGTGACGAAGTCGGGCGCGTACGAACAGGTGTTGGAGGGCGTCAAAGCCGCCGTCGACGCCGGCCTCGACCCGGTGAAGCTCAACATGGTCGTGTTCACGCACACGGCGGGGTACGTCGAGGAAATGGTCGAGCACGTCGCCGACAACGAGGGGCTCCAACTCCAGCTCATCCAGTACATGCCGGAGCTGACCGGCAAGCCGGAGTGGAACATCGACATCCAGCGGGTCCACGACTGGCTCGCGGACATCTCCCACCGCGTCGAGCACCGCGAGATGCACGACCGCAAGCGGTACTTCGTGGGCGATGGCGGCGTCGAGGGCGGTAGCAACGGCGGCATGGTCGAGATCGTCGACCCCGTCGAGAACGAAGACTTCTGCGCGAACTGCGGCCGCGTCCGCGTCACTCACGAGGGGTATTTAAAGGGCTGTCTCAACCGCAACGACGATCTCCGGTCGATGGGCGAGATGACTCGCGACGAGATCGCCGAGACGTTCGAGGCGGTGGTGGCTAATCGGGTGCCCTACTACGGCGAGTACCTGATCGAGAACGACGACGGCGAGTACGAACTCAACGAGAAGTACTTGGGAACGCCGAGCGCGGCGGATTGAGCTGTTTCAACGGCCAAAGGGGATTTTTGAACTAAAAGCAGCCAATTATGCTATTCCCACCGTCTTTTGATAAATTCCAATATATGCTCCTCGCGTTCTGTTATATTTCCCACAGTAAAATTGGGCCCATCTAGTTCGCGTAGCACATTAAGTGAGGATTCACGGTAAATATTTTCGTACTTCGATTCGTACGAATTATTACCTTCTGACTTGTTTTCTGTTGCACTGAGAACTGCCAAATTACCTATACGGTTTCGATTGGACTCATGATCTTCTAACTTGTTACCCTCCTCTGCATTTTTAGGAACCAAGTGTTCTACGTCAAAATTTTTGCGGAATTCATGGTAAGGTGACAAAGAAAGCAATCCAGATGGCCCACGTAGGTCACGCTCATATTCGTACATAATATATTTAATAACCTCATTATTTCGCACACCGCCCCAGCCAGAAGTAAACGATCCATCAAGTACATCCGGTGTACTAAGGAAGTCCGAAATAACTTCCTCAATTGGCGTTATTTTTCTTCGCTTTTTCATTATACGATCAATAGATTTCTGAAGTCCGACCTCTTTATATTGATATCCAGCGTATCGCTGGTTGTCACTATTGAATATTGTTTGAATATCACCGCGATCGATCTCTGACCAGTACAGATCGTTTGCGATCGACGATAGTGTATTTTTGAAACCTTGAGCCCCATGAGACATTACTAAGCTGAATCCGAAAACGAGCTTTTCAAGCTCATTGGTCATCTCTGCAAACTCATCAGAATCAACCCCGAATTTATCTGCAGTGGCAATTAGTAGGGGGGCTGTAGCCGACTGAACAGACGGGTGTAAGAACAATAATTGGATTCTGCGTACAGTTTCGTTGATGCTCGAATCCGGATCACTTTGTGGCTGAAAGTACTCTTCTGCGAACTTATTTCTATCAGTTAGGTTTGGATAATATTCTGAGAAAGTTTCCAGAGAATTCATATACGGGGCTATGAATGATTCAAAGTCTTCTCTCTGAACGCTTGCAAAGTCTTGGAATTCAGATAGCCGCCGATGAATATCGGACGGTCCAGGCCGTTTAGCTCGTGAATCAGACCGTTCACTTGTGAATACTTCCCAATGTATTCGGACGAGATCATCGACTTCTGAATCAGAGAATCCATCGTGAATCGTGACATTTCGAACAATATCATTAAATTGAGAATAAATATGTTCAGAGTCTAGTGTAGCAGACTGAGAGGCACAATAAACAAGATGGCTTCGGACTTTATCATGAAGTCTCAGGTCTCTACCTCTGTCGTTTATCACTTTAAACATCCTTGCGGCTTCGTCTATATCTTCAACGACTTTGACATTCACTTCAAATCTTTGCGTGAGAATCTGGACTAACCTGTTCAAAAATTTGTAATAAGCAGCATAATCAAGCTCATCTGATTCAAATCGGTTCTCTCTCCACTCTTTGAGCCGGTCTATTGAGACCTGTTTTGCACGAGCTATCTTTCGTTCAGCCTCTACTAAGTTATCCTGCTTTAGGAAGTCGTCTGTCGCAGTATCTCCAATAATGACTGCCTCATATGCTTCTTTTCCAAGTCCACCTAAGCTGATTCTCTCGATATTTTTGTACTGTATATAACTTTCACTTATTTTCCGTCGCTCATCGCGTATCGTTGAATAAAAATCTTCTCCAATATTCGGATCTTGTTCCAAATTAGACATTTCATCAACAATTGCCGAAATAACAATTGCAATTGTCGCTAATCGCTGTTGACCGTCGACAATCCCATACACACTGTAATCTTCATAATCTGTGGGTTCGACCGATCCTCTATCCTCAAAGACAAGCGTACCAAAGTAGTGATCTAGTTTATTATCTCGCTCATCCTTACTGTTTTGTTCATAGACGAACTCCACGTCATCTAGTAGATCTTTTACATTTCTCTTTTCCCATGCGTAATCCCGCTGGTAATCCGGAATCTCAAAATATGATTGACTGAAGACTGATGACAGTGCAAAATTGTCATCGGGTGTTCCATCCATGCCATCTTATAATGAAATGTGTATAATCATTCGTCTTTAGCTAAGACTCACACCTCGGTTGCGTAGCGGTAGCGAGCGTCTCTTGTAATATCGGTCGTTGCTGGTGAATCTTCTGTGCGTCTTCGATCAGCCGCTCCAACAGCGGCGGTGGCGA
>Ga0208138_100048_pt1 | contig 97524 bp, 81 predicted proteins | sample AntRauMetaRauer3_FD_184786 | JGI IMG/M metagenome (GOLD analysis project Ga0208138, IMG submission 184786) | Saline lake microbial communities from Rauer Lake, Antarctica, in enrichment culture - Antartic Rauer Lake 3 Metagenome Rauer3 (SPAdes)... ... | reverse complement strand
CAGTACATCCACTACTACAACCACGAACGCATTAGGCTGAAACTGAAAGGCCTGAGCCCCGTACAGTACAGGACTCAGGCCTTGGGCGCCGGCTGAATGAAGCGTCCAACTATTGGGGGTCAGTTCAGTTGCCTGGCGGGGCCTTTCGTCTTTCGCTACGGCTGAAGGGCTAGGGCTCTGTCGGCAACAGGACTGCGAGGGGGCGCTGTGAACCCGTCCCTGGGCGCTACCGATGCCCTGCGTCGCTTTCGCATCCTGCTCCGCTTGCAGGGCCGGTGCTGGCCATCCATGGCCAGCCCGTTCGGAGGAATCCTCCTCACCCCTGGCATCGGACCCCCTCTTCGGCCTGTCCCCGACAGCCGTTCGCCCGGAGATGTCAGGCCGAGCCAATCATCTTGCGCAGCACGTAGTGGAGGATGCCGCCGTGACGGTAGTACTCCAGCTCGTTGGCGGTATCGATGCGGCACAGCGCCTCGATCTTCTTCTCGCCCTTGTCGGAGGCGATGGTCACCTTGACCTTGCCGCCCGGCGTGAGCTCACGGAGCCCCTCGATGGAGACCTGCTCGTCACCGGTCAGTCCCAGCGTCGTGCGGCTCTCGCCCTCCGGGAACTGCAACGGCACCACGCCCATGCCGATCAGGTTGGAGCGGTGGATGCGCTCATAGGACTCGGCCAGCACCGCGCGCACGCCGAGCAGGCGGGTGCCCTTGGCCGCCCAGTCGCGGCTGGAGCCGGTGCCGTACTCCTTGCCGGCGATCACCACCAGCGGCGTGCCTTCCTGCTGGTATTGCATGGCGGCATCGTAGATCGCCATCTGCTCGCCGCTCGGCACGTGGCGGGTCTCGCCGCCGACCACGCCGTCGAGCATCTCGTTTCTGATGCGCACGTTGGCGAAGGTGCCGCGCATCATCACCTCGTGGTTGCCGCGCCGCGAACCGTAGGAGTTGAAGTCCACCGGCTTGACGCCGTGCTCCTGCAGGTAGCGTCCGGCGGGGCTGTCGGGCTTGATGGCGCCGGCCGGGGAGATGTGGTCGGTGGTCACCGAGTCGCCCAGCAGGGCGAGCACCCGGGCGTCCTTGACGTCTTCGATGGCCTCGGGGGTGCGGCCCATGCCTTCGAAGAAGGGCGGATGCTGGATGTAGGTGGAGTCCTTGGACCACTGGTAGACCTTGCTCTTCGGCACCTCGATGGCCTTCCAGACCTCGTCGCCGTCGAAGACCTCGGCGTACTCCTTGCGGAACATCTCGGTGTTGACCTGCTCCACGGCCTCGGCGATCTCCGCCTGGCTCGGCCAGATGTCCTTGAGGAACACCGGCTCGCCCTCCTGGTCGGTGCCCAGCGGGTCGCGGGTCAGGTCGAGCTGAACGTTGCCGGCCAGCGCATAGGCCACCACCAGGGGCGGCGAGGCGAGCCAGTTGGTCTTGACCAGCGGGTGCACGCGGCCCTCGAAGTTACGGTTGCCCGAGAGCACCGAGGCGACGGTCATGTCGCTGTCGTTGATGGCCTCCTCGATGGGTTCGGCCAGCGGACCGGAGTTGCCGATGCAGGTGGTGCAGCCGTAGCCCACCAGGTGGAAGCCCAAGGCATTCAGGTCCTCCTGCACGCCGCCGGCGGCCAGGTAGTCGGTGACCACCTTGGAGCCCGGGGCCAGCGAGGTCTTGACCCAGGGCTGGGTGGCGAGCCCCTTCTCGCGGGCCTTCCGCGCCAGCAGGCCGGCGGCCATCATCACGCTGGGGTTGGAGGTGTTGGTGCAGGAGGTGATGGCGGCGATCACCACGGCGCCCGGGTTGAGCTTGAAGCTCTTGCCGTCGAGGTCGACGTCCTGGCTGGTGTGGTGTTCGTAGCTCTCCTCGATGCCCACGGCGGTCTGGCCGCCCTCGGACTGCCAATTGCCCTGCTCTTCCTCCGAGGCCTTGTCGCCGTTGTCGGCCAGCAGCGTCGCGAAGGTGGTCTTCATGTCCTTCAGGGCGACCCGGTCCTGGGGCCGCTTGGGGCCGGCCAGGCTCGCCTCGACCTCGGTCATGTCCAGCGCCAGGGTGTCGCTGAAGATCGGCTCGTCGCCGGGCTCGCGCCACAGGCCCTGCGCCTTGCTGTAGGCCTCGACCAGCGCCAGCTGCGCGTCGTCGCGGCCGGTCAGGCGCATGTAGGTGAGGGTCTCGTCGTCCACCGGGAAGAAGCCGCAGGTCGCGCCGTACTCCGGCGCCATGTTGGCGATGGTGGCGCGGTCGGCCAGCGGCAGGTCCTTGAGGCCGTCGCCGTAGAACTCGACGAACTTTCCCACCACGCCCTTCTTGCGCAGCATCTCGGTGACGGTCAGCACCAGGTCGGTGGCGGTGATGCCCTCGCGCAGCTTGCCGGTGAGCTTGAACCCTACCACCTCGGGAATCAGCATCGAGACCGGCTGGCCGAGCATGGCCGCCTCGGCCTCGATGCCGCCGACGCCCCAGCCGAGCACGCCCAGGCCGTTGATCATGGTGGTGTGGGAGTCGGTGCCGACCAGGGTGTCGGGGTAGGCCAGGGTCTTGCCGTCCTGCTCCTTCGACCACACGGTCTGGCCCAGGTACTCCAGGTTGACCTGGTGGCAGATGCCGGTGCCGGGCGGCACCACGCGGAAGTTGTCGAAGGCCTGCTGGCCCCAGCGCAGGAACTCGTAGCGCTCGTGGTTGCGCTCCATCTCGATGGCCACGTTGTCCTTGAACGCCGTGGGGTTGCCGAACTTGTCGACCATCACCGAGTGATCGATGACCAGGTCCACCGGGGAGAGCGGGTTGATGCGAGCGGGGTCCTCGCCGAGCGACTCCACCGCCGCGCGCATGGAGGCCAGGTCGACGACGCCGGGCACGCCGGTGAAGTCCTGCATCAGCACCCGGGCCGGCCGATAGCCGATCTCACGATCGGAGTGACCCTGCTGCTGCCAGTCGACCAGCGCCTGCAGGTCCTCGCGCTCGACGCTCTCGTCATCGGCGAAGCGCAGCTGGTTCTCCAGCAGGATCTTCAGCGTCTTGGGCAGTCGATCGATGTTGCCGAGCGCCTCGGCGGCCTTGGGCAGGCTGTGGAAGTGGTAGGTATGGCCGCCGGCGTCCAGCGTCTCCATGGTATCCGGTAGGGAGTCGTTGCTCATGCTGTCTGTCCTCCTTTCGCATCGCGGGGAGTAGGGGGCACCATCCTGGCACCTCCTCGCTACATGGTCATGATAGAAGGCGTTTTCAAGCAGTGCCCGAGCCCGGCAGCGGCCGGGCGCCCTTGAAATGGCGGGCCTGGCCCTCCATATTGCTGCAACATCACACGGGTCGGTGAACGTCGAATGAACGAAGAACAGCTCGAGTCGCGGGAGGTGCACTGCCCCTACTGCGATACGCCGTTCGACCTGCTGGTCGACCTCTCCCAGGGCAGTCACGCCACCTGGGAGGACTGCCCGCGGTGCTGCGCCCCGATCCAGCTGCGCATCGACGTCTCGCCGGTCAGCGGCGAGCTCGACTCGCTCGCACTGGGGCGCGATGACGACGTGCTCTAGCTGGCGCTGCTCTCCGGGGCCGCAAGAACATCGCATCGTCGGGCTCACCGCACTGGTACCCAGCGGCCTGCGCCATGCCGGCATCCGTCGGCATCGCCCAGCCCACTGTGCCATTCCCGACTCCACGAGGTCATTCCATGAGCGACGCGCGTCACGAACGCCTGATCATCCTCGGCTCCGGCCCCGCCGGCTACACGGCGGCCGTCTATGCGGCCCGTGCCAACCTCAAGCCGCTGCTGATCACCGGCATCCAGGCCGGCGGTCAGCTGACCACCACCACCGACGTCGACAACTGGCCGGGCGATGACGAAGGCGTTCAGGGCCCGGAGCTGATGGAGCGCATGAAGCGCCATGCCGAGCGCTTCGACACCGAGGTGCTGTTCGATCACATCAGCGAGGTCGAGCTGCGTGAGAAGCCCTATACCCTGAAGGGCGATGGCGGCACCTATACCTGTGATGCGCTGATCATCGCCACCGGCGCCAGCGCCCGCTACCTGGGATTGCCCTCCGAGCAGGCGTTCATGGGCCAGGGCGTCTCGGCCTGCGCGACCTGCGACGGCTTCTTCTATCGCAAGCAGGAGGTCGTGGTGGTCGGCGGCGGCAACACCGCCGTGGAGGAGGCACTCTACCTCTCCAACATCGCCTCGAAGGTGACCCTGGTGCATCGCCGCGATAGCCTGCGCGCCGAGAAGATCCTCCAGGACAAGCTCTTCGAGAAGGCCGAGAACGGCAACGTAGTGCTCGAGTGGAACCAGACCCTCGACGAGGTGCTGGGCGACAACAGCGGCGTGACCGGCGTGCGGCTGCGCTCCTCCGAGACCGGCGAGACGAAGGAGCTGGCGGCGCCGGGCGTGTTCATCGCCATCGGCCACAGCCCCAACACCGGCATCTTCGAGGGGCAGCTGGAGATGGCCGGTGGCTACATCCGGGTGCAGTCCGGCCTCGAGGGCAACGCCACCGCCACCAGCGTGCCGGGCGTGTTCGCCGCCGGCGACGTCATGGACCATGTCTATCGCCAGGCCGTGACTTCCGCCGGCACCGGCTGCATGGCGGCGCTGGACGCCGAGCGCTACCTGGACGAGCTGTAAGTGCCTGCTCCCAGGCCTGTTGCGGCGTATTCGGCAACAGGCCTCGGGAACGGGGCCGTCGAGGAGGCGCTGTGAACCCCTCCCTGGGCGCTACCGACGCCATCCCTGGCGTAGGACCTCCACGTCGGCCCGTCCCCGTCGCTTTCTAGCTTGGGGCGGTACAAATCTCCACGTGTCCCTTTCCCCGTGTGGCTAGTAGTGCGGCGGCCGCTCGTCCTCGGGGCGGGAGGCGGCCGCATCGCCTTCCTGCAGCGCCCGCTGCTGGTCGCGCAGCCGCTCCTGCATCAGCGCGTTGATCCGCTCGAGCTGGGTCAGGCGCCGTTCCTGGCCGGCCACGGCCTCGTCCAGGGTGTCGAGCCAGTGCTCCTGGTAGGCGATCCGGCTCTCCAGGGCCTCCAGGCGGCGGGCCAGCTCGTCAGGCGTCGTTGCATCGCTCATGATAGAATCCTTGTGCTGCGTGTCGCCGTTCATCGTGGCACCTTCATGCATGAGGGTCCCTTTCTTCCTTTCACCACTACTAGAGAGTTTTACAGGTCCATGAATCGAAAGGTCGTGTTTCGTTGCAGTCTCATCAGCCTGCTGCTGGCCGCTCCGGCGCCGCTGCTGATCGCCCTGCTCGTCCATCTCACCGGCGGCGTGCTGTCCCGTGAGCTGTTTGCCAGTCTCGAGGTCGGCGGCGTTGCCGCGGTCTATTTTGCCACCGCGGTCGCGGTGTTCCTTGTGCTGCTGATCGCCACCCTGGCGCTCAACGCGCTGACGCCGCAATTGGTCAACCTGGCCGAGGTCGAGGACGACGATCGCGAGATCGGCGAGGTCAAGTGGTTCAATGTCAACAAGGGTTACGGCTTCATCACCCGCGACGACGGCGAGGATGTCTTCGTGCACTTCCGAGCCATTCGCGGGCGCGGGCATCGTACCCTGGCCGAGGGCCAGAAGGTGCGCTACCACGTCATCCAGAATGAGCGGGGGCTGCAAGCCGACGACGTCACGGTGATTACCTAAATCGAAGCGCCTGCGCTCGCCCAGGCGTTGTTGGAAGCGCGGCGCGAGATGCTCATTTACTAAAGTAAACTCCGCTCTCACGCCGCGCTTCCTCCTAGCCTGGCCATCGCTCGGCAGCTTCTGGCTTGGAAACACCGCTGGATGCAAGCCTTTTAGACATCGCCCCGCACCTGCGGGGCGATGTCGTTTCTGGGGCTCACTGCCCGGAATCGGGCCAGTCGATCGGCTGTTCGGTGCCGTCGGGCAGCACCTGCAGGAAGCGGTCCGGATCGTCGCCGGGCTGCCAGCCGCCCAGCGAGCAGCGCACCTCGCACTCCAGCCGTCGGGCGGCCTCGCGGGCGCACTCGGCGTCCGTCGCCCAGGGCGTGTGTGAGCTGTCGAACCACAGGCTGGCGAAGCCGTCGGCGGCCTTCTCCATCAGCAGCACCGGCACCGGCGTCTCGTCCTTCCCGCCGCGGGTGCGCCACTGGCGCTTGCCGGCCGGGGCCAGCGCCTCGGCGCCGATGGCCTCGGAAAGCCAGGCGTTCAGGCGCGCAATGTCGCCGCGGGCCAGATAGATCTCGATATCGGGATAGGATTCCATGGGTGCCTCAGGGCCGCGCCGTGCCGTTGACGAAGAGCCGTCCGAGGATCGCCTCGTAGACTCGGCTCAGGTCGTCGAGATCGGCGGCGCGCACCCGCTCGTTGACCTGATGGATGGTGGCGTTGCAGGGGCCGAGCTCGACCACCTGGCTGCCCAGGGTGGCGATGAAGCGCCCGTCGGAGGTGCCCCCGGAGGTGGAGAGCGTCGGTCGGATCCCCACGGCATCCTCCACGCCGGCCACGGCGGCCTCGACCAGGTCGCCCTCGGCGGTCAGGAAGGGCTCGCCGTTGAGCGTCCAGTCCAGCCGGTAGTCCAGGCCGTGGGCATCGAGCATCGCCTCGGTGCGGGTCTTGAGCTGCTCGTGGGTCACCTCGGTGGAGAAGCGGAAGTTGAACACCACCTCCACGTCGCCGGGGATGACGTTGGTGGCGCCGGTGCCCGAGCGGATGTTGGAGATCTGGAAGCTGGTCGCCGGGAAGAAGGCGTTGCCTTCGTCCCAGTGCTCGTGGGTCAGGGCGTCCAGAGCGGGCATCGCCTGGTGGATAGGGTTGCGCGCCAGGTGCGGGTAGGCCACGTGGCCCTGGATGCCCTTGACGTGCAGCACGCCGCCCAGCGAGCCGCGCCGGCCGTTCTTGATCACGTCGCCGAGGCGGTCGGTGGAGGAGGGCTCGCCGACGATGCAGTAGTCGAGGCGATCGTGGGTCTCGCGCAGGTGCTCGACCACGGCCCGGGTGCCGTCCACCGCCGGGCCCTCCTCGTCGGAGGTGATCAGGAAACCGAGCCGCCCGTGATGGTCCGGGTGGGCCGTGACGAAGCGCTCCACCGCGGTGACCATCGCCGCCAGGCTGCCCTTCATGTCGGCGGCGCCGCGGCCCCTGAGCATGCCACCGTCGTCGATGCTGGGCTCGAAGGGCGGGGTGTCCCAGTGCAGGTGCGGGCCGCTGGGCACCACGTCGGTATGGCCGGCGAAGGCCAGCAGCGGGCCGTGATGGCCGCAGGTGGCCCAGAAATTCTCCACGTCGCCGAAGGGCAGGCGCTCGATATGAAAGCCGAGCGCCTCCAGGCGCTCGATCATCAGCGCCTGGCAGCCCAGGTCATCCGGCGTCACCGAGGGACGCCGGATCAGCTCGAAGGCGAGCGCCAGGGTCGGGGAGAGCGCGGCGGCCTCAGTTGTGGGCATGCAGCGCCTCGTTCAGCGCGATGGCGCTCTTGTTGGTCAGGCACTCGATGCGGCCGTTCTGGGAGTTGCGGCGCAGCAGCAGGTCGTCCTGGCCGGCGAGGTCGCGGGCGGCCACAGTGTTGGCGACCTGGCCCTGATCATCGAGCACGGTGACCTTGGCCCCGGCGGTGAGGTAGAGGCCGGACTCCACGGTGCAGCGATCGCCCAGCGGGATGCCGATGCCGGCATTGGCGCCGATCAGGCAGCCCTCGCCGACCTTGATGACGATGTTGCCGCCGCCGGAGAGGGTGCCCATGGTCGAGCAGCCGCCGCCCAGATCCGAGCCCTTGCCGACCATCACGCCGGCGGAGATGCGGCCCTCGATCATGCCCGGCCCTTCGGTGCCGGCATTGAAGTTGACGAAGCCCTCGTGCATCACCGTGGTGCCCTCGCCGAGATAGGCGCCCAGGCGCACCCGGGCGGTGTCGCCGATGCGCACGCCGGTCGGCACCACGTAGTCGGTCATCTTGGGGAACTTGTCGACGCAGTCCACGGAGAGCGGGCGCCCTTCCAGGCGAGCCTTGAGGCGACGCGCCGGCAGCTCCTCGATGTCGATCGCGCCTTCGCTGGACCAGGCGATGTTGCGCAGCAGGCCGAACATGCCGGTGAGGTCCAGGCCGTGGGGCTTGACCAGGCGATGGGAGAGCAGGTGCAGCTTGAGGTAGACCTCCGGGGCGCTCTGCGGCGGAGCATCCACGTCGAGGAACATCGCCACCAGCGGGCGCTGGCTGGCCGCCAGGGTCTCGGCCAGCTCGGCCTGTTCCGGGTGGCCGGCGTCACGCAGCGCCCCTGCCAGCGCGCCGCACTGCTCGGGCAGGAAGCTCACCGCGGCGTTGCCGTCGGGGGCGTCGAGCACCTCGGCGGCGGCGGCCACCAGGCTCGCGTCCGGGCCGAGCAGCGGGGCCGGGTAGTAGATCTCCAGCCAGTCGCCCTGGGTGTTCTGGGTGCCGATTCCGAGTGCGAAGCTCAGCATGGGGGTGTCCTCTGAAAGCATGGGGAGGGGCGCTTGGGCCCCTTAGAGTGAGTCGTAGTCGCCGTCGCGGTAGCCGACGAGGATCTCGTCGCCGTTCTCCAGCAGCGGTCGCTTGAGCAGGGTGGGGTGCGCCAGCAGCAGCTCGCGGGCCGAGTTGGCGTCGAGGTTCTCCTTCTCCTCGTCGTCGAGCTGGCGCCAGGTGGTGCTGCGCTTGTTGAGCACCTCCATGAGCGGCACCCGGTGCAGGATGTGCTCCAGCAGCGGGGCCGAGAGGCCGTCCTCGCGCAGGTCGTGGACCTGGAAGGGCATGCCCACGCCTTCCAGGGCCTTGCGCGCGCGGCGGCAGGTGTCGCAGTTCTTGATCACATAGAGCGTCAGCATCGGGGGCTCCTCTCGATGAAGCGGCGCAGGCGGCGCGCGGCCTCGGCGGTGGCTTCGACCTCGGCCACCAGGGCCAGGCGCAGGCGCCCGGCGCCGGGGTTCGTGCCGTCGTGCCCCGGACGCCCCATCCCGTCGTCGGTAGCGGGACGACCCATATAGCTGCCGGGCAGCACGCCGACGTTCTCCTCGGCGTAGAGCGCGCGGGCGAAGGCCGCGTCGTCGCCGCCCGGCACCGCGGGCCACAGGTAGAAGCCCGCCTCGGGGGCGGGGAAGTCTAGCACCGGGGCGAGGATCTCGGTGACCGCGGCGAACTTCTCGCGGTAGGCGTCGCGATTGGCGCGCACGTGCGCTTCGTCGTTCCAGGCGGTGATGGAGGCGTGCTGCAGTGGCAGCGACATGGCGCAGCCGTGATAGGTGCGGTAGCGCCGGAAGGGCGCGATCAGCGCGGCATCGCCGGCCACGAAGCCCGAGCGCAGCCCCGGCAGATTGGAGCGCTTGGATAGCGAGTGGAACACCAGGCAGCGCCGGTAGTCGTGGCGGCCGAGGCGCGCGCAGGCCTCGAGCAGCCCGGGGGGCGGCGCGGCCTCGTCCAGGTAGAGCTCGGAATAGCACTCATCGGAGGCGATGATGAAATCATGCTCGTCGGCGAGCTCGAGCAGCCGCGCGAACTCCTCAAGCGGCGTCACCGCCCCGGTCGGGTTGCCTGGCGAGCAGACGAACACCAGCTGGACCTCGCGCCAGGTCTCCGCCGGTACCGCATCAACATCCGGGCGAAAGCCCGTCTCGGCGCGGCAGTCCAGGTAGAGCGGCTGGCCGCCGGCGAGCAGGGTCGCCCCCTCGTAGATCTGGTAGAAGGGGTTGGGCATGGCCACCCGGGCGGGGCGGGTGCGATCGAGCGCCGCCTGCACGAAGGCGAAGAGCGCCTCGCGGGTGCCGTTGACCGGCAGCACCTGCTGGTCGGCGTCGAGGCCCTTGAGCTTGAAGCGCCGGGTCGCCCAGTCGGCGATGGCGCCGCGAAGCTCGGGGATGCCGGCGGTGGCCGGGTAACGCGCGAAGGCCTGGCGGTGCTCGTCGAGCGTCTCGAGCGCGGCGGCGAAGGGCGCGTGCTGGGGCTCGCCGATCGTCAGCGAGATGGGCGAGACCCCCTCGGGCGGCGTCACACCGGCCCTGAGGGCGGCGAGCTTCTCGAAGGGGTAGGGCTTGAGGGCGTCGAGATCGGGGTTCATGGGTGTCCAGGTGCGCCTTGGGCGTGCAAGCGCCGGCGTCGTTATCGGTGATGACCCCGCCCGGGGCGAGGCGCGCGGGCGGGGAGGGCGTCGATTATAGGGAAGCCCCGGGGCGGCCTCAAACGCCGGCCGCCCCTCGCGCTCATCCGGCGACCGAGAGCACCTCGATGAGCCGCTCGCGCAGCTGCTGCTGCCGCTCGGGATCGGTGAGCGGCGCGCCGGCCTTGTCGGTGATGAAGAAGACGTCTTCGACCCGCTCGCCGAGGGTCGCGATCTTGGCCGCCGACAGGGCGATGTCCTGCTCCATGAAGATGCGCCCGACCCGGGCCAGCAGGCCGGGGCGGTCGGGGGCGACCACCTCGAGCAGAGTGCGCTCGTTGGCCGGGTCCTGCTCGATGCTCACCTCGGTAGGGACGCGGAAGTGCTTGAGCTGGCGCGGGGTGTGGCGGGTAACGATCTGCGGGTAGTCATCCGGATCGTCGAGCTCTTCCACCAGGTGGCGGCGGATCGCCGCGATGCGCTCGCGGTCGCGGATCGCCTGGCCGTGATCGTCGAGCACGATGAAGGTGTTCAGCGTCCAGTCGTTGCTGGAGGTAGCGATGCGGGCGTCGTGGATCGACAGCCCCAGCTGGTCCATGGCGGCGGCGGTGGCGGCGAAGAGGTCGTCCACCGAGCGGGTGTGGATGAATACCTTGGTGCCGCCCTCGGCCATGTCGTCGGTGGGGGCGTTGATCAGGATCAGCGGCAGCTGGCTGTCGCCGTGGTCGAGGATGCCCTGGGTCTGCCAGACGATCTCGCTGGGCGCGTACTGCAGGAAGTAGTCCTCGCCGAGTGACTCCCAGAGTCGGTCGACCCGCGTCATGTCGGCGCCCACCGTGGCCAGCAGCGAATGGGCCTCGCTGCGCGTCTCCTGCACCCAGTCGTCGCGCTCCAGGGGGTTCTCCAGGCCGCGGCGCAGGGCGCGCTTGGTCTCGCCGTGCAGCTGGCGCAGCAGCGAGGCGCGCCAGCCGTTCCACAGTGTCGGGTTGGTGGCGTTGATGTCGGCCACCGTTAGCACGTAGAGGTAGTCGAGTCGGGTCTCGTCGCCGACCAGGCGGGCGAACTCGGCGATCACGTCCGGATCGGTGGTGTCGCGCTTCTGGGCCACCATGGACATCATCAGGTGGTGCTCCACCAGCCAGCTGACCAGGCGGGTGTCGCGGCTCGAGAGCCCGTGGCGCTCGCAGAACTGCTCGGCATCCCGGGCGCCGAGGATCGAATGGTCGCCGCCGCGGCCCTTGCCGATGTCGTGGTAGAGCCCGGCGATCCACAAAAGCTCCAGCTTGGGCAGCTGGTGGATCAGGTTGGCGGCCACCGGGAACTCCTCGCGGGCTTCGGGCTTGCGAAAGCCGTGGATGCACTTGAGCAGGCGCAGGGTGTGGGCATCCACGGTGTAGATGTGGAAGAGATCGTGCTGCATCAGCCCCACCGCCTGGCCGAACTCGGGCAGGTACTTGCCGAGCAGTCCGTAGCGGTTCATGCGCCGCAGCTGGCGGGCGACGTTGCCGCCGGAGCGCAGCAGCGCCATGAACAGGCTCTGGTGGCGCAGGTCGTCGCGGTACAGGTCGTCGATCTGGTGGCGATGGTCGCGGAGCAGGCGGATGGTGGCGGCGCGCACGCCCTCGATCTCGGGGTGCTCGGCCATCAGCAGGAAGAGCTCGAGCAGCGCCGAGGGGCGCTTGCGGAAGACGTTGCGCGAGCGCGCCTGGATGTAGCTGCCCTTGATCTCGAAGCGCTCGTTGAGCGGCACCGTGGGTAGCGCCTGGCCGGTGTGCAGGATGGCCTCGTCGAAGTGCTGCAGCAGCATGTCGTTGAGACCGGCCAGCGCCGTGACGTGGCGGTAGTAGCGCTTCATGAACTGCTCGACGGCCAGGCGCTCCGGGGTGTCGCGGAAACCGAACAGCTCGGCGATGGTGCGCTGGTGGTCGAACAGCAGCCGATCCTCGGCCCGGTCGGTGAGCATGTGCAGGGCGTAGCGGACCTGCCACAGGAAGGCCTGACCCTGGCTCAGGATGCGCAGCTCGGCATCGTTCATGAAGCTGCCGGCGACCAGGTCCTCGTAGCGCTGGGTGTCGAAGTGGCGCTTGGCCACCCAGCCGATCATCTGGATGTCGCGCAGCCCGCCGGGCGAGCTCTTGATGTTGGGCTCGAGGTGGTACTCGGAGTTGTTGTAGCGGTAATGACGGCTGATCTGCTCCTGCCACTTGGCCTCGAAGAAGCGATCCGCCGGCCACAGCCTATCGGTGGAAAGCCGCGCCTGCATCGCCTTGCGCAGCCGCTCGGGGCCGGCCAGGGTGCGGGTCTCGAGCAGGTTGGTGATCACCGTGACGTCGGCCTCGGCCTCGCGCTCGCAGTCGGCGAGCGAGCGCACGCTGTGGCCGATCTCCAGGCCGATGTCCCACAGGAAGGTGATGAAGGCGGTCAGTGCCTCCCGGAAGGGCGTATCGTCCTCCTCCTCGAGCAGCAGCAGCAGGTCGACGTCGGAGTGGGGGTGCAGCTCGCCGCGGCCGTAACCGCCCACGGCGAGCAGCGCCACGCCGTCGCCGGGCCAGTCGTGCTGTTCCCAGGCGATGGCCAGCAGGCGGTCCAGGCACCAGGCCCGGCCGTGCACCAGATCGCGGATGTCGGCCCCGGCGCGGAAGCGCTCGTCGAGCCGAGCCTGGATGCCCCGCAGCGCCGCCTTGAAGGGGGCGATGGGAGAGCGTTCGCCGGCGAGCTCGGCCCGGAAGGCCTCGACGTCGAAGAGGCTGTGGTCGGGCACGAAGCGGTAGTGGTGCAGCAGCATGGCGTCGACTCAGCGGTCGAGGAAGGAGAGGTCTTCGTCGCTACGCGCGGTCAGCACCTCGACCCCCGTCGCGGTGACCAGCAGCGTGTGCTCCCACTGGGCGGTGAGGCCCTTGTCCTTGGTCACGGCCGTCCAGCCATCGCGCAGCACCTTGGTCTGGTGGCTACCGACGTTGATCATCGGCTCGATGGTGAAGCACATGCCTTCCTCGAGGGCGATATCGGCCTCGGGGGCGTAGCCGTCGTAGTGCAGGATCTGCGGGTCCTCGTGGAAGCCGGCGCCGATCCCGTGGCCGCAGAAGTCGCGCACCACCGAGTAGCCGTTCTCCTCGGCATGGGACTGGATGGCGCGGGCCAGTTCGGACAGGCGCGCGCCCGGGCGCGCTAAGGCCATGCTGCGGTAGAGGCACTCCTGGGTGACGCGGCACAGGCGCTCGCCCTGGATGCTCTCGCCGACGATGAACATCATGCTGGTGTCGCCGTGATAGCCGTCGGCGGTCTTCACGGTGATGTCGATGTTCATGATGTCGCCTTTCTTGAGCTTCTTGGCGTCATCGGGGATGCCGTGGCAGACCACGTGGTTGATCGAGGTGCAGATCGACTTGGGGAAGCCATGATAGTTCAGCGGCGCGGGGGTCGAGCCGAGCTCGTTGACGATGAAGTCGTGGCAGCGCCGGTCGAGTTCGCCGGTGCTCACGCCGGCCTTCACGTGCGGGATGATCATCTCGAACACGCTGGCGGCCTGGCGGCCGGCTTCGCGCATCTTCTCGATCTCGTCGGGCGTCTTGATGGGTACGTTCATGGAATCTCGAATCAGCGGTGGGGCCGCCCGGAAAACGGCAGGGACGGGGAGCGGGTGACTTCATCTTGGAGGTCATCCATGGTATAAAGCTGCGCGCTTTCCTGCAATCGCGGAGCCCCTGTCGGTCCATCGGCACCTCGGCGAGGCACGAGGGAGCGCGTCAATCAATGCAATGCCTTGAAAACACACATGCACCGGCACATGGTCCCGGGTGCTGTCGTGGCCATCCTCGATGACGCGACGGTCGGATCCATGGGGTGCGTGGAGGCCTAACCCGATTTTCCAGGAGTCATCCATGGCACACGTCAACATGCGTGACCTGCTCAAAGCAGGTGCTCACTTCGGTCACCAGACCAAGTACTGGAACCCGAAGATGTCCAAGTTCATCTTCGGTGCCCGCAACAAGATTCATATCATCAACCTCGAGCACACCCTGCCGGCCCTCAACGAGGCCATCGATGTGGTCGAGAAGATGGCAGCGGCAAACAACAAGATCATGTTCGTCGGCACCAAGCGCAGCGCGAGCAAGATCATCAAGGAAGAGGCTAACCGCGTCGGTCAGCCGTTCGTCAACCACCGCTGGCTCGGCGGCATGCTGACGAACTACAAGACCATCCGCGTCTCCATCAAGCGTCTGCGCGAACTCGAAGCCATGCACGAAGACGGCACCTTCGAGAAGCTGACCAAGAAAGAAGTGCTGATGGCGACCCGCGAGCAGGACAAGCTCGAGCGGTCCGTGGGCGGTATCAAGGAAATGGGCGGCCTGCCCGATGCCCTGTTCGTGATCGACGTCGATCACGAGCGCATCGCCATCAACGAGGCGAACAAGCTGGGCATCCCGGTCATCGGCGTGGTGGACACTAACTCCAACCCCGATGGCGTCGACTACGTGATCCCGGGCAACGATGACTCCATCCGCGCCATCCAGATCTACGTCAAGTCCGTCGCCGACGCCTGCGCCCGTGCTAAGGAAGGTCGTCCCGACGAGTTCGTCGAGGTGACCGAAGCCGAAGAGAGCCAGAGCGACGCGGCCGCCGAGTGATCGTCGGCCCGCCTGGGCCGGCCCGTCTGTCGTCGCTTCGGTGACGGCTCGCCGGACAGGCGCAAGGGGGCCCAGGCCCCCTTTTCTCGCTTCTTCTCCGCTATTATTCCAGGTCGAACCATTCAGAGGACACTACCATGGCAGCTATTAGCGCCTCCCAGGTCAAGGAACTGCGCGAGCGTACCGGGCTCGGCATGATGGAGTGCAAGAAGGCACTCACCGAAACCGATGGTGACATCGAGCAGGCGATCGATAACCTGCGCAAGAACTCCGGCCTCAAGGCCGCCAAGAAGGCCGGCCGCACCGCCGCCGAAGGCGCCGTGGTCACCCGTGTGGCCGATGACGGCAGCTACGGCGTGATGGTCGAGATCAACTCCGAGACCGACTTCGTCGCCCGTGACGAGAACTTCACGGCCTTCGCCGAGAAGATCGCCAACGCCTTCTTCACCGCCAAGAGCGAAGACGTGGCCGCCGTGATGGACGGCGAGCTCGAGACCGTTCGCGAGCAGCTGGTGCAGAAGATCGGCGAGAACATCAGCGTGCGTCGCTGCGTCGTGGTCGAGGCCGGCGACGGCAACCTGGTGGGCGAGTACGTCCACGGTGGCCGCATCGGCGTAATGACCGTGCTCAAGGGCGGCAACGCCGAGACGGCCCGTGACGTCGCCATGCACGTCGCCGCCATCAACCCGACCGTGGCGCATCCCGAGGACATGCCTCAGGAGCAGCTGGACGCCGAGAAGGCGATCATCCTGGCCCAGCCGGACATGGCCGGCAAGCCCGAGCAGATCGCCGAGAAGATGGTTCAGGGCCGCCTGAAGAAGTACCTGGCCGAGAACAGCCTGACCGAGCAGGCCTTCGTCAAGAACCCCGACCAGACCGTGGCCGAGTTCGCCAAGGCCGCCGGCGGCGAAGTGATCGGCTTCACCCGCTTCGAAGTGGGCGAGGGCATCGAGAAGGAAGAGGTCGACTTCGCCACAGAAGTCATGGAACAGGCCAAGCGCAGCTAAGGTCGCAGGTTCCAGAGTGACGATGGCGTGCGCGTAAGCGCACGCCATCGCGTATCCGGCCGGTAGATCCGGCCACCCCACCAGGTCCCATGCGTCGAGAATCCCGGAGACATCCCATGACCAGCGCCGATCAACCCGCCCCCAGCAAGCCCGAGAAATCCCGTTCCGAGGTGTCCAAGTACAAGCGTATCCTGCTCAAGCTGTCCGGTGAGGCCCTCACCGGAGATGCCGACTTCGGCATCGACCCCAAGGTGCTGGATCGCCTGGCGCTGGAGATCGGCCAGCTGGTGGGGATCGGCGTTCAGGTCGGCATCGTGGTCGGCGGCGGCAACCTGTTCCGCGGTGCGGCCCTGCACGAGGCGGGCATGGATCGCGTCACCGGCGACCACATGGGCATGCTGGCCACGGTAATGAACGCCCTGGCCATGCGCGACGCCCTGGAGCGCTCCAACATCCGTTCGCGGGTGATGTCGGCGATTCCCATGAGCGGCGTGGTGGAGCATTACGACCGCCGCACCGCCATCCGCTACCTGACCTCCGGCGACGTGGTGATGTTCTCGGCCGGCACCGGCAACCCCTTCTTCACCACCGATTCCGCGGCCTGCCTGCGCGGCATCGAGATCGACGCCGACGTGGTGGTCAAGGCCACCAAGGTGGACGGGGTCTACGACAAGGATCCCGTCAAGCACGCCGATGCGGTCAAGTACGAGCAGCTGTCCTATGATGATGCGCTCGACCAGAAGCTCGGCGTGATGGATTTGACCGCTATCTGCCTGGTGCGGGACCATGACATGCCGGTGCGGGTCTTCAACATGAACAAGCCTGGCGCCCTGCTGAACCTGGTGGTGGGTGGCAAGGAAGGCACGCTGATTGACAGAGGGTGAGACAGTGATCGAAGACATCAAGAAGGATGCGGAAAGCCGCATGAAGAAGAGCCTCGAGGCCCTTCATTCCAACTTCAACAAGATCCGTACCGGTCGGGCGCATCCCAGCATCCTGGATGCGGTGACCGTCGAATATTACGGCAGCCAGATGCCGCTCAACCAGGTGGCCTCGGTCAACGTCGAGGACGCCCGTACCCTGAGCGTGGTGCCCTGGGAGCAGAGCATGGTGCCGAAGATCGAGAAGGCCATCATGACCTCCGATCTGGGCCTCAACCCGGCAAGCGCCGGCAACGTGATTCGCGTGCCGATGCCGATGCTGACCGAGGAGACCCGCAAGGGCTACATCAAGCAGGCCCGCCAGGAAGCCGAGCACGCCCGCGTGGCGGTGCGCAACGTGCGCCGCGATGCCAACGGTGATTTCAAGTCGCTGCTCAAGGACAAGGACATCACCGAGGACGAGCAGCACCAGGGCGAGGACGCGATCCAGAAGCTGACCGACGGCATCGTCGCCGAGATCGACAAGGCGCTGGAGTCCAAGGAACGCGACCTGATGCAGGTCTGAGGACGGCGATCGGCGCAGGCGAGCGCCGCCGGCGACGGAACGCCCCTCGGCGAGCCGCGGGCCCTCGGTCCGCGGCTCGCCGTCCTTCATGCTCTTACCCGCCATGCGAGACATCATGACGTCACCGCAGTCCCCCCGCGGCGTGGCCGCTGCCGACCCCGCCGCCTCCGAGCCCCCGCTGCCGCGCCATGTCGCGATCATCATGGACGGTAACAACCGCTGGGCGAAGGCTCGTGGCCTGTCCGGCATCCGCGGCCACCACGCCGGCGTCGAGGCGGTGCGAGCCGTCATCCGCCGCGCCGCCGAGCGCGGCATCGAGACCCTGACGCTGTTCGCCTTCTCCAGCGAGAACTGGAAGCGCCCCGCCAGTGAGGTCAGTGCCCTGATGGAGCTCTTCCTGATGGCGCTCCAGCGCGAGGTGAAGAAGCTGCATCGCCACGGTCTGCGCCTCTCCGTGATCGGCGAGCGAAGCGGCTTCTCCGCTTCGATCCAGAAACATATCGAGAGCGCCGAGGCGCTGACCCGCGACAACACCGGCCTGCACCTGGTGATCGCGGCGAACTATGGCGGTCGCTGGGACATCGCCTGCGCCGCGCGTCGCCTGGCCGAGCGGGTCGCCGCCGGCGAACTCGCCCCCGAGGCGATCGACGAGCAGGCCATGGACGAGGCGGTGAGCCTCGCCGGCGATGCGCCGGTGGACCTGTGCATCCGCACCAGCGGCGAGCAGCGCATCTCCAACTTCCTGCTCTGGCAGATGGCCTACGCCGAGCTTCATTTCACGCCCGTGCTGTGGCCGGATTTCGACGGCGAGGCCTTCGATTCTGCCCTGGCCGATTACCAGGGGCGCAAGCGGCGCTTCGGCATGACCGACGAACAGCTCGAAGCGCAGCTGGGGGAGTAACACGTGCTCAGACAACGCATCATCACCGCGGCCTGGCTGGCCCCCCTGGCCCTGTTCGGCCTGTTCGGCCTCGACGGCACGGGGTTCGGCCTCTTCACCGCGGCCATCGTGCTGCTCGGCGCCTGGGAGTGGGCCAACCTCGCCGGCGTCGCCCTGCCGGGGCGCCGCCTGCTGCCGGTGGCCGGCCTGGCCGTGCTGATCGCGCTGTGCTGGTCCACCGGCGTGGCCTGGGAGAGCTGGCCGCTGTGGCTCGGCGCGCTGGGCTGGCTGGTCAACCTCTACTGGGTGACCGGCTATCCCCAGCGCCTGGCGCAGTGGCAGTCGACCGGCATGCGCCTGGCCATGGGCCTGTGGGTGCTGCTGCCGACCTGGATCGGCTTCAACGTGCTGCGCGAGAGCGGCGCCGTCTGGCTGCTCTTCGTGCTGCTGCTGGTGTGGGGCGCCGATATCGGCGCCTACTTCGTCGGCCGAGGGTTCGGGCGTCGCAAGCTGGCGCCCGCCGTCAGCCCCGGCAAGACGTGGGAGGGCGTGGCCGGGGGCCTCGCGGTCACCGCCGCGCTGGCGGCCGTCTTCGCCGTCTGGCAGGGCCTCGGCCTCGCCTCCGGTCTGGCACTGCTGGGCGCGACCCTGGTGGTGACCCTGGCTTCGGTGCTGGGCGATCTGCTCGAGAGCATGCTCAAGCGTCATCGCGGCATCAAGGACTCCAGCCGGCTGTTGCCGGGTCACGGCGGGGTGCTCGACCGCATCGACAGCCTGACCGCGGCGGTACCGCTGTTCGCGCTGTTGCAGGGTGGCGTACTGTGATGCCGCGCCGGGTGACCGTGCTGGGCGCGACCGGTTCCATCGGCACCAGCACCCTGGAGGTGCTGGCTCGCCACCCGGATCGCTACCAGGTGCACGCGCTGACCGCCCATCGCTCCCGGGAGGCGCTGCTGGCCCAGTGCCGGGTTCACCGGCCGGCGCTGGCCGTGCTCGACGCCGAGGACGACGCCGCCTGGCTGCGCGCGCGCCTGGGCGAGGCGGGCCTGGCTACCGAGGTGCGCGCCGGCGCCGACGCCCTGGTCGAAGTCGCCGAGGCCGCCGAGGTGGACACCGTGATGGCGGCCATCGTCGGGGCCGCCGGCCTGCTGCCGACGCTCGCTGCCGTGCGTGCCGGCAAGCGGGTACTGCTGGCCAACAAGGAGGCCCTGGTGATGTCCGGTGCGCTGTTCATGGACGCGGTGGCGCGCCACGGCGCCACCCTGCTGCCTATCGATTCCGAACATAATGCCATCTACCAGTGTCTACCCGTCGAGCATCGCGGCGGCCTCGCGCGTCACGGAGTGACCCAGCTGCTGCTGACCGCCTCGGGCGGCCCCTTTCGCGGCTGGACGGCGGCCGATCTCGCCGCCGTGACCCCGGATCAGGCCTGCGCCCACCCCAACTGGTCGATGGGGCGCAAGATCTCGGTGGACAGCGCCAGCCTGATGAACAAGGGGCTCGAGCTGATCGAGGCGTGCTGGCTCTTCGATGCCCGCCCCGATCAGGTGCAGGTGGTGGTGCACCCGCAGAGTGTGATCCACTCCATGGCCGCCTACAGCGACGGCTCGGTGATCGCCCAGCTGGGCAACCCGGACATGCGCACGCCGATCGTCTATGGGCTGGCCTGGCCGGAGCGCATCGAGGCCGGCGTCGAGGCGCTGGATCTCTTCCAGGTTGCGCGGCTCGACTTCGAGCCCGCCGATGAAATCGCCTTCCCCTGCCTGCGCCTGGCCCGCGAGGCCATGGCGGCTGGGGGGACAGCGCCGGCGGTGCTCAACGCCGCCAACGAGGTGGCGGTGGAGGCCTTTCTCGATGGCCGCCTCGGCTTCACCGGCATCGGCGAACTGGTGGCGCGAGTGCGCGATACACGCCCGGTCGAGGCCGCCCGGGATCTCGAGACCGTCCTCGCGGCCGATGCCCTCGCCCGGCAGGCGGCACATGACTGGCTGGCGCGGCAATGAGGCGCGCGCCATGACGCTGTTGACTGCAAGGAGATTGACGTGGGCCTGATCCAGAACGTGCTGGCCGTCATCGTGGTACTCGGCCTGTTGATCACCTTTCACGAGTTCGGCCACTTCTGGGTGGCGCGGCGCTGCGGCGTCAAGGTGCTGCGCTTCTCGGTGGGCTTCGGCAAGCCGCTGTGGTCGCGCCGGGACCGCCACGGTACCGAGTTCGCGGTGGCCGCCATCCCGCTGGGCGGCTACGTGAAGATGCTCGACGAGCGCGAGGGTCCCGTCGACCCCGCCGAGCAGCACCTCGCCTTCAACAACAAGACCGTCTGGCAGCGTATCGCGGTGGTCTCCGCCGGCCCCCTGGCCAACTTCCTGCTGGCCATCGTCGCCTACTGGGCGCTGTTCGTGGCGGGCACCACCACGGTGGCGCCTGTGGTCGGCAGCGTGGCCCCCGACTCCCCGGCGAGCCAGGGCGGGCTCGCGCCGGGTCAGGAGATCACCGCGGTGCAGGGCGCGGCGGTGCGCTCCTGGGAGGAGATCAACCTCAAGCTGGTGTCGGCGATCGGCGAGAGCGGCGCGCTCACGGTGGCGGCGCGTGACGACGCCACCGCCGTTCCCCGGACCTATCGACTGCCGGTCGAGGACTGGCTGGTGCGACAGGACCCGCCGCGTCCGTTGGCGACCCTGGGCGTCACGCCCTGGCGTCCCGAGATCCCGGCGGTGTTGGGTCAGGTGGTCGAGGGCGAGGCCGCCGCCGAGGCCGGCCTGCAGGCCGGTGACGAGGTGGTGGCGGTCAACGGTGAGCCGGTGGCCGACTGGATGGCCTTCGTCGATCGCGTTCGCGAGAGCCCCGGCGAGACCCTCGAGGTCGCGGTGCGCCGCGACGGCGAGCGGCGCTCGCTCTCCCTCACGCCCCGGCGCCGCGCGCAGGAGACAGGGGAGGCCATCGGCTATATCGGCGCCGGCGCCGAGCCCGTCTCCTGGCCCGAGGAGTATCGCCGCGAGATCCGCTATGGGCCGCTGGCCGCCGTCGGCGAGTCGCTGTCGCGCACCGGCGAGATGACGGTGCTGACCCTGGGCGCCATTCGCAAGATGGTGGTGGGGCTGATCTCGCCGTCGAACCTCTCCGGCCCGATCACCATCGCGCGCATCGCCGGGGATTCGGCGCGCAGCGGTCTCGAGAGCTTCGTCAGCTTCCTGGCCTACCTCTCGATCAGCCTCGGGGTGCTGAACCTGCTGCCGATCCCGGTGCTCGACGGCGGCCACTTGCTCTATTACTTCGTCGAAGTGGTGCGCGGTCGTCCGGTCTCCGAGCAGGCCCAGGCGGTGGGGTTGCGCATCGGCCTGGCCCTGGTCGGCACCCTGATGCTGATGGCGCTCTATTTCGACCTGATGCGGCTCTGGTAGCCGGGCGTCGGCTTGTCAGTGGCCATGACAAATGTATAAGGTGCCTGTCTGGACCGGACGGCAGACCAACGCGAGCGAATCGATTGCATGAAAATCAAGACCATCGGACTGGCGGCGCTGCTGCTTGCCGGTGCCCAGGCGGCACTGGCGGATCCCTTTGACGTATCCGACATCAGGGTGGAAGGACTGCAGCGGGTCTCTCCCGCCTCCGTGTTCAACGCCTTCCCCGTCAGTGCCCGCGATCGGGTCGACGAGCGCGAACTGGCCGAGGCGGCTCGCGAGCTCTTCGCCACCGGCCTGTTCGAGGACGTGAGCCTGGCCCGCGAGGGCGATGTGCTTATCATCCAGGTGGTCGAGCGGCCGACGCTGGCGCGTCTCAATATCGAGGGCAACAGCCAGATTCCTGATGAGGACCTGCGCGATGGCCTCAAGCAGGCCGGCCTCGACGAGGGCCAGGTCCTGCAGCTCTCGACCCTCGAGGAGATCCAGCGCGAGCTGGAGGGCGTCTATCAGTCCCAGGGGCGCTACAGCGCCCGCATCGAGACCTCCGTCGAGGAGGTGCGCGAGGGGCAGGTCCAGGTCAACATCGACATCGACGAGGGCGCGGTCGCCAAGATTCGCCAGATCAACATCGTCGGCAATCGCGATTTCGACGACGAGCGCCTGCGAGAGCTCTTCGAGCTCGAGGACTCCCCGGGCTGGTTCTTCGGCTGGTTCTCCAGCGACGAGTACTCCCGCGAGGCCCTGGCCGGCGATCTGGAGCGGCTGCGCTCCTTCTACCTGGATCGCGGCTACGTGAACTTCGCTATCGAGTCCTCCCAGGTCTCGATCAGCCCCGACAAGTCGAAGATCTTCGTCACCGTCAACGTCGACGAGGGACGCCAGTACCGCCTCGGCGACATCCGCTTCTCCGGTGACCTGCGCATCGCCGAGCGCGAGGCCCGGGAACTGCTCGAGGTCGAGAGCGGTGAGATCTTCTCGCGCAGCGACGTTACCGCCTCCACGGAGGCCCTGCGCTCGCGACTCGGCGCCGAGGGCTTCGCCTTCGCCAATGTCGATGGCATTCCCGAGGTCGCCGCCGCCGGCGACACCGTGGATCTGATCTTCCGTGTCGAGCCTGGCGAGCGCGCCTACGTGCGTCGCATCGAGTTCACCGGCAACACCACCACCCAGGACGAGGTGCTGCGCCGGGAAATGATCCAGATGGAGGGCGCGCCGGCCTCCACCGAGTCGATCAGCCGCTCGAAGCAGCGCCTCGAGCGCCTGGGCTTCTTCAAGCAGGTCGACGTCGAGACGCGGCCCGTGGCCGGCCAGCCCGACAAGCTCGACGTCACCTACACGGTGGAGGAGCAGCCCTCGGGCTCGATCTCGGCGAGCATCGGCTTCTCGCAGAGCGCCGGGGTGATCTACGGCGCCTCGCTCTCCCAGAACAACTTCCTGGGCACCGGTAACCGCGTCAACATCGGCGCCCAGCGCAGCGACACCTATACCAGCCTCAATTTCGGCTTCACCGATCCCTACTGGACCCTCGACGGCATCTCCCGCGGCTACAACCTCTTCTACCGCGAGACCGACTACGAGGATTCCGACATCTCGACCTACTCCACCGACTCCTTCGGTGGCGGGATCAACTTCGGCTATCCGATCAACGAGCTGACTCGCCTGAACTTCGGCGCCAGCGTCGAGGATCTGTCGATCAAGACCTACCGCGACACCTCCTCTGAGGTCCAGCGCTACGTCGAAGATCAGGGAGGCGACGCACAGAGCCTGAAGCTCTCAGCCAGCTGGACCCGCAACAACCTCAACCGCGGAATCATGCCGACCGCCGGCAGCTACCAGCGTCTGTCGCTGGAGTCCGCGGTGCCGGGCAGCGATGCCGAGTACTACAAGCTGCGCGCCCGGGCCCGCCAGATCTTCCCGTTCAACGAGGAGCAGACCTGGGGGCTGAAGTTCAGCGGCGAGCTGGGCTACGCCGACACCGTCGGCAACGATCCCTATCCGTTCTACGAGAACTTCTTCTCCGGCGGCCTCGGGTCGGTGCGCGGTTTCACCGGCAACACCCTGGGCACGCCCACCACGCCACCGGAAGGCACCAGCGGTGAGGATCGCACCCTGGGCGGCAACGTCCTGGTCGAGGGCAGTGCCGAGGTGCTCTTCCCGGTGCCCTTCGTTGAGGATCAGCGCTCGCTGCAGGCCTCGCTGTTCCTGGACGCCGGTAACACCTTCCTCACCGGCTGCTATCCGGTGCGCGATGAAGAAGCCGGCCGCCAGCGCTGCGAGTCCGGCGTGGATCTGGGTGAGCTGCGCTACAGCGCCGGCCTCGGGCTCTCCTGGTTGACGCCGGTGGGGCCGCTGACCTTCAGCGTCGCCGAGCCGCTCAACGACAAGGACGGGGACGATACTCAGTTCTTCCAGTTCTCGCTGGGTCAGACGTTCTGATCCGGCCCCGTTCCTAGGAATTTCGCCGCATGCGCACGCTCCCCGCCGCCCTCTGCCTCTGCCTGCTGGTCGCCACCACCGCGTCGGCCCAGGCCGATGAGGTGGCCGTGCTCGACTGGCGCGCCGCGCTGATGGAGACCGATGCCGCCGAGCGCACCATGTCCGCGCTGAGCAATCGTCTCGCCGACCGGCAGCAGGAGGCGAAGGCCCTGGGCGAGGAGCTCCAGCAGATGCAGCAGCGCCTGCAGGCCTCGGGCGAGAGCATGACCGAGACCGAGCGGCGCACCAGCCTCCAGGACTTCCAGCGCAAGGGTCAGCGTTTCGAGGCGCTGCGCCGGGAGATCGGCCGGGCGCGCCGCGAGGCCGAGCAGGGCTTCCTCCAGGAGGCCGAGCCCAGGCTGGATCAGGCGGTTCGGCAGGTCATCGAGCGCCATGGCGTGGAGGTGCTGGTGGATCCCAACGGCGTGCTGCACGCCGAGCAGGACCTGCAGGACCTGACCGGCGAGGTCACCGAACGCCTCAACGCCCTCTACTAGCCGGCCGTCCCCACACGATAGTGAGTTTCCATGAATCAAGACGCCCGAACCCTCACACTGGCCGAGATCGCCACGCGCCTGGGAGCCTGCCTCAAGGGCGACGGCGAGCGGCGGGTGAGCGGCCTGGCCACGCTGCGCGACGCCACGCCGGATCAGGTGGCCTTCCTCGCCAACCGTGCCTACCTCAAGGACCTGCCCGAGACGCGTGCCGCCGCGGTGCTGCTGGCACCTGCTCACGGCGAGGCCTGCCCGGTGGCGTGCCTGGAGCTGGATAATCCTTACCTCGGCTATGCCGAGCTCTCGCGCCTCTTCGATCCTCTGGTCGGGCGGACGCCGTCAGGCACTCATCCCACGGCGGTGGTCGCCGATGACGTTCGCCTGGGCGAGAACGTGGCCATCGGTCCTCAGGCAGTGATCGAGGAAGGGGTCGAGTTGGGCGACGACGTCGTGATCGGTGCCGGCTGCGTGGTGGGCGCGGATTCGCGTATCGGCGCCGGCTCGCGCCTGCACGCCAACGTCACGGTCTGCCACGGGGTGGTGATCGGCCAGCGTGCCATCCTCCACAGCGGCTGCGTGATTGGCGGCGACGGCTTCGGCTTCGCCCATGACGGCGGGCGCTGGCACAAGATCGCCCAGCTGGGCGGGGTGGTGCTGGGCGACGACGTCGAGATCGGCAGCTGCTCGAGCATCGACCGCGGGGCACTCGGCGACACCGTGATCGGCGACGACGTGAAGATCGACAGCCAGGTGCAGATCGCCCACAACGTGCAGATCGGCGACCACAGCGCCCTGGCCGGCTGCGTGGGCATCGCCGGCTCCACCCGGGTGGGCAAGCACTGCATGCTGGGCGGTGGCGTGGGGCTCTCCGGCCACCTGACCATCGTCGACGGCGTGCAGGTCACCGGCATGAGCCTGGTGACCAATTCGCTCCTCGAGCCCGGCATCTACTCCTCGGGCACCGGCGCCATGGACAACGCCCAGTGGCGTCGCAACGCGGTGCGCTTCAAGCAGCTCGACGACATCGCGCGTCGCCTGTCACGTCTCGAGAAGGTCGGTCGCAGCGGTTGAGGCCCGACCACAGGGCGGTATAATCCCCCGCCTGTCTTCGCCGGCGCCCGAGCGCCGGCCGTGCCCCTCCCCGGGAAGGGCATCCTGTCATTTCAGAGGTTGCTACGATGGTAATGGACATCAACGAGATTCGTGAGTATCTGCCCCACCGCTATCCTTTCCTGCTGGTGGATCGGGTCACGGAGCTCACGCTGGGAGAATCCATCGTTGCCTACAAGAATGTCAGCATCAATGAGCCCTTCTTCAACGGCCACTTCCCGCACCACCCGATCATGCCCGGCGTGCTGGTGGTCGAGGCCCTGGCCCAGGCCTGCGGCATCCTCGGCTTCAAGACCGTCAACAAGCTGCCCGCCGACGGCTACGTCTACTACCTCGTCGCCAGCGACAACGTGCGCTTCAAGCGCCCGGTGATGCCCGGCGACCAGCTGGTGCTCGAGGCCCGGGTCGAGCGCACCAAGCGCGGCATCTGGAAGTTCGCCTGCCGCGCCACCGTGGACGGCGAGCTGGCCTGCGAGGCCGACATCACCTGTGCCGAGAGGAAGGTCGCTTGATACACCCCACCGCCCTCATCGATCCCGCGGCGCGCCTGGCCGATGATGTCGAGGTCGGCCCCTTCACGGTGATCGGGGCCGATGTCGAGATCGGGCCCGGCAGCCGCATCGGCCCCCATGTCGTGATCAAGGGGCCCACCGTGCTGGGTGCGCGCACCCGCATCTTCCAGTTCGCCTCGGTGGGCGAGGATTGCCAGGACAAGAAGTACGCCGGCGAGCCGACCCGTCTGGTGATGGGCGACGACAACGTCATCCGCGAGGGCGTCACCCTGCACCGCGGTACCGTCCAGGATCGCGGCGAGACCGTCGTCGGCTCGCGCAACCTCTTCATGGCCTACGTCCACGTCGGCCATGACTGCGTGATCGGCAACGACGGCATCTTCGCCAATCAGGTGACCCTGGCCGGTCACGTCCGGCTGGGCGACTCCGTCATCCTCGGCGGCCTCTCGGCAGTTCATCAGTTCTGCCACTTCGGCGACCACGCCATGGCCGGCGGCGGCTCGATCATCACCAAGGACACCCCGGCCTACGTGATGATCAACGGCAACCCGGCCCAGGTCCACGGCCTCAATCTGGTCGGGCTGCGGCGGCGTGGCTTCTCCAAGGAGGCCATCCGCGGCCTGAGCGAGGCCTACAAGCTGGTCTATCGCCAGGGGCTGACCACCGACCAGGCGCTGGAGCAGCTCCGCGCGCGCTTCGCGCTGCCCGAGACCGAGATCTTCGCCGCCTCCATCGAGGCCTCGACCCGCGGCATCATCCGCTGAGGGAGGCGCGAACATGACGGTGCGTCGCGTCTATCTCGTCGCCGGCGAGCTCTCCGGCGACATCCTCGGCGCCGGCCTGATGCGCGCGCTCAAGGCGCGCCATCCCGGCGTCGAGTTTCGCGGCATCGGCGGCCCGCGGATGATCGCGGAGGGTATCGAATCCCGCTATCCCCTGGAGACGCTCTCGGTGATGGGCCTCGTGGAGGTGCTCAAGCACCTGCCGGGGCTGGTGCGGGTGCGCCGTGCGCTGAAGCGCGATGCGCTGGCCTGGCGGCCGGACATCATGGTCGGTATCGACGCCCCGGACTTCAATCTGGGCCTCGAGCGGCAGCTTCGCGAGGCCGGCATCACCACCGCCCACTACGTCAGTCCCTCCGTGTGGGCCTGGCGCCAGGGGCGCGTCAAGGGCATCGCCAGGTCCGTGGATGCCATGCTCACCTTCCTGCCCTTCGAGGCGGCCTTCTACGTGCGCCACCGGGTGCCCGTGGCCTTCGTTGGCCATCCGCTGGCCGACGAGCTACCCCTGGAGAATGACCGCGAGGCGGCCCGCCATGCGCTCGGACTGGCGCAGGACAAGAAGGCCCAGCACGAGGCGACACAGGACAAGGGGGCAACGGCGGGACCGCTGCTGGCGGTGCTGCCCGGCTCGCGCGCCAACGAGATCCGTTTTTTGGGCGAGACCTTCCTCGCGGCCGTCGAACGCCTGTGCCGGGAGCGCCCGACGCTTTCGGTGGTGATCCCGGCCGCCACGCCGGCGCGGCGCAGCGAGCTCGAGACGCTGCTGGCGACGCGCCCGTCTCTCGAGGAGCGCGTGACCCTGGTCGACGGGCGGTCGCGGGAGGCCATGGTGGCTTCCGACGCCGTACTGCTGGCCTCCGGCACCGCGGCGCTGGAGGCGATGCTCTGCCATCGGGCGATGCTGGTGGCCTACAAGATGGCGCCGGCGACCCACTGGCTGGCCAAGCGGCTGGTCAACACCGAGTGGATCTCGCTGCCCAACCTGATCGCCCGCGAGACCCTGGTGCCGGAGCTGATCCAGGACGCGGCGAGCCCGGAAGCCATTGCCGCCCAGCTCGCCGAGATGCTCGACGACGAGGAGGCACGCAAGGCCCTGGAGGCGCGCTTCGCTTCGATGCATGCGGCACTTCAGCGCGACGCCAGCCGACGCGCCAGCGAGGCCATCGAGGCGCTGGTGGAAGGGCGCGCCCTGCCGGCGAGCGTGGCCCCCGAGGCGGGCGAGGTCGCGATCGCCGAGGGCTCCTGATGAAGAGCATGCGATGAAGGACCGGTCATGAAGAAAAAGACGCTGCCGCCGCTCTCGATCGACTACGCCGGCGATCGGCTGGCCGGAGTCGACGAGGTCGGCCGCGGCCCGCTGATCGGCCCGGTGGTCGCCGCGGCGGTGATCCTCGATCCCGCGCGGCCCATCGAGGGGCTGAATGACTCCAAGGCGCTCACGGCGCGGCGGCGCGAGTCGCTGGACCGCGAGATTCGCAGCCGCGCGCTGGCCTTCGCCGTGGCCGAGGCCAGCGCCGCCGAGGTCGATGCGCTCAACGTCTTTCATGCGACTCATCTCGCCATGCGTCGCGCCATCGATGCCTTGGCGCCGGGGGCCGAATACCTGCTGGTGGACGGCAATCGCCTGCCCGGGCATCATGTTCCCGGCCAGGCCGTGGTCAAGGGCGATGCCCGCCATCCGGCCATCGCCGCCGCCTCGATACTGGCCAAGGTCGAGCGCGACGCCGGCATGGTGGCCCTCGATGACCGATACCCCGAGTATGGCTTCGCCCGCCACAAGGGCTACCCGACCCGCGAGCACCTGGCCGCCCTGGTGCGCCTGGGGCCGCTGCCCGAGCATCGCCGCTCCTTCGGCCCGGTAAAGCGCCAGTTGGAGTTGCTTTAGTCCCGTAGCAGTGCCCGCTAAGAGGGGCGCCGGGGACGAGTCGAAGAGGAGGTCTTTTGCCAGGGGCGAGGCGGAAGAAGAAGAACATCCGGTGGATGTTCTTCCCGCCGAGCGGGTTGGCCACGGATGGCCAACCCAGGCCCTGCAAGCGGCGCAGGATGCGAGAGCGCCGCAGGGCAAAAGTAGCGCCCAGGGAGGGGTTCACAGCGCCTCCTCGCAGACTCGTCGACGGATCGGCCCCGAGGACAGCGCCGAAGTCGCTAGCTCTGTGCCTTCTCTTTTTCGCTGATTCATTCATCACCCAAGCCCGAGTCCGTCATGACCGCACCCTTTGTTCATCTTCGCGTTCACAGCGAATTCTCCCTGGTCGACGGCCTGGTGCGTCTCAAGCCGCTGATCAAGGCCGCCGTGGCCCAGGGCCTGCCGGCCGTGACGCTGACCGACGAGACGAACCTCTTCGGCCTGGTCAAGTTCTACACGGGCGCCCAGGGCGCCGGGCTCAAGCCGATCATCGGCAGCGACCTGTGGCTGGCCAATCCCCACGATGAGGCGCACCCCTATCGCCTGACCCTGCTGGCCATGGACAACACCGGCTATCGTAACCTCACCGAGCTGATCTCCCGGGGCTGGATGCACGGCCAGCGCCAGGGTCAGGCGCTGCTCGACAAGGCCTGGGTGCTGGAGCAGAGCGCGGGGCTGATCGCGCTCTCCGGCGGCCGGGAAGGCGAGGTGGGGCGCCACCTGCTCAGCGATCATCATGACGAGGCTCGCGAGCTGCTCGAGGAGTGGAACGCCGCCTTCCCGGGGCGCTTCTATCTGGAGCTGACCCGCACCGGCCGCTCCCTGGAGGAGGAGTGCGTGCACCTCTCGGTGGATCTGGCCATCGAGACCGGCACCCCGGTGGTGGCCACCAACGACGTGCGCTTCCTCGAGCGCGAGGACTTCTGGGCTCACGAGACCCGGGTGGCCATCGGCGAGGGCAAGGCGCTGGACGACAAGCGCCGCGAGCGGCGCTACACCGAGGAGCAGTACCTCAAGAGCCCCGAGGAGATGGCCGAGCTCTTCGCCGATATCCCCGAGGCCATCGAGAACAGCGGCATGATCGCCGCGCGCTGCAACGTCGACGTGCGCCTGGGTGAGATCTTCCTGCCCGAGTTCGAGATCCCCGAGGGGCTGACCCAGGACGAGTTCTTCCGCAAGATATCCCACGACGGCCTTACCGAGCGCCTGAGTTTCCTCTTCCCGGCCGAGCGCTACCCCCGGGACGGGGCCGAGTATGCCGAGATCGATGCCCGCTACCGCGAGCGCCTCGACTTCGAGCTCAACATCATCATCCAGATGGGCTTCCCCGGCTATTTCCTGATCGTGATGGACTTCATCCAGTGGGCCAAGGACAACGACGTCCCGGTGGGCCCGGGGCGCGGTTCCGGTGCCGGCTCGCTGGTGGCCTACGCGCAGAAGATCACCGATCTCGACCCCATCGGCTACGACCTGCTGTTCGAGCGCTTCTTGAACCCCGAGCGGGTCTCGATGCCCGACTTCGACGTCGACTTCTGCATGGAGAAGCGCGATCGGGTCATCGACTACGTGGCCGACCGCTACGGCCGGGACGCCGTCTCGCAGATCGTCACCTTCGGCACCATGGCCGCCAAGGCGGTGGTGCGCGACGTGGCGCGCGCCCAGGGCAAGCCCTATTCGCTCGGCGACAAGCTCTCCAAGCTGATCCCCTTCGAGGTCGGCATGACGCTGGCCAAGGCCATCGAGTCGGAGCCGGCGCTCAAGGAGTACCTCGAGGCCGACGAGGAGGCCGCCGAGATCTGGGAGATGGCGAAGAAGCTCGAGGGCATCACCCGGGGCACCGGCAAGCACGCCGGGGGCGTGGTGATCGCGCCGACCAAGCTCACCGACTTCTCGCCGCTGCTCTGCGATGAGGATGGCAACGGCCTGGTGGTGCAGTTCGACAAGAACGACATCGAGGACGCGGGCCTGGTCAAGTTCGACTTCCTGGGCCTGCGCACCCTGACCATCATCGACTGGGCGCTGGAGATGGTCGACAAGGTGCGCGCCGTCGAGGGGCAGGGCGCACTGGACATCGACACCATTCCGCTGGACGACGCCCCGACCTTCGAGATGCTCAAGAAGGCCGAGACCACCGCGGTCTTCCAGCTCGAATCCCGCGGCATGAAGGAGCTGATCAAGCGCCTGCTGCCCGATTCGCTGGAGGACATGATCGCCCTGGTGGCGCTGTTCCGCCCCGGCCCCCTGCAGTCGGGCATGGTCGACGACTTCATCAACCGCAAGCACGGCCGGGCGGAGATCTCCTATCCCCACCCGGACTACCAGCACGAGCTCCTGAAGCCGGTGCTCGGGCCCACCTACGGCATCATCCTCTACCAGGAGCAGGTGATGCAGATCGCCCAGGTGATGGCCGGCTACAGCCTGGGCCAGGCCGACATGCTGCGCCGCGCCATGGGCAAGAAGAAGCCCGAGGAGATGGCCAAGCAGCGCGCGGGCTTCATGGAAGGCTGCGCGACCAACGGCATCGACAAGGATCTTGCCGGCAACATCTTCGACCTGGTGGAGAAGTTCGCCGGTTACGGCTTCAACAAGTCGCACTCGGCGGCCTATGCGCTGGTCTCCTACCAGACCGCCTGGCTCAAGGCGCACTATCCCGGGCCCTTCATGGCCGCGGTGATGTCCACCGAGATGGACAACCTCGACAAGGTGGTGCCGCTGATCGAGGAGTGCCGCCACCTGGGGCTCACGGTGACCCCGCCGGACGTCAACGTCGGCGGCTACAAGTTCACCGTCGATGAGCAGGCGCGGGTGGTCTACGGCCTGGGCGCGATCCGCGGCGTCGGCGAGGGCCCGATCGGCGCCATCGTCGAGGCTCGCGAGGCGGGCGGCCCGTTCGCGGATCTCTTCGACTTCTGCCGCCGGGTCGACCCCAAGCGCATGAACAAGCGTACCCTGGAGGCGCTGATCCGCTCCGGGGCGCTGGACACCCTGGGGCCGAGCCGCGCGGTGCTTACCGCGGCGCTGGAGGATGCCCTCAAGGCCGCGGCCCAGAACCAGACCAACCAGAACCTCGGCATGGTCGACATGTTCGGCGAGGCCTTCGCCGCGCCGGAAGAGGAGCAGCAGGACGCCTACGGCGACTATCGCCAGGCGCGGGAGTGGAGCGACAAGGAGCGCCTGGCCGGCGAGAAGGACACCCTGGGGCTCTACCTCACCGGCCATCCCATCGACGAGTACGAGCAGGAGCTCGCGCGCTTCGTCTCCACCCGCATCAGCGACCTCAAGCCTTCCCGGGAGCCCCAGCGGGTGGCCGGCCTGGTGGTCGGCGTGCGCACCATGAAGTCCAAGCGCGGCGACACCATGGCCTTCATCACCCTGGACGATCGCACCGGGCGCATCGAGGCGTCGCTGTTCGGCGAGCTCTTCGATCAGCTGCGCGGCCGGCTCGAGGCCGACCAGGTGATGATCGTCGAGGGCGAGGTCTCCAGCGACGACTACTCCGGCGGCCTGCGTCTGCGCGGCAAGGAGGTCACCCCCATGGTCGAGGCGCGCAGCCGCTTCGCACAGGCGGTGGAGCTCTCCCTGGACGGCGGGCGCCTCAACGGCCGCCTGGTCGACAGTCTGCGCGCGAGCCTCGCGCCCTTCTGCGACGAGGCGGGCCTGCCGGTGCGGCTGCGCTACCGCAACGCCGAGGCCACGGGCTGGATGGAGCTCGCCGAGCAGTGGCGCGTCATCCCCTCCGATGAGCTGCTGACGGGGCTGCGTGAGGTGCAGGGGCAGGATGGCGTGCGGCTGAAGTATCGCTAGACCGGCGGTGGGCGATAGCAGCGTGCTGTGGTTCGTATGATATCGGCGAGAGCCGCCGGGTCGACGTCTCCGGCGCCAGCGCAGCGTGTCCGGCGACGGCGCTCCAGGGAGGCGCTGTGAACCCCTCCCTGGGCGCTACATTTGCCGTCCCTGGCAAATGACCTCCCTTCCGCGCTGTCCCCGGCACTCCTCGTTTCGACGCTATCCGCTGTTGCCTTGCGCCTTGCGTTGAGGGTGCGATAATGCCTGCCACGCTTATTTTTTTGGCATCGCCCTCCCGCGTGGGAGGGGCGGTGAAACACGACAAGGCGTCTGGCCAATGAATCCGAACTATCTCGACTTCGAACAGCCCATTGCCGAGCTCCAGGCCAAGATCGAGGAGCTGCGGCTGGTCGGCAACGACAGCCAGGTCAATCTCAGCGACGAGATCGGTCGTCTCGAGGAGAAGAGCCGCAAGCTCACCGAGTCGATCTTCAGGGACCTCTCTCCCTGGCAGGTCTCCCAGCTGTCGCGGCATCCCCAGCGGCCCTACACCCTGGACTACCTGGAGCATGTCTTCACCGACTTCGACGAGCTCCACGGCGATCGCCACTTCGCCGACGATGCCGCCATCGTCGGCGGGGTCGCGCGGCTGGACGACAAGCCGGTGATGGTGATCGGCCACCAGAAGGGTCGCGACGTGAAGGAGAAGGTGCGTCGCAACTTCGGCATGCCGCGCCCCGAGGGGTATCGCAAGGCGTGCCGGCTGATGGAGATGGCCGAGCGCTTCAAGATGCCGGTGCTGACCTTCATCGACACCCCCGGCGCCTATCCCGGCATCGACGCCGAGGAGCGCGGCCAGTCCGAGGCCATCGCCTACAACCTGGCGGTGATGTCGCGGCTCAAGACGCCGATTCTCGCCACCGTGGTGGGCGAGGGCGGCTCCGGCGGGGCGCTCGCCATCGGCGTCTGCGATGAGCTCGCCATGCTGCAGTACTCCACCTACTCGGTGATCTCCCCCGAGGGCTGCGCCTCCATCCTGTGGAAGAGCGCCGAGAAGGCGCCCGATGCGGCCCAGGCCATGGGCATCACCGCCGAGCGCCTCAAGGAGCTGGGCCTGGTCGATACCCTGATCGCGGAGCCGCTAGGCGGTGCCCACCGCCATCCGGTGACCACCGGCGAACGGATCAAGGCCTCGCTGCTGGCGAGTCTCGACCGTCTCGAGGCGATGGACACGGAGACGATGCTCGAGCGCCGCTATGAGCGCCTGATGAGCTACGGCTCCCCGGTGTAAGCCCTCGATGCGCGATACAAGCGCGCTGCAGCCCCTGATCGACGACGCCCTGGCGGATACCCCGCCGGGGCGTTGCGTCTGGGTCGCCCTGTCGGGCGGCCTGGACTCCAGCCTGCTGCTGGCCCTGGCGGCCCACGCCTGCCGTCGTCATGCTCGCCCCCTGCGTGCGCTGCACGTCCATCACGGCCTGCAGGCCGCCGCCGCCGACTTCGAGCGCCACTGCCGACGACTCGCCTCGCGGCTCGGCGTGCCGCTGTGGGTCGAGCGCGTCGATGTCGATCCGTCCGCCGGCCAGGGCTGCGAGGCGGCGGCCCGCGAGGCGCGCTATGCCGCCTTCGCCCGGCGCCTGGCGCCGGGCGAGACCCTATGGCTGGCCCAGCACGCGGACGATCAGGCCGAGACCCTGCTGCTCGCCGCCCTGCGCGGAAGCGGGGCGCGCGGCCTGGCCGGCATGCCGTCGGGCCGCGACGGACCTGGGCATCGCCTGGCGCGTCCGCTGCTCGGCGCATCGCGGGCCACGCTCGAGGCCGAGGCGAGGCGCCGCGGGCTCGCCTGGGTGGAGGATCCCACCAACGCCGACGAGAGCCTGGATCGCAACTTCCTGCGCCACCGCGTGCTGCCGCTGCTCGAGACCCGCTGGCCCGCGGCTCATCGGAGCCTCGCGCGCAGCGCGGCGCTGGCCGGCGAGGCCGATGGCCTGCTCGATGAGCTCGCCGCGCTGGACCTCGAGCGCCTGGGCGGCGACCCCGCCCGATTGCCTGTGGCGGGGCTCTCGGCGCTCTCCGCCCCGCGCCGCCGGCTGCTGATCCGCCATGCCTGCCAATGCCTCGGCCTTGCGACCCCGCCCGCCCGTCGCCTCGCGTCGCTGCTCGACCAGCTCGACGCCCGCGCCGACGGCGAGGTTCGGGTGGCTTGGCCAGGGGTCGAGGCGCGCGTCTGGCGGAGTCATCTCTACCTGCTGCGCCCTGCCGAGGCCCAGCTGTCGGACGACTGGTTGGCCGAGTGGCCGGTGGCGTGGGACGGGCAGGCGCCCCTCGCCACGCCCCTGGGGGAGTGGCGCGTCACGCTGCGTCGGGACGACGGCGCCGCGGTCGGCTTGAGGGTGATGCCGCGACAGGGCGGCGAGCGCCTGCGGCTGGCCGGGCGGGGTCGGCGCGATCTCAAGCGGTTGCTGCAGGAGCTCGGCGTGCCGCCCTGGGAGCGCGGGCGGCTGCTGGTGGTCCATCAAGGCGAGGAGGCGGTGGCGGTGCTGGCGCCGTCGGGTGCCTGGCGGCTGGTGGCCGAGGGCTGGTCAGCCGCGTGACAGCGTCAGCGAGAAGCCGGCGGCCGCCTGGTAGTCGACCTCCTGCTCCAGGTCGTTGAGCAGCAGGGCCGGGTCCTCCTGGGTGGCGAGCGTCAGATGCAGCGCCTCGCCGTCGGCTGTGAGTTGCGGCACGCCGGGCGGCTGCTCGGGACGCGAGTGATTGATCAGCACGGCCAGGCGCAGCAGGCGGGCCAGCCGCGCGTGGGAGCGCTGCTCGCTTCCCGGCAGCGCCTGCCACTCCTTGACCGGGAACTTGCGCCGGTGTGCGCGCACCAGGAAGGCCAGCAGCCGCTGCTCCGGGCGCGAGAAGCCGGCCAGGTCGGAGTGCTCCAGCAGGTAGGCGCCGTGGCGATGAAACTGGCTGTGGGAGATGGCCAGGCCGATCTCGTGGAGCCGGCTCGCCCAGTCGAGGAAACGGACCTCGTCGTCGTCCAGCGCCCAGGCCTCGCGGACCTGCTCGCAGAGCGCCAGGGCCGTCGCGGCCACGTGCTCCGCCTGGCGTGCGTCCACCCGGTAGTTGCGGGCCAGGCCGTCCAGGGTCTTGAGCCGTGAATCCTCGGGGCTGTGGCGGCCCACCATGTCGTAGAGCACGCCCTCGCGCAGGGCGCCGTCGGCGTAGCGCATCTGCTGCAGGTCGAAGGCCTCGAAGATGGCGCCGAGGATCGCGATACCCGCGGGAAAGATCCGCGAGCGGTCGGCCTTGAGCCCGGGCAGGTCGACCCTGTCCAGATGCTTGCACTTGATCAGCTGCTTGCGCAGGCTCGCCAGTCCCTCGCGAGTGATCACCCCCTCGGGTCCCTGGCCGGCCGCCGCGATCACCGCGGCGGCAGCCTTGATGGTGCCGCTGGAGCCCACGGGGTCGCTCCAGCCCAGGCGCTGGTAGGGCCGCCGGATGTTGGCCAGCTCCGAGAGGGCGGCCAGCTCCGCGCGGCGCATGCGCTTCTCGCTGATCTCGCCGCCCTCGAAGAAGCGCCGGGTGAAGGTCACGCAGCCCATCCTCAGGCTCTCCAGGGCCAGCGGCTCGAAGTGCTCGCCGATGATGAACTCCGTGGAGCCGCCGCCGATGTCGACGATCAGTCGGCGGCCGTCCTCGGCCACCGCATGGGCCGCGCCCAGATAGATCAGGCGCGCCTCCTCGCGGCCGGCGATGATCTCGATGCGGCTCCCCAGCAGGGCCTCGGCGCGTTCGATCAGCTCTTGGCTGTTGCGCGCATCGCGCAGGGCATTGGTGCCGACGACGCGCAGGTCGCGGCGGGCGATGCCCTCGAGGAAGGGAGCGAAGCGGGCCAGACAGTCCAGTGCCCGGGTCATGGCGTCCTCGCGCAGCACGCCGTCCTCGTCGAGTCCGGCGGCCAGCTGCACCTTCTCGCCGAGCCGGGCGACCACCTGCAGCCGGTCGTCCTGGTAGTTGGCGACCAGCAGGTGGAAGCTGTTGGAGCCGAGGTCGATGGCGGCGAGGCGGCGGGGCTCGGCGGCGGTCGCGGGGTCGCTCGCGGTGGCGGAGAACCGGTCCGTTGGCACTGTCATGGCGCGTCCTGATGGGTGATGAAAAAGAGGTTGCGGGCGGTGTCCGGCGTTGTCAATTGCCCCGTGATGGCCGCCGCGGCAGGGCTTGCGTTTGCTGGCGCCCTTGACTAATATCGAGGCGTTCGCCTGTTCCGAATGCTTCACGACCGTTTCACGGCGTTTCCGTCGCGGTCAGTTTCCAAGTCGTCAGACAGCCCACTGCTTCAGCCTGCGATCCCGGCCTCGTGCCCGGCATCGCTGATCAGGCGAAAACGAACCTGCTTCCTCGCTTCCGATATCGGCCCGGCAACCCCTCTTCATGGCGGCTGCCCGCCCAGGCCATTCGATGCTTCACGACGAGAGGTAGCCTGTCCGGGCTCTGAACGCATCCACAGGGCGTCATCGTCTCGCCTCCTGTCTTTCCTCACGGCGCACTGCCGCCCGGCTTCCACGAGCAAATTCTGAACACACCGATGAATCTTACCGAACTCAAGCAAAAGCCAGTTCCGGAGCTTCTGGAGCTTGCCCGCGAGATGGGCATCGACAATCTGGCGCGCTCCCGCAAGCAGGACATCATCTTCGCCATCCTCAAGAAGCATGCCAAGAGCGGTGAGCCGATCTTCGGTGATGGCGTGCTGGAGATCCTGCAGGACGGATTTGGCTTCCTGCGCAGCGCCGACAGCTCCTACCTGGCCGGCCCCGATGACATCTATGTCTCGCCGTCGCAGATTCGCCGCTTCAACCTGCGCAAGGGCGACTCCATTTCCGGCAAGATTCGTCCGCCGAAGGAGGGGGAGCGCTACTTCGCGCTGTTGAAGGTCAGCGAGATCAACTTCGACAAGCCGGAGAACGCCAAGCACAAGATCCTCTTCGAGAACCTCACGCCGCTGTTCCCCCAGGAGCGGCTGCGCATGGAGATCGGCAACGGCTCCACCGAGGATCTCACGGCCCGGATCATCGACCTCACTGCACCCATCGGCAAGGGTCAGCGCGGCCTGCTGGTCTCCCCGCCCAAGGCGGGCAAGACCCTGATGTTGCAGAACATCGCCACCTCCATCACCCGCAATAATCCCGAGTGCCACCTGATCGTACTGCTGATCGACGAGCGCCCCGAGGAGGTGACGGAGATGTCGCGCACGGTGCGCGGCGAAGTGGTGGCTTCGACCTTCGACGAGCCGCCGGCCCGTCACGTGCAGGTGGCCGAGATGGTCATCGAGAAGGCCAAGCGCCTGGTCGAGCACAAGAAGGACGTGGTGATCCTGCTCGACTCCATCACGCGTCTGGCTCGCGCCTACAATACCGTGGTGCCGAGCTCCGGCAAGGTACTGACCGGCGGTGTCGACGCTCACGCCCTGGAGAAGCCGAAGCGCTTCTTCGGCGCGGCGCGCAACATCGAGGAGGGCGGCAGCCTGACCATCATCGCCACGGCGCTGGTCGACACCGGCTCCAAGATGGACGAGGTGATCTTCGAGGAGTTCAAGGGCACCGGTAACATGGAGGCCCACCTCGACCGCAAGCTGGCCGAGCGTCGCGTCTACCCGGCGATGAACATTCGCCGCAGCGGCACCCGCCGCGAGGACCTGATCGCCTCCGAGGACGAGATGCAGCGCATGTGGATCCTGCGCAAGCTGCTCAATCCCATGGAGGACACGGCCGCCACCGAGTTCCTGATCGACCGCCTGAAGGATACCAAGACCAACCTGGAGTTCTTCGAGGCCATGAAGAGACGTTGATTCTGGCCTGCTGCGCTTGACGATACGGCGTTGAAAAACGGCTCAAGCTGCTCATTTACTAAAGTAAACTCCGCGCTTTCGCCGTTTTCCGCCTTGTCTCGTCTTCGCTCGCGACGGCCAACTCTCAACGTCTGGAATTAAGGTTCTCATGCTGAGGCGAGCGGCGCCGGGGACAGGCCGTAGAGGAGGTCCTATGCCAGGGATGGCATCGGTAGCGCCCAGGGATGGGTTCACAGCGCTTCCTCGACGGTCCGGCGCTCCGGGGCCTGTCGCCGGAAAAGCCGCGGGCTGAAGACGGACGAGAAGGTTAGGGGCAGCATGCTATGCTGCCCCTTCCTCGTTTTGGAGCGGGATATCCTAATGAAGTACCAGGACCTTCGCGAGTTCATCTCGGTGCTCGAGGAGCAGGGCGAACTCAAGCGCGTCACCGCCGAGGTGGACCCCTATCTCGAGATCACCGAGATCTGTGATCGCACCCTGCGGGCCGGCGGACCGGCCCTGCTGTTCGAGAACGTCAAGGGCCACGACATGCCGCTGCTCGGCAACCTGTTCGGCACGCCGAAGCGGGTGGCCATGGGCATGGGGCAGGACTCGGTGGCCGCGCTGCGCGAGGTGGGCGAGCTGCTGGCCTTCCTCAAGGAGCCGGAGCCTCCAAAAGGCTTCCGCGATGCCTGGAGCAAGCTGCCGATCTTCAAGCAGGTGATGAGCATGGGGCCCAAGACGGTGCGCCGGGCCCCGGTCCAGGCGCTCGTCTATGAGGGCGACGAGGTCGACCTCGACCGCCTGCCGATCCAGCACTGCTGGCCGGGCGATGCCGCGCCGCTGGTCACCTGGCCGCTGGTGATCACCCGCGGCCCTCAGAAGACCCGCCAGAACCTCGGCATCTATCGCCAGCAGAAGCTCGGCAAGAACCGATTGATCATGCGCTGGCTCTCCCACCGCGGCGGGGCGCTCGATTTCCAGGAGTTCCAGAAGGCGCATCCCGGCGAGCCCTTCCCGGTGGCGGTGGCGCTGGGCGCCGACCCGGCCACCATCCTCGGCGCCGTGACCCCGGTGCCGGACAGCCTCTCCGAGTACGCCTTCGCCGGGCTGCTGCGCGGCTCGCGCACCGAGCTCGTCAAGTGCGGTCACGCCGACCTGGAGGTGCCGGCCTCCGCCGAGATCATCCTCGAGGGCTTCATCTATCCGGATGACAGGGCGCCCGAGGGGCCCTACGGCGACCACACCGGCTACTACAACGAGGTCGAACAGTTCCCGGTGTTCACGGTGACGCGCATGACCATGCGCGAGAACGCCATCTACCACTCCACCTACACCGGCCGGCCGCCCGACGAGCCGGCGATCCTGGGGCTGGCGCTCAACGAGGTGTTCGTGCCGATCCTGCGTCGCCAGTTCCCCGAGATCGTCGACTTCTACCTGCCGCCCGAGGGCTGCTCCTACCGCATGGCGGTGGTGACCATGAAGAAGCAGTACCCGGGGCATGCCAAGCGGGTGATGATGGGCGTGTGGAGCTTCCTGCGCCAGTTCATGTACACCAAGTTCGTGGTGGTGCTCGACGACGACGTCGACGCCCGCGACTGGAAGGACGTGATCTGGGCCATCACCACCCGCATGGATCCCGCCCGGGACACCGTGATGGTGGAGAACACCCCCATCGACTATCTGGATTTCGCCTCTCCCGTGGCCGGCCTGGGCTCCAAGATGGGCCTGGACGCCACCAACAAGTGGCGCGGCGAGACCGATCGCGAGTGGGGCACGCCCATCGTCATGGACGAGGCCGTCAAGGCCCGCGTCAGCGAGCGCTGGAACGAACTGGGCATCACGCTTCCCCCTGACAACGACACGAGGCATTCATGACGCCAAGGACCCTGACCTGCCTGGTCACCGAGGTCGAGGACCTCACCCCGGACGTCTTCCGCGTCCAGCTCGAGGGCCGCGCCGAGGCCGTGGCCCACGACCCCGGCCAGTACCTGGAGCTCAAGCTCGCCGAGGACATCTGGGTGCCGTTCTCCATCGCCAACGCCCATGCCGGCGATGGCACGATCGAGCTGCACATCCAGCACTGGCCGGAACGCGACAACTCCGCGCGGCTGCGCGAGCTGATGCAGGTCGCCGAGCGGCTGACCGTGCGCCTGCCCGGTGGCGACTGCGTGCTGGACCCGGACAGCACGCGCCCGCTGCTGCTGGTCGCCGCCGGCACCGGATTCTCGCAGATGAAGGCGATCGCCGAGGCGGCCCTGCACCAGGACCCCGACCGCGAGATCGACCTCTGGTGGGCGGCCCGCGAGCGTCGTGACCTCTACCTGGAGCGCCTGCCCCGCGAGTGGGCCGAAGGGCACGCCAACCTGCGCTTCCATGCCGTGACCGAGGTCGCGCCGGAGCAGGCCATCGAAGGGGCGCACGTTCACGCCCATCACGGCCGCATCGATCGGGCGCTGGCGACGAGCCTCGAGGACGTCTCCGGCCACGATGTCTACGTCTCCGGCTCCCCGGGTATGGTCTATGCGTGCGTCGACGTGCTGGCGTCGCTGGGCCTCTCGCCCTCGCGGGTCTTCTCGGACGTCTTCGCCTACGCCCCCCGCGATCCCATCGTGCCCACCGCGGGCAGCCTGGTGCGAGAGGGCGGTTCATGAGCGCCTCGCCGATCCTGATCACCGGCGGGGCCCAGCGCCTGGGCCGCCACTGCGCGGAGCGCCTGCGCGACGACGGCCATCCGGTGATCATCAGCTATCGGCGTGAGCGCGAGGAGCTCGAGGCGCTGCGCGCCCGGGGCATCGTTACCCTGCAGGCGGACTTCTCGAGCGAGGCGGGCATCATGGATTTCCTCGAGCGGCTCAAGGCCGAGACCTCCTCGCTGCGCGCCATCGTCCACAACGCCAGCGACTGGGCGCCGGACAGTAGCGGCGACGACGCCGGCGCCAACTTCGAGCGGCTGTTTCGCGTGCACATGCTGGCGCCCTACCTGATCAACCTGCACGCCCGCGAGCTGCTCGAGGCGTGCAGCGAGCCCCAGCGCGACATCGTGCACCTGACCGACTACGTGGTGCAGAAGGGCTCTCGCAAGCACGCCGCCTACGCCGCCACCAAAGCGGGGCTGGACAACCTGACGCTCTCCTTTGCGGCCATGTTCGCGCCGAAGGTCCAGGTCAACGCCATCGCCCCGGCGATGATCATGCTCAACCAGGGCGACGACGAGGCCTACGCCGAGAAGGCTCGCGCCAAGTCGGCCATGGAGATGATTCCCGGGCCCGGCGTGATCTATCAGAGCCTGCGCTACCTGCTCGACAACCGCTTCGTGACGGGCATCACCCTGCCAGTCGATGGCGGGCGGCATCTTCGCTAGAATGCCCGACACCCCTGATGACAACCCCGAAGAGGATAACGACATGGCGGGACACGACGAGAACTTCAAGGATGACAGCGGCCTGCTGGCCGTCTTCCTGGGCCTGGCGGTGCTGCTGGGCATGAGCGCGCTGCCGGCCACCATCGGCTGGGTCCAGCTCGCGACCGGCTGATCGCCGCGCGGCGCCCCTTGCCGAGGCCGCCCCGATGCGGCACGATGGCAACATCGCTCAGGAGATGACCATGACACCCGCCCCGCACCCGATCCTTCGCTGCCTCGACGACGCCCCGCGTCGCGATGTCGAGTGCGTGGGCGCCCGGGTCGGCGAGGCGGAGCTGCAGGGCTTCCAGGGCTGGTATGGCTACTGGTTTAGCACCGGTGTGCCGGTGGCCATGTCCTGAGCCGCACCAAGGACAGCGCCACGAGGCACGCCCACCGGGTTGCCTCCTCCCAGAACCCCCGGACGGCAACCCCGCCCGGGGGTTCTGCGTTTCACGGCATTCGACCCCATCGACGACAGACAAGGAGAGAGATCATGACCGCATCCATCGCCATTCGCCTGACCCGGGGCTTCGTGGGCTATTACGGCTATTGGCGATTTAGCGAGCTGCGGTCGGCTCACTCCGCCACGCCCGACCGTAGCGAGATCGGTGGCTCCCGACAGACACGATGTACGATCGCTACCCGGAGTTGATGACCATGAATGCCCCCGTTTCGCTGGCCCCCGCCCCTCACCAGGCCGCCCCGACGTCCGCCGCCTCGCTGCCCACCCCGGGCGAGCTGCGCCACACGCTTCCGCTCGCCCCCGCGCTCGCCGAGCAGGTAGCGGCCCACCGCCGGGCGATCCGCGCCATCCTCGACGGTCACGATGACCGCCTGCTGGTGGTGGTCGGGCCCTGCTCCGTCGACGATCCCGAGGCCGCGCTGGACTATGCGCGCCGGCTGGCCGAGCTGGCGCCGACGGTCGCCGATCGCCTGCTGATCGTGATGCGCGTCTACGTCGAGAAACCACGCACCACCGTGGGCTGGAAGGGGCTCGCCTACGATCCCGATCTGGACGGCAGCGGCGACATGGCGCGTGGCCTGCACGCCTCGCGCGCACTGATGCGCGAGATCGCCGCGCTCGGCCTGCCGGTGGCCACCGAGCTGCTGCAGCCGATGCTGGCGCCCTACCTGGACGACCTGCTCGCCTGGGTGGCGATCGGCGCCCGCACCACCGAGTCGCAGCTGCACCGCGAGGTGGCCAGCGGCCTGGAGGCCGTGGTCGGCTTCAAGAACGGTACCGGCGGCGAGCTGCAGGTCTCCCTGGACGCCATGCAGTCCGCCGCGCATCCCCATCGCCACTTCGCGATGGCCGAGGATGGCCGGCCCATGGTCCGCGAGACCGACGGCAATCCCCACACTCACCTGGTGCTGCGTGGCGGCCATGGCGAACCCAACTACTCGGCCGCCCATGTCCTGGCGGCGCGACGCACCCTCGAGGCGGCCGGCCTCGCCCCACGGATCATGGTCGACTGCAGCCATGCCAACGCCCGCAAGGACCACCGCCGCCAGAGCGAGGTGTTGCTCGACGTGCTGGGTCAGCGCGAGGCCGGCGACGCCTCGCTGGTGGGCCTGATGATCGAGAGCCACCTCCACGAGGGCAAGCAGCCCCTCGCCCCTGGGCGCCAGCGCTACGGCGTCTCGGTGACCGACGCCTGCATCGGCTGGGAGACCACCGAGCATCTGCTGATGACCGCGGCGCAGCGCCTGCGGGCAGCGAGCGTCAGTGGGCGAGCATAAAATAAGGGCGGCGCAGCGCCTGCGGCGAGCGGCCCCGGGCGAGTAAAAAAGCCGAGCGTCAGCGGGCGAGCATAAGCAGGGCACCTGTACCCGGAGAGTCGATGTGCGGATAATCGCCGCATCGTCTCTCTTCGCACAGGTCCTCCATGACGTTTCGCTTCGAACACCATGATCCCGCCACCTACCGCCGCCTCTCCCGACTGACGGGCCTGGCCATGGCCGGCCAGCTGATCGTCTTCGGGCTGCTGTTCTCGCAGCTGCTCGTCGCGACCTTCGGCGGCAGTCTCTGGATCAATGCCCTGGGCGTGCTGCTGGGCCTGGCCGCCACCAGCCTGGTCTTCGCCGTGCTGCGACAGCGACCCTGGATGGCCGGCATCCGCTACGTCTGGCGCCTCAAGCACCACCTGGCGCGGGTCAGCGCCTACCTGCCGGCCCTGCGCCGCGGCATGGGCGAGGGTGACGAGGCGGCACTTGCGGTGCTGGCCTTCTACCATCAGGGCATGGCGCAGCTCTCCGAGCTCGAGGGGCGCACCCTCGACGACGATGCCGAGCTGCTCGCCGAGCGCGAGGTGGTCCGTCACGCCCGTCGCGAGAGGGGGCTGCCCGAGCGCGTCGAGGGCTTCGATCTCGAGAACCTGAGCGCCTTCCGCAAGGGCTAGGTTCCGGCCGGGGTCATCGCCCTGTCACCTTCTCGATCTAGGCTCGACTCGTCGACCCGAAGGCGCCCGCGGCGCCTCGCCCACCTGACGAGGAGAGCAGCATGAGCAAGGAAATCGAGGATCATCGTGTCTTGAACCCCAGCAGCAATGAGCCCTTTGACGCAGTGCTCGCTCGTCATGTCTCCCGGCGCAGCGTGATGCGCGGCGGCCTGGGGCTGGCGGCCGCCTCGGTGCTGGGTTTCGGCGGCGCCGCCCGGGCGCTGGCGTCGGGCGGTGCGAAGAAGACGCCGCTGAGCCTCGCCTTCGAGTCCGTGCGCGGCTCGCGCACCGATGCCGTGGTGGTCCCCGCCGGCTATACCGCCCAGGTGCTGGTGCCCTGGGGCACGCCGCTGCATGACCAGGCGTCGGCGTGGCATGAGGGGCTCTCCATGACCCCCGAGCGGCAGGCGCAGAGCGTCGGCATGCACCACGACGGCATGCACGGCTTCGCGCTCGAGCCGTCGAGTGCCTCGCGTCGCTTCGTGCTGGCGCTCAACAACGAGTACATCGATCAGCAGGCGCTCTGGGCGCCCCAGGGTGGACCCACCAACGCCGAGGAGGGTGCTCGTCCCGCCGACGAGTCGCGCACCGAGATCAACGCTCACGGCGTGACCCTGGTCGAGGTGGCGCGCTCCGCCGATGGCCACTGGAGCCATGTGGCCGATTCGCCCTACAACCGCCGCTTCACCAGTGCGACCGAGATGCAGCTGTCCGGGCCCGTCGCCGGCAGCGCCTATGTGCGCACGCCGTTCTCGCCGGAAGGCGTGCTTTCCCGTGGCACCAACAACAACTGCGGTAACGGCTTCACCCCCTGGGGCACCTACCTGGCCTGCGAAGAGAACTGGCCCAACGTCTTCGTCAACACGGGAGCACGCTTCCGCGACGATGCCCGCATCGGCATACCCACCGAGCGTGGCCGCTATGGATGGGAGACCTCTGCCGGCGATACCTCCGAATGGGATGGGGAATTTGCGCGTTTCGACATTACCCCGCGGGGCGCGAGTGCGCTCGACGACTACCGTAACGAGGCGCGCACCTTCGGCTATCAGGTGGAGATCGACCCCTATACCGGCGAACGCGCCGTGAAGCGCACGGCCATGGGGCGCTTTCGTCACGAGGGGTGCTGGCTGGGCAAGCTCGTGCCGGGCAAGCCGGTGGTCTTCTACTCCGGCCACGACGCCCGCAACGAGTACGTCTACAAGTTCGTCTCCGACGCCGCCTGGGACCCGGCCGATGCCAATCGTCCCGGCGAGGCCTACGATCGCCTGGCCATCGGCGCGAAGTATCTGGACGAGGGTGTCCTCTATGCCGCCCGCTTCGAGGCCGACGGCCGCGGTGAGTGGCTGCCGCTGACACCGCAGGCCCGCACGCGTGATGGCCGTCCCCTGCACGAGGCGCTGGGGTTGGCCGCCAATGATCTGGCCGGCATCATCGTCAACACCTGCGACGCCGCCGATCTGATGGGCGCCACGCCCATGGACCGCCCGGAGTGGGCCAGCGTAGATCCGGCCTCCGGTGAGGTTTACATCACGCTGACCAACAACAGCCAGCGCACCGGCGACGGCAGCACGGCGACCTATACCCACGATGGCGGCTCGCTCGACGAGCCGGGCGTGGGCTTCGCCACCGTGCCGGTGAACGCCGCCAACCCACGTTCCGAGAACGGCGCCGGGCACATCATCCGCTGGCGGGAGCGTGACGACGTGGCGGCCTTCGGCTGGGAGGTGTTCGTCTTCGGCGCGGCGGCCGACGATGCCGACAACCCCTCCGGCCTGACCGAGGCCAACCAGTTCGCGAGCCCCGACGGCCTGTGGTTCGATGACCGCGGCGAGGGCGAGGGCATCCTGTGGATCCAGACCGACAACGGCTATGAAGGCGTCGCCGAGCACACCAACGACCAGCTGCTGGCGGTGGTGCCCGGCGCCCTGGGGTCGGGTGAGGATGCGCCTTCGGTGGTGCATGCGGACAACCAGCAGGGGCTCAAGCGCTTCGCCGTGGGGCCCAACGGCGCCGAGGTGACCGGCATCTTCGCCACCCCGGATCGCACGGCGCTGTTCATCAACATCCAGCACCCGGGCAACTGGCCGGCGAGCGAGGACGCGACCGAGTCGGCGTCGGGCAGCGTGCGTCCGCGGGCGGCAACCGTGGTGATCCAGAAACGCGATGGCGGGCCGATCGGCGTGTAAAGAAAGCCAAAAGCTGGAAGATCGGTGCTTCGCGCCTGGAAGCTTGAAGAAGAACACCCCCGCAGCTGAGCTGCGGGGGTGTTGGTTTCTGCTTCCCTAGGAGCCTGTCGGACTTGACGCTGACCTACTGCGAGAACCGGTCTTTCGGCCAATTTCATTCGATCTGATTCGTTTAATAGCGGGCTATTCGCCTCATCAGATCGATAAACTTGTCTCGAAATCCGTCTCTCTCGCTACGATCGGTCAAATCCGACAGGCTCCCAGCTCCTGCTGTCTTCCAGCTTCCAGCTTCCAGCTTCCAGCTTCGCTCAAGCCCGGGCGGCGTAGGCGAAGAGCAGGGTCTCCTGGGCGCTGATCGGCGCGGCACCGCCGGCCTGCTGCTTGACGTAGAGGCCGTCGCTGCCGAGCAGCCAGCTCTGGCAGTTGTCCACCAGGTAGGTCTCGAGGTCCTTGCGGACCCGAGCGGCCAGCTTCTTGTCCAGCAGCGGAAAGCAGGTCTCCACCCGGTGGAACATGTTGCGCGCCATGAAGTCTGCGCTGGAGCCCCAGGTCTCTGACTTGCCATCGTTGTGGAAATGGAAGACGCGCGTGTGCTCCAGGAAACGACCGATCACCGAGCGCACCCGGATGGTCTCGGAGATGCCCGGCAGTCCCGGGCGCAGGCAGCACATGCCGCGGATGATCAGGTCGCACTCCACCCCCGCCCGGGACGCCCGGTAGAGCGCCTGGATCAGCTTGGGCTCGGTGAGCGAGTTGCACTTGATGATCAGGTGGGCGCGCTTGCCCTTGCGGGCATGCTCGGCCTCGCGGTCGATGCGCGCCACCATCTGCTCGTGCAGGGTGAAGGGCGCGTGCAGCAGCTTCTCGATATGCCGGGCCCGACCCATGCCGGTGAGCTGCTGGAAGACCTTGTGCACGTCGGCACACAGCACCGGGTCGGCCGTGAGCAGGCTGTAGTCGGTGTAGAGCCGGGCGGTCTTGGAGTGGTAGTTGCCGGTGCCCAGGTGGGCATAGTGGCGCAGCCGGCCCCGCTCGCGGCGCACGATGTGCATCATCTTGGCGTGGGTCTTGTAGGCCATCACGCCGTAGATGACGATGGCACCGGCCTCCTGCAGGCGCGAGGCGAGCTCCAGGTTGTCGGCCTCGTCGAAGCGCGCCCGCAGTTCGATCACCACCGTGACCTCCTTGCCGTTGCCGGCGGCCTCCACCAGGGCGTTGACGATGGGCGAGTCGGCACCGGTGCGGTAGAGGGTCTGCTTGATGGCCAGCACGTCCGGGTCGCGGGCGGCCTCGCCGAGCATCTTCTCCACCGGCGTGAACGACTGGAAGGGGTGGTGCAGCAGGATGTCGCCCTCGGCGATCACCCCCAGCAAGCTGTCGACCTTGAGCAGCGACTTGGGCAGGCCCGGCGTGAAGGGGCGATAGAGCAGCTCGGGGCGCTCCACGGCATCGAGCACCGACATCATGCGCGTCAGGTTCACCGGGCCGTCGACCCGATACAGATCGATCTCCTCGAGCTGGAACTGGCGCAGCAGGAAGTCGGCGAGCTCGTCGGGGCAGTTGTCGGCCACTTCCAGCCGCACCCCGCTGCCGTAGCGCCGCGACAGCAGCTCGCCGCGCAGCGCCGAGGCCAGATCCGAGACCTCCTCGGGGTCCACGGACAGGTCGGCGTTGCGGGTCAGGCGGAACTGGTAGCAGCCGAGCACCGTCATGCCGGGGAAGACCTCCTCGGCGTGAGCATGCATCATCGATGACAGGAAGACGTACTCACAGAAGCCCTCCTCGCAGAGCGCCTCGGGCAGGGCGATCACCCGCGGCAGCGAGCGCGGCGCCGGCAGGATGGCCAGGCCCCCCTCGCGGCCGAAGGCGTCCTTGCCCTCGAGCTGGACGATGAAGTTGAGGCTCTTGTTGACCAGCCGCGGGAAGGGGTGGGAGGGGTCCAGGCCGATGGGGCTGACCACCGGGATGATCTCGGTGGCGAAATACTCCTGCACCCAGGCGCGCTGGGCCGCGGTCCAGTCGCCGCGGCGGCGAAAGCGCAGCCGCTGGGCCTCCAGAGCGGGGATCAGGACCTCGTTGAGGATCTGGTACTGGCGCGCCACCTGCTCGTGGGCGATCCGCGCGATCTCGGCCAGCACCGAGCGGGGCGAGCGCCCGTCGGCGCCGGTGGATTCGTCGCCCAGCAGCACCTGGTGCTTCAGGCCGGCCACGCGGATCTCGAAGAACTCGTCCATGTTCGACGAGAAGATCAGCAGGAACATCAGCCGGTTGAGCAGCGGGTGGGCCTCGTCGAGGGCCTGCTCCAGCACCCGGACGTTGAACTGCAGGTGCGAGAGCTCCCGATTGAAGTAGAGGCCGGGGTCCGTGAGGTCGGACTCCGGGTCCGGCAGGGCCTTGGGCTTGATGCCGGTGCGGGTCTGGTTCAGGCGCGGGGCGGGCGGCTCGGGCAGTTCGCCGCCCTGGGCGGGATGGTCCGCGTCGTGGCGGGGGATGGGGTCGCGCGTCTCTTCCATGGGAGCTCCCTGTCAGCGTGCGGAAGGGGCGCGACCCTCCCGCTGACTAGCGTGCGAGCAGCCGCGCTGCCCGCTTGGCGAAGTAGGTGAGCACGCCGTCGGCGCCGGCGCGCTTGAAGCAGAGCAGTGACTCGAGGATGACCGCGTCCGCCTCCAGCCAGCCGTTCTCGAAGGCGGCCATGTGCATGGCGTACTCGCCGCTCACCTGGTAGGCGAAGGTGGGCACCTTCAGTTCGTCCTTCACCCGACGCACCACGTCCAGGTAGGGCATGCCGGGCTTGATCATCACCATGTCGGCGCCCTCGGCCAGGTCCAGGGCCACCTCGTGAAGCGCCTCGTCGCCGTTGCCCGGATCCATCTGGTAGGTGGTCTTGTCCGCCTTGCCCAGGTTGCCGGCGGAGCCCACGGCGTCGCGGAAGGGGCCGTAGTAGCGCGAGGCATACTTGGCGCTATAGGCCATGATTCGCGTGTTGACCAGCGCTTCCTGCTCCAGCACCCGGCGGATCGAGCCGATGCGTCCGTCCATCATGTCCGAGGGGGCCACCACGTCGGCGCCGGCCTCGGCGTGGGAGAGGGCCTGCTTGATCAGGGTGGCCACGGTGCGGTCGTTGTGCACGTAGCCGGCCTCGTCGAGGATCCCGTCCTGGCCGTGGCTGGTGTAGGGGTCCAGCGCCACGTCGGTGATGACGCCGAGCTCGGGCAGCGCCGCCTTGAGGGCCCGCACGCTGCGCTGCACCAGGCCCGCGGCGTTGTAGGACTCCTCGGCAAGCTCGCTCTTGAGCTCGGTGCCGACCACCGGGAACAGCGCGATGGCCGGAATGCCGAGTTCATAGGCCTCGCGGGCCTCCTCGATCAGCAGGTCGATCGAGAGGCGCTCCACCCCGGGCATCGAGGGCACCGCCTCGCGCTGGCCTTCACCCTCCAGCACGAAGACCGGCCAGATCAGGTCGGCGGCGGTCAGGGTGTGCTCGCGCATCAGGCGGCGCGAGAAGTCATCGCGGCGCATGCGGCGCGGGCGGGAGGTCGGGAACTGGCGTGGGGTCATGAAACTCAAGGCGTCTCTCCGGCAGTGGGATCTGGGCCGCCACGCTACGATGGTGGCGGCGGAAGATGACGAAACGATGACATAGGGTCGACTGCCTCCGAGTATATCAGTGTCGACAGGCGTCGAAAGTCGCGCCTTGTCGCACCCCCGCCGACTCTCTAAAGTGAAGGCCTTGTGATTTCAGGGCCTGGCGTCGCCAGGCGCCTACCTTCAAGGAGACAGGCATGAGCAAACAGGTGGCGGTGATCCTCTCGGGGTGTGGAGTGCAGGACGGGTCCGAGATCTACGAGACCACCCTGACCCTGCTGCGCCTCGATCAGCTGGGCCTGGGCTATCGCTGCTTCGCCCCGGACATCGAGCAGCACCACGTCATCGATCATCGTCACGGCGCACCGGTCGAGGGTGAGACCCGCAACGTGCTGACCGAGTCGGCGCGCCTGGCGCGCGGCGAGATATTTCCCCTCGATGAGCTCGAGGCCGAGGAGTTCGACGCGGTGATCCTGCCTGGTGGCTTCGGCGTCGCCAAGAATCTCTCGGACTTCGCCGTGGCCGGCGATGGCCTGCAGGTGATCGAGGCGCTGACCGAGGCGCTGGCCGGCTTCCACCAGGCGCGCAAGCCGATCGGCCTGATGTGCATCAGCCCGGTGCTGGTGCCGCGCCTGCTCGGCCCGGGCATCGCCGTGACCGTGGGCAGCGATCCCGGCGTCGCCGGCGCGATCAGCGCCATGGGCGGCCTGCATCGCAGCTGCGGGGTGGGAGACATCGTACTGGACTTCGAGAACCGGGTGGTGACCACCCCGGCCTACATGCTGGCGACCCGCATCAGCGAGGCCGCTACCGGCATCTTCAAGCTGGTCGATCGCATCGACGAGCTGATGGACCTGTAAGCGCCGAGCATCAAGCGCCGAGCGCCAAGGAAAACCCCCAGTCGGCGAAATGCCGCTGGGGGTTTTTGCTGGAGTCATCATGCTGTGATGGCCGCTTGGCCGCTTGGCCGCTTGGCCGCGACGCTTACGGCTCGTCTTCTGCCCCGGCGTCCTTGTCGCGCTTGCGACGCACCAGCCGGCCGAACAGCAGGCCCACCTCGTAGAGCAGGTACATCGGCACCGCCAGCAGGCTCTGCGAAACCACGTCCGGCGGCGTCAGCAGCATGCCGATGACGAAGCAGCCCAGCACCACGTAGGGGCGCTTCTTCGACAGGCTCTCCACCGTGGTGGCGCCCGACAGGATCAGCAGGAAGGTGGCGATGGGGATCTCGAAGGCCACGCCGAAGGCGAAGAACAGCTTGAGGACGAAGTTCAGGTACTGGTTGATGTCGGTCATTACCGCCACGTCCTCCGGCCCGGTCTGGGTGAAGAACTGGAACAGCAGCGGGAAGACCACGTAGTAGGCGAAGGCGGCGCCGCCATAGAAGAGCGCGATGCTGGAGGCCAGGATCGGCAGGGCCAGCGCCTTCTCGTTGTCGTAGAGCCCCGGCGCCACGAAGGCCCAGGCCTGATGCAGCACGTAGGGGATGGCGGCGAACACCGCCACCACCAGGGTCAGCTTGAAGGGCGCGAGGAAGGGCGAGGCGACCTCGGTGGCGATCATCTGCGAGCCTTCCGGCAGCAGCGCCATCAGCGGCTGGGCGACGAACGAGTAGATGTCGTTGGCGAAGGCATAGAGCCCGAGGAAGATCACCAGGATCGCGACCACGGCGCGCATCAGCCGCGAGCGCAGTTCGATGAGGTGCTCGATCAGCGGGGCCTGGTTCTGTTCCTGGGGATCACCGGTCTTGCTCATCGGGAGGCGGAATCCTTGTCGGCGGTGGAGGCATCGGCGGAGCGCGGGTGATCATCGTCTTCGCTGCCCGAGCGGGCCCGGGCCAGGGCGTCGTCGAGGCGCTTCTCGGCGGGCGCGGCCTTGCTCCGCGAGCTCGAGGCGGACGTGCCGCCGTCGTCCTCGGCGATGCTCTCCACGCCCCGCTTGACCTGCTGGACGCCCTCGTCGAGCTTCTTCTGCTGCTCGTTGAGCTTCTGGCGCAGCTCCTCGGCCTCGAGCTGGGCGCTGATCTCGCTCTGCATGCCCGAGACCGTGCGCTTGATCTTGCCGATCCACAGCCCCAGGGTGCGCGCGGCCTTGGGCAGGCGCTCGGGACCGAGCACCAGCAGGCCCACCACGCCGATGATCATCAGTTCGAGAAAGCCCATATCGAACATGGCGGTTTACTTGCGCTCTTCCGAGTCCTCGGCCTTCTTCTCGGCCTTGACGTCGTAGGTGTTGACCCCCTCGTCCTCATGGCTGACGCGGGCCTGTGGATCGTCCGCCTGTTCGTCCTCGTCTTTCTCGCCCTTCTCCTCGTCGTGCATGGCCTTCTTGAAGCCCTTCACGGCGCCGCCCAGGTCGCCACCGACGTTGCGCAGCTTCTTGGTGCCGAAGATCAGGATGATGATGCCGAGAACGATCAGCAGCTGCCAGATACTGATACCACCTAACATAGTTGCTTCCTCAGGTTGGGGCTCCGGGGGAGGCCCGGAAGGGCCAGTTGACGCTATGGTTGCCGTGCGGCCTTCTCGTCGTGTCCCGAGACACCGAAGCGGCGGGCCAGCTCATCCAGGACCGTCCCGTGGTCGAGGCCCAGGTGCGAGAGCATCACCAGGCTATGAAACCACAAGTCGGCCGTTTCGGCGATCAACGCCTGTTGCGCCGCCGCGTCGCCATGCTCGGCATCCTTGGCCGCCAGCAGCGTCTCGGTGGCTTCCTCGCCAAGCTTCTCGAGGATCTTGTTGAGCCCCTTGTGATGCAGGGCGGCCACGTAGGAGCTGTCGGGATCGGCCTGGCGGCGCTGTTCGAGCACGTCGTGCAGTCGGTCCAGTATATCGCTCATGGGGCAGGGTTCCATTGCTTGAGGTCAGTTCCAGGCCAGTAGCAGCACGCCGAGGCCGGCGGCGGCGAGCGCCGGCCAGGGCTGGCCGGCGGCCCACTCGTGAAGCGGCTGCCAGGCCAGCGCGGCGACGATCAGCAGCAGGCCCAGGCGCAGCCGCCGATGGCGTCCGCCCTGGCGCGTCAGCTGGCGGGAGATGTCGCCCATCGCGGCCGACTGGCGACGGCGCTGGCGATGCTCCTGCTCGGCGCGGGACAGCGCCTGGTGGGCGAGCACCGGCAGCTCCGGCAGGTGGCGGGCGAGCTCGGGCGCCTGGCGCTTGAAGGACTCCAGCAGGCCGCGGCCACCGGCGCGCTCCTTCATCCAGCGCTCCAGGAAGGGCTTGGCGGTGCTCCAGAGGTCGAGGTCGGGATAGAGCTGGCGCCCCAGTCCCTCGATGTTGAGCAGGGTCTTCTGCAGCAGCACCAGCTGGGGCTGGACCTCCATGTTGAAACGGCGCGCGGTCTGGAAGAGCCCCAGCAGCACCTGGCCGAAGGAGATGTCCTTGAGCGGCTTCTCGAGGATCGGCTCGCACACCGTGCGCACCGCCGCGGCGAACTCGTTGGCGCGGGTCTCCTCGCCCACCCAGCCGGACTCGATGTGCAGGGCGGCCACCTCGTAGTAGTCCTGATGGAAGAAGGCCAGCAGGTTGCGCGCCAGGTAGTCCTGGTCCTCGCGGGTGAGGCTGCCGACGATGCCGCAGTCGATGGCGATGTACTGGGGATCCTCGGGGTGCTCATAGGAGATGAAGATGTTGCCCGGATGCATGTCGGCATGGAAGAAGTTGTCGCGGAACACCTGGGTGAAGAAGATCTCCACGCCGCGCTCGGCGAGCTTCTTGAGGTTGGTGCCCTGGGCGATCAGCGCCGCGGTATCGGCCACCGGCACGCCGTAGATCCGCTCCTGGACCATCACCCGGCGGTGGGTCAGCTCCCAGTGGATGGCCGGCACGTAGAGCAGCGGCGAATTCTTGAAGTTGCGCTTGAGCTGGGAGGTGTTGGCGGCCTCCTTGGTCAGGTCGAGCTCGTCGAACAGCGTGGATTCGTAGTCGCGGACCACCTCCACGGGGCGCAGCCGGCGCGCCTCGGGGATCCGCGCCAGCACGCTGGCGAAGCGATACATCAGCGCCATGTCCTGGCGCATCACCCGGTCGATGCCCGGGCGAATGATCTTGACCACCACGGCCTCGCCGCCGTGCAGCCGCGCGGCATGCACCTGGGCGACGGAGGCCGAGGCCAGCGGCTCGGGCTCGAAGCTGGCGAAGGCCTCTTCCAGCGACATCTCGAGTTCTTCCTCGACCAGCGCCATGGCCTGGTGGCCTGGGAAGGGCGGCACCTGGTCCTGGAGGCGCTGAAGCTCGTTGGCGATGTCCTCGGGCAGCAGGTCGCGCCGGGTCGAGAGCATCTGGCCGAACTTGACGAAGATCGGCCCGAGGGACTCCAGGGCCAGGCGCAGTCGCTCGCCCCGGGAGCGCTCGCCGATCGGCACCAGGCGCAGCGGCGAGATCGTGAACAGGGCTCTCAGCCACCAGGGCAGGCGCGCCAGGGGCAGCAGGGTGTCGAGCCGGAAGCGGGTGATCACCCAGACGATGCGCGCCAGTCGCAGGATCATGAGGGCGCCTCCGCGGCGGCCAGGCGACGGCGCAGCCGGGCCAGGCGGGCCTCGAGGCGGTCGGTGGCGATCTCCAGCTCGGTCATGTGGTCGCGCAGCGCCTCGAGCTGGTGGCGCCCCGGCAGCAGGCGCGCCTCCTCGAAGACGTACTCGCCGACGTCGGCGCAGAGCTCCTGGCGGGTGCGCAGCCCCCACTGGGAGAGGCTGCGTACGCCCTCGGCCAGGCTATGGGCGGGCATATCGCCGAGCCAGCGGGCGAGCTCGCCTTCCCAGTCGAGATCGAGATCGAACAGCAGGTCGCGGGTCGCCTCGAGCAGGTGGGTGCGTCCGCGCACGGCGAGCTTGCCCTGGAACATCAGGCGCTCGATGGAGGCGCCGCCGAGCAGCTCGCCGAGGGTCTCGGCATCCAGCTCGACCACCGCGTCGAAGCCCGCTTCGTCGCAGGCCGTCTCGTCGGTCAGGTCGGGGCGCAGCAGGTCGATCCCCGCCGGATGGAAGTGCAGGGCCAGCGCCAGGGCGGGCCGCTCCAGGCGCACCAGGATGCGCTGGCCGGCCAGCCGGGCCAGCCGGCCCGGGGCCGCGGGATCCCGGGCGAGCAGGGCGTTGAGGGTGCGTTCGAGACCGGCCAGCAGCAGAGTGGGAGATAGCGACATCATGCCCTCACAGCTTGATGCCGCGATGCAGGGCGACGATGCCCCCGGTGAGGTTGGTGTACTCGACCCGCTCGAGTCCCGCGCTCTCCATCATGGCCTTGAGGGTCTCCTGGTCGGGATGCATGCGGATCGACTCGGCCAGATAGCGGTAGCTCTCGCCGTCGCTTGCCACCAGCTCGCCGATCCTCGGCAGCAGGCGGAAGGAGTACTCGTCGTAGGCCTTGGAGAACAGCGGATTGCTCGGCTTGGAGAACTCCAGTACCAGCAGTCGCCCGCCCGGCTTGAGCACCCGCGCCATGGAGCGCAGGGCGGCATCCTTGTCGGTGACGTTGCGCAGGCCGAAGGCGATGGTGATGCAGTCGAAGCTGTTGTCGGGGAAAGGCAGGCACTCGGCGTTGGCCTGCACGTACTCGACGTTGCCACCGACGCCGTGGTCGATCAGCTTGTCGCGGCCGACCCGCAGCATGGATTCGTTGATGTCGGCGAGCACCACCCGGCCGCGCGGCCCCACCATGCGCGAGAACTTCTGCGTCAGGTCGCCGGTGCCGCCGGCGATGTCGAGCACGCTGTGGCCGGGGCGCACGCCGGAGCGTTCGATGGCCAGGCGCTTCCACAGGCGGTGGATGCCCAGCGACATCAGGTCGTTCATGATGTCGTAGCGAGCCGCGACCGAATGGAAGACATCGGCCACGCGAGAGGCCTTCTCCTCGACCGGGACGTCCTGATAGCCGAAGTGGGTGGTGTGCTTGTCACTGGCGCTCATGCCGTGGGGCTCCCGAATCGCTGCGGTGGGGGGAGGCCTGGCGGCCTCGCCGATGGGCGCCATTGTAGCCTCCCCCCAAGGCGATTGTCTTGACGGAGATTGGGGCGACGGGGCGCGCCTTACTCGGCCATAGGCACCGGGGGCCGGACCGTCGAGGGGGCGCTGTGAACCCCTCCCTGGGCGCTACCGACGCCCTGCGGCGCTCTCGCGTCCCGCTCCGCTTGCAGGACCGGTGCTGGCCATCCATGGCCAGCCCGTTCGGAGGAGTCCTCCTCACCCATGGCGTAGGACCCCCTCGTCGGCCCGCGCCCGGCGCCTTGCGTGGCGTTCTGGTGTGCTACAGCTGCTTGATCTCGATGCCCAGCGATTCCCGCGAGGCGCCCGCTTCCTCGAGCCGGCGCAGGTAGTCGGCCCAGTTGGCTTCGCGGCGGCGGATCAGATCGTAGAAATAATCCCAGCTGAACAGACCGCTGTCGTGGTCGTCGTCGAAGTGCAGCTTCAGCGCGTAGCGCCCGGCCGGGGTGATGTCCTTCAGGCCCACGTCCTTCTTGCCCACCTGCAGGGTGGCGGAGTCGGGACCGTGGCCGCGCACCTCGGCGGAGGGCGAGAAGACCCGCAGGTACTCCACCGACAGCCGATAGGATTCTCCCTCGGCGTAGGTGAGCTCGAGCTCGCGCTCCTTGCGGTGGTAGTGCACGTTGGTGGGGATCGGGGCTGTCATGGTCAGGCTCCGCAGCATCATTGGCGGTGAGCGGCTGTCTCGGGAACCCTCGTGGCGGAGGCGCTGTGAACCCATCCCTGGGCGCTACATTTGCCATCCCTGGCAAATGACCTCCGCGACGAGCGGTTCCCGGCGCCGCGCTACCCGTTAGCCCTCAGCTCAGGGCCGGGCTTACAGGATATACCGCGACAGGTCCTCGTCCATCGCCAGTTCGCCGAGCTGGGAGTCGACGTAGGCGGCGTCGATCGACAGCGGGCTGCCGAAGTCGCCGCCCTGGTAGGAGGCATCCTCGAGCAGGCGCTCCATCACGGTGTGCAGGCGGCGCGCGCCGATGTTCTCGGTGCCCTCGTTGACCTTCCAGGCGATCTCGGCGATGCGCGAGATGCCGTTCTCGGTGAAGGCGACCTCGAGCCCCTCGGTGGCGAGCAGCGCCTGGTACTGCTTGGTCAGCGCCGCGGACGGCTCGGTGAGGATGCGCTTGAAGTCGTCCGGCGTCAGGGCGTTGAGCTCGACGCGGATCGGCAGGCGGCCCTGCAGCTCGGGAATCAGGTCCGAGGGACGCGACAGGTGGAAGGCACCGGAGGCGATGAACAGGATGTGGTCGGTCTTCACCATGCCGTACTTGGTGGAGACCGTGGAGCCCTCGATCAGCGGCAGCAGGTCGCGCTGCACGCCCTCGCGGGAGACCTCGCCGCCGCTGGACTGGCCGCTGCCCTTCGACACCTTGTCGATCTCGTCGAGGAAGACGATGCCGTTCTGCTCCACCGCCTCGATGGCACGGCTCTTGATGTCGTCCTCGTTGACCAGCTTGCCGGCCTCTTCGTCGCGCAACAGGCCGAAGGCGTCCTTCACCGCGACGCGGCGCGTCTCGCTCTTCTGCTTGCCCATGCCGGCGAACAGGTTCTGCAGCTGGCTGGTCATCTCCTCCATGCCCGGCGGAGTGGTGATGTCCACGCCGGGGCCCTGGGGGGTGACCTCGATGTCGATCTCCTTGTCGTCGAGCTGGCCCTCGCGGAGCTTCTTGCGGAACAGCTGGCGGGTCGAGCTGTCCTGGCGCGGCTCGTCTTCCTGGCCGCGGGGCGGCGGCAGCAGGGCGTCGAGGACGCGCTCCTCGGCGGCGTCCTCGGCGCGATGGCCGACCTCTTCCTTGGCCTGCTCGCGGACCAGCTTGATGGCGGCCTCGGTCAGGTCGCGGATGATCGACTCCACGTCGCGGCCCACGTAGCCCACTTCGGTGAACTTGGTGGCCTCCACCTTGATGAAGGGCGCGCCGGCCAGCTTGGCCAGGCGGCGGGCGATCTCGGTCTTGCCCACGCCCGTGGGGCCGATCATCAGGATGTTCTTGGGCGTGACCTCATGGCGCAGCTCGCCGTCGAGCTGCATGCGCCGCCAGCGGTTGCGCAGGGCCACGGCCACGGCGCGCTTGGCGTCTTGCTGGCCGACGATGTACTGGTCCAGGGCGTGGACGATCTCGCGGGGGGTCATCCGGGTCATGATCAGAGCTCTTCCAGCGTGACGTTGTGGTTGGTGAACACGCAGATGTCGCCGGCGATGGCCAGGGACTTCTCGGTGATCTCGCGGGCGGGCAGGTCGGTGTTCTCCAGCAGGGCTCGGGCCGAGGCCAGGGCGTAGTTGCCGCCGGAGCCGATGGCGATGATGCCGCGCTCGGGCTCCACCACGTCACCGTTGCCGGTGATGATCAGCGAGGCGTCCTTGTTGGCCACGGCGAGCAGCGCCTCGAGGCGGCGCAGGGCGCGGTCGGTGCGCCAGTCCTTGGCCAGCTCCACGGCGGCCTTGACCAGGTTGCCCTGGTACTTCTCGAGCTGGGCCTCGAAGCGCTCGAAGAGGGTGAAGGCGTCGGCGGTGCCGCCGGCGAAACCGGCCAGGACCTGGCCGTGGTAGAGGCGACGCACCTTGCTGGCGTTGCCCTTCATCACGGTGTTGCCCAGCGAGACCTGGCCGTCACCGGCCAGCGCCACCTGGTCGCCGCGGCGCACGGAAACGATCGTGGTCATGGAGGGGACTCCTTGGGGGAGGGAAAAACTCCCGATGACTGGCGGCGCCTCGGTCGGGCCGAGGCGCCGGGGTGAACTCAGGGGGAAGTGCGGGCGGGGCGCGCGGAATTCAACCTTGGTCGTGCCCCCGCGGCGGGCACGTCAGTTCTGCAGCTGGATCAGCAGCGGCTCGATGCCCTGGGTGGTCATCAGGTCCTGTGCGCGGTTGAGCTCGCGCCGATCGCTGTAGGGGCCGACCTGGACGCGGTGCCAGGTGTCGCCGCCGCCGGTCTTGACCTCGCTGATCTTGGCCAGCAGGCCGAAGTCCTTGAGGCGACCGGCCAGCCGGTCGGCGTCGCTGGCCGCGCGGAAGGAGGCGGCCTGGAGCACGAAGCGGGCATCGCCGCCCGCGCTCGCTGCGGCCGGCTGCGACGCGCCATCGGCCTCCATGTTGGCGGCGATCACCCGGGCGATGGGGTCGTCGTCGGAGGCCTCTGCGGTCGGCTCTGGGGCCGTCGGCTCGGGGCGTGGTGGCGGGGTCGCCGTGGAGCTCGGCACCTTGCCGCCCGGGGCGATCACCTCGGATTCCGGCAGCAGGGTGTAGAACTCGAAGGTCGGCATCGGCGGCTCGTCGGGCGTCTCGGCGCTCGCCTCTTCCTTGGGCGCCTGACGGCCCTCCGGCTGGGAGAGCACTTTCGCCAGCGGCGAGTCGCCGTCCTGCCAGGGCGCGGTGCCGTGCTGATGCTGGGCCAGCAGGAAGCCGGCCACCAGGCCGATGAGTCCCCACAGCCACCCCGGCACGCCGCGGCGCGGGGGCGGAGCGGCACGGCGGCGCGGCGTGCTGGTGGCGCCGCGCTTCTTGGCGGGCTGCTTCCGGGTGGCCATGGCTTACATCTCCTCGGGCGCGCCGACACCCATCAGGTCGAGGCCGTTGCGCAGCACCTGGCGGGTGGCCAGGCCCAGCGCCAGGCGGGCGTTGCGCGGGGCGTCGTCGTCGACCATCACCTTCACCGCGTTGTAGCAGGTGTGGAAGTCGGCGGCGAGGTCGAGCAGGTACTGGGCGATCTGCTGCGGCTCGTGGGCGGCGGCGGCGTGGGCGACCACCTCGGGGTAGCGGGCCAGGCGGTTGAGCACCGCCTTCTCCTGGTCGCTGTCGAGCAGCGCAAGCTTGGCCATGGCGAGCTCATGGTCGAACGCCTGGTCCTCGGCGTCGGCCTTGCGCAGCATGCTGCAGACTCGGGCGTGGGCGTACTGCACGTAGTAGACCGGGTTATCGTTGGACTGCGAACGGGCCAGGTCGATGTCGAAGGTCAGCTGGGAGTCGGCGCGCCGGGCGGCCAGGAAGAAGCGCGTGGCGTCGCGACCCACCTCGTCGATCAGGTCGCGCACGGTGACGTAGCTGCCGGCGCGCTTGGAGAGCTTCACCTCGACCCCGGAGCGGGTGACCATCACCATCTGGTGCAGCACGTAGTCGGGCCAGCCCTTGGGGATGCCGGCCTCGAGGGCCTGGAGGCCGGCGCGCACCCGGGTCACGGTGGAGTGATGGTCGGCGCCCTGCTCGTTGATCACCGTCGTGAAGCCGCGCTGCCACTTGTCGAGGTGGTAGGCGACGTCGGGCAGGAAGTAGGTGTACTGGCCGTCGGACTTGCGCATCACGCGGTCCTTGTCGTCACCGAAGTCGGTGGTGCGCAGCCACAGGGCGCCGTCCTGCTCATAGGTGTGGCCCTTCTCGATCAGGCGCTCGACCGCCTCCTCGACCTTGCCCTGCTCGTAGAGCGAGGACTCCAGGAAGTAGACGTCGAACTCGACGCCGAAGGCCTTGAGGTCCAGGTCCTGCTCGCGGCGCAGGTAGGCCACGGCGAAGTCGCGGATGGCCTCGAGGTCGTCCGGGTCGCCGGCGCCGGTGACGTGGCGGTCGTCGGCGTGAACGGTCTCGCCGGCCAGATAGCTGTTGGCGACGTCGAGGATGTAGCCGCCGCGGTAGCCGTCCTCGGGCCAGCCGGCATCGCCGGGATCGATGCCCTGCACTCGCGCCTGCACCGAGCGCGCCAGGTTGGCGATCTGGGCGCCGGCATCGTTGTAGTAGAACTCGCGGGTGACGTCATGGCCGGTGGCTTCCAGCAGGCGGCAGATGCAGTCGCCGATCGCCGCCCCGCGGCCGTGGCCGACATGCAGCGGCCCGGTGGGGTTGGCGGAGACGAATTCCACCTGCACCTTCTGGCCCTGGCCCGCCAGGTTGCGGCCGAAGGCGTCGCCGGCCTCGAGCACCTGGCGCACCACCTGGGCCGCGGCGTCGGTGGCGGCGAAGAAGTTGATGAAGCCGGGGCCGGCGATCTCGACCTTCTGCACGGCATCGCTCTCGGGCAGTGCGGCGAGCAGGATGTCGGCCAGCTCGCGAGGGGGCTTCCCGGCCGGTTTCGCCAGCATCAGCGCCAGGTTGGTGGCGTAGTCGCCATGCGCCTTGTCGCGGGTCGGATCGACCTTGATGGTGGGGGCGATCTCGGCGGGCACGACGCCCTGTTGCCGGAGGTTGTCCAGGGCGCCTTCGAGCAGCGCGATGATGGTCTCTTTCATGGAAGTGTCCGGTGTCCTGTGGCGTGGGCGATGCGAAGCGACCGCCCGGGCGAGTCTGGGGCGCCATTATCGGCAATCGGCGCCGGGCTTTAAAGGTGTGGCGTCAGGCCAGTGTCTGCGGATCGATATCCAGCGACCACCTCACCCGCCGGGCCTCGGGGCGGCTCTCCAGCCAGGCGATCAGCCAGGCCCCGGCCTCGTGGAGCCGGCTGCGGCGCTCGGCGGAGAGCATCAGCTGCAGGTGATAGCGGTTCTGGCGGCGCTCCATGGGCGCCGGCACCGGCCCCAGGCAGTCGACCTCGAGGCCGCGCTCGACGAGCCAGCCGCGCAGCGCCTCTGCCGCGAAGCCGCCGAGCTCGACCACCGCCGCCTCGTCAGGTGCCTCCAGGCGCAGTAGGGCCAGGAAGCGGAACGGCGGCAGCTGGGCGGCGCGGCGCTCCTCGAGCAGCTGGGCGGCCAGGGCGTCGTAGCCTGCGTCGGCGAGCAGGCGCAGGTGCGGGTCGTCGGTATGCATCGTCTGTACCAGCACCCGGCCCGGGTGGGCGGCGCGCCCGGCGCGTCCCGCCACCTGCTCGAGCAGCTGGGCGCTGTGCTCCAGCGCGCGAAAGTCGCTGGCGTAGAGGCCGGCGTCGGCGTTGACGACCACCACCAGGGTGACATGGGGCAGGTGATGGCCCTTGGCCAGCATCTGGGTGCCCACCAGCAGGCAGGGCTCGCCGCGGCGCACCTCGGTCAGCACCTGCTCCAGGGCGTCGCGGCGCCGGGTGCTGTCGCGGTCGATGCGATGGACCGGGATCTCGGGGAAGAGCGCCGCCAGGGTCTCCTCGGTGCGCTCGGTGCCGCTGCCCAGCGGACGCAGATCGATGCTCTGGCACTCGGGGCAGGCGTCGGGCAGGGCGCGGCGTCGGTTGCAGTGGTGGCAGGCCAGCAGCGGCGGCTGGCGGTGCAGGGTCATGCGGGCATCGCAGTGGTCGCACTCGGCCAGCCAGCCGCAGGCGTGGCAGGCGAGCGTCGGGGCGAAGCCGCGGCGGTTGATGAAGACCAGCACCTGATGGCCGGCGTCCAGCGTCTCGCCGATGGTCTCGATCACCGGCGGGATCAGCCCGGCCCGGCGCTGGCGGCCGCGCAAGTCGGTAAGCTCGAGGCGTGCCGGGGCATGGCGGCTGGCGCGCCGCGTCAGGCGCAGGTGACGGTAGTCGCCGGCCTGGGCTCGCTGCAGGGTCTCCAGCGACGGCGTGGCCGTGCCCAGCAGCAGCGGGATGCGGTGATGGTGGGCGCGGGCCACGGCGAGGTCGCGGGCGTGGTAGCGCAGCCCGTCCTGCTGCTTGAAGGAGCCGTCATGCTCCTCGTCGACGATGATCACCCCCGGGCGGGCCAGCGGCGTGAAGATTGCCGAGCGGGTGCCGATGACGATCGGGGCCCTGCCGCTGGCGGCCGCCTCCCAGGCATCCAGGCGCTCGTGGTCGGTGAGGCCCGAGTGCAGCGCCACCACCGGCACCCGGAAGCGGCTGCGAAAGCGCGCCAGGGTCTGGGGCGTCAGGCCGATCTCGGGGACCAGTACCAGCGCCTGGCGCTGGCGCCCGATGACAGCCTCGATGAGCTGCAGGTAGACCTCGGTCTTGCCGCTGCCGGTGACGCCATGCAGCAGGCAGGGGTGGAAGGCGTCGAGGCGCTCGTGCAGGGCGCCCAGCGCCGTGGCCTGTTCGCCGTTGAGAGGCAGGGCGGGCTCGGCCAGCAGCTGGCCGTCGTCGCTCGGCGCGCTGGCCGAGAGCGGCTCCTCGTGGCGCACCACCAGCCCCTTGTCGACCAGCGCGCGCAGTTGCTCGCGGCTGAACGACTGGGCGAGGATCGCCTGGCTGACCAGGCCGTGGGGGTGCTGGCGCAGCATGGCGAGCAGCTCGGCCTGGCGGGGTGCCCGGGCGAGCCCCGCCGGCGCCTCCTCGCGTCCGGCTGGCGTCACGCACCAGCGCTCGCGGGTGCGTGAGGCCAGCGCGCGCCCCTGGCGCAGCAGTACCGGCATGGCCTGCTGCAGGGTGTCGCCGAGGGCATGCTGATAGTAGCGGGCGGTGAAGCGGCACAGCCACAGCCAGTCGGCCGGCAGCGGCGCCTCGTCGAGGCAGGCGTCCACCGGCTTGAGTCGCGAGAGCGGCAGCTCGCTGTCGTCGCGGCACTCCGCCACCACGCCGACGACGCTGCGCCGGCCGAACGGCACCTGCACCCGCAGCCCCGGCTGCCAGCCACCGGGGGGCGCGTCGCGGCCGGGGAGGTAGTCGAACAGGCGGCGCAGCGGCGAGGGTACCGCCACGCCGAGCACGCGGGGCGCGGGCGGATGGGGGGAATCGGGCAATTGGCCTCCGGCGTCGGCTCTGCTAGAATACTTCGCCGCTGCGGACACCCTGGGTGCCTGGCGGCAACCGGTTCGCATGTACAGACAACCCGTATGCGGTGCCTGGCAGAAGATCAGGTGGCGGCATACAGCTTCGTGAGGCTCAAGATGAAACAAGGTATCCACCCGGATTACAAGGCGGTCAACGTGACCTGCTCCTGCGGCGCCTCCTTCGAGGTCGGCTCCACCTCTGGCCACGACTTCTCGCTGGACGTCTGCTCGCAGTGCCACCCGTTCTACACCGGCAAGCAGAAGCAGGCGACCACCGGTGGTCGCGTCGAGCGCTTCAACAAGCGCTTCGGTGCCGCTATCAAGCGCTGAGCCGACCGGCACATCGCTGTATCGAGAAACCCGCCCGCCGAGGCGGGTTTCTTCGTGTCTGGCCCTGCCAACGGCGCCTGCTGCCGTGCCGTCGCCACGATAAGGAAAACGTTATGGTTGGTGCGTTCAGCCATAAGTTTCGACAAATGACAGGAAACGTCTTCAAACGAGGCGGGAACGGGGTGGATGTTGTGTGAGTTGAGGGCTCCGGAATTCTTGTATACACTGGCTGGCCCATCATCGGCTACCGGATACTCTCAGCATGACGGACGCGAAGAAGCAGGCGGCGCTGGATTACCACGCGAAACCTTTCCCCGGGAAGCTCTCGGTGGAGCTCACCAAGCCCACCGCCAGCGCTCGGGACCTGTCCCTGGCCTACAGCCCCGGGGTCGCAGAGCCGGTGCGCGAGATCGCCAATGATCCGGAGAACGCCTATCTCTATACCGGCAAGGGCAACCTGGTCGCGGTGATCTCCGATGGCAGCGCCATCCTCGGGCTCGGCAACCTGGGTCCCCTGGCGAGCAAGCCGGTGATGGAGGGCAAGGGCGTGCTGTTCAAGCGCTTCGCCGGCATCAACTCGGTGGACGTCGAGGTCAATGCCGAGAGCCCGCAGGCCTTCATCGACACCGTGGCGCGCATCGCCGATACCTGGGGTGGCATCAACCTCGAGGACATCAAGGCGCCCGAGTGCTTCGAGATCGAGCAGGCGCTGGTCGAGCAGTGCAGCATCCCGGTCTTCCATGACGACCAGCACGGCACCGCCATCGTCACCGCCGCGGGCATGCTCAACGCCCTGGATATCGCCGGCAAGTCGCTGGACAGCGCCCGCATCGTCTGCCTGGGCGCCGGCGCGGCCGCCATTGCCTGCATGAAGCTGCTGGTCTCCTGCGGCGCGCATCCCGAGAACATCGTGATGCTCGACCGCAAGGGCGTGATCCACAGCGGCCGCGAGGACCTGAACCAGTACAAGGCGATGTTCGCCGTGGAGACGGACAAGCGCACCCTGACCGATGCCATCGACGGCGCCGACGTCTTCGTCGGCCTCTCCGGCCCCGGCCTGATGAGCGCCGAGCATATCCGCAGCATGGCCCCCAACCCGGTGGTCTTCGCCTGCACCAACCCGGACCCCGAGATCCATCCCGACCTGGCCCGCGAGATCCGCCCGGACGTGATCATGGCCACCGGTCGCTCCGACTATCCGAACCAGGTCAACAATGTGCTGGGCTTCCCGTTCATCTTCCGCGGGGCGCTCGACGTGCGCGCCACCCGCATCAACGAGGAGATGAAGGTCGCCGCCGTCCACGCGCTGAAGGACCTGGCCCGCGAGCCGGTGCCCCAGGCGGTGCTGGAAGCCTACGAGATGGATGAGATGACCTTCGGGCCGAACTACATCATCCCCACCCCCGTGGATATCCGCCTGCTGGAGCGGGTGCCGGCGGCCGTGGCCCAGGCGGCGGTCGACTCCGGGGTGGCGCGCAAGCCCTATCCCTCCCACTACCCGCTGCGCTCCACGGAGGACGTCTACGGCATCTGAGCCGATGACGCTTTCTGCGCTGCATGACGACGCCGGCCCTTGGGCCGGCGTCGTCGTGTGTGGGACATGCCTTGCCTACCAGTTGTAGAGCAGGGAGGCCGAGGTGGTGCGATCGGTGCGAGCCTCGGCGTCCTCGGGCGGGCGCGAGGTGTCCTTGATCTCGTGGGAAAGCTTCAGGGCCAGGTGGGCGTTGAGGCGGGCGGTGAGCGAGGTCAGCGAGCGCGAGGTGACGTTGGCGTCGGTGGCTTCCACCGAGAGCTCCTGCTCGAGGCTGGCGGTCTCCGAGAAGTCCCAGGCATAGGCCAGGGCGCCATAGACCACGCCCAGCGACTCGTCTTCCCTGCCCACGATGCGATCGTAGCGATAGCCCGGTCCGGCCTCCAGCGAGAGCTGCTGACGCGCGTCATTGAGCAGGTCGCGGCCATAGCCACCGATGGCGGTGAACTGCTGCTCGTAGCCGCTGAAGCGATCGCGGTCCCAGCGGGCGAAGCCGAACGCGTAGTGGGGCCCCTCGAGCTCAAAGCGCTCGCGGCCGGCGACCAGGTACTGTTCGGCGCTGGTCTCGCCGTCGCGGGAGACGTTGCGCACCTCGCCGCGCAGGGTGTGCGTCCATCTTCCCGTCAGCCAGGTGAGTCGGCCCTTGGCGATCAAGGTCTGACTGTCGGTGTTGCCCGACAGGTGGGTATAGCCCAGCTCGGCGCTGCCGGTGAGTCCCTCGGGGTGCTCCTCGGGCGGGGGTGGCGGCGCGTAGAAGGGGCTGGCCTGAGCGCCGCCGGCGATCGCCAGCAGCCCGCCGAAGGCTAGCCAACGAGGCAGCCGGAAGGAGGGGAGTGGGTACGACATGGTCAATCTCTGGGGGTGCCGCTGTCTGCGTCTGCCGACAGGGCGCCATCGATGCAAAGGGAGGGGCGGCCTGGCGGCCGCCCGAAGCGGAGAGGCAGTGGCGGCCTAGAAGATGGCCTCGTAGGCGCCGGTGCCCTGGGAGCCGCTCTCGCGCTCGACCTCCTGCTCGACCCGGCGTGGCTGGAAGCCGGGCAGGTGGTCGGCCATGAACAGTTCCTCGATGCCGCCGCTCTGTCCCTCGCGCAGGCGGCGACCGGTGTCGGGATCGATTCGCTCGCTCACCACGCCCCGGGGCCGCTCGGGCCAGCTTTCGGGCTGCCCGTTCAGGGCTTGGCCCATGAAATCCATCCAGATCGGCAGGGCGACCTGCGAGCCGTACTCGGCGGTGCTCTCGTTGTTGTCCTTGCCCACCCAGGTGGTGGCCACGAGATCGCTGTTGAAGCCGGCGAACCAGGCGTCCCGCTGGTCGTTGGTGGTGCCGGTCTTGCCGACGATATCGCCACGCTCCAGGGCCAGGGCGCGGCGCGCGGTGCCGCGCTCGACCACGTCGCGCAGCATGTCGCGCAGGATATAGACGGCCGCCGGGTCGGCCACGCGGGGCGCTACCTCGTAGGTCTCGCCGTCGCGCTCGACCATGATCTGACCGTCGCTGCAGTCGCGGCAGGCGACGCGCGGCGAGGCCTCGTCGACGACGGAGGTGTCCTCGTCATCGCCACGGGTCACCCGGTCGATGAACCAGGGGGAGACCTGAAAGCCGCCGTTGGCCAGCACCGCGTAGGCGTTGGTCATCTCCAGCGGGGTCAGGCTGGCGCTGCCCAGCGCCAGCGAGAGGCCGCGCGGCAGCTGGTCGGGATCGAGGCCGAAGCCCTCGAGGAACTCGATGGTGCGCTCCAGGCCCAGCGACTGCAGCACGCGAATGGTGACCAGGTTGCGCGAGCGTGCCAGGGCGGTCCTGAGCCGGGTCGGGCCGAGGAAGTCGCCGCTGGAGTTGGAGGGGCGCCACAGCTCGTCGCTGCCGTCCTGCAGTACCACCGGGGCGTCGTTGACCACGCTCGCCGGGTTCATCTCGCCGCTGTTGATCGCCGCGAGGTAGACGAACGGCTTGAAGATCGAGCCGGCCTGTCGGCGCGCCTGGGTGGCGCGGTTGAACTTGCTGGCGTCGAAGTCGAAGCCGCCCTGAAGGGCCAGGATGGCGCCGGTGTCGGGCTCCATCACCACCAGCGAGCCCTCGGCCTCGGGGCGCTGGGAGAGTCTCCAGCTGTCGTCCTCGTTCTGCAGGATGCGCACCAGCGAGCCGCGGCTTGCGATGTCGTCGGCCGAGTTCGGCGGCGTGCCGCGGCTGTAGGGGCTGAGGTAGGGATCCGCCCACTCCAGACCGCTCCAGGGCAGGGTGATGAGCTTGCCGCCGCGCGCCAGGACGCGCATCTCGCGGCCCTCGCTCTCGATCACGATGGCGGGCTTGAGCGGCCCGTAGGCGGGCGTGCGCTCGAGCACCTGCAGCCAGTTGCTGACGTCGCCCTCGATGCCCTCGATCTCGGTCTGGCTGCGTTCGGCGGCGCGCCGTGCGGTCTGCATGATCTCCGGCGACTCGGCGAGCTCCTCCTCGAGCCCCTCGCGGTCGGTGCGCTCCTGGGCCTCGGCCAGGCTGCGCGGAATATCGGTCTGCTCCGGGCCGCGCCAGCCGTGGCGGGTATCGTACTCGATCAGGCCGTTCGCCAGGGCGCGCCCGGCCAGCGGCTGCAGCTCGCTGTCCAGGGTGGTGTGGATGCGATAGCCGCCAGTATAGGCCCGGTCGCCATAGCGGTCGATGGCGAACTGGCGCGCCATCTCGGCCACGTAGTCGGCCTCCACCTCGACCTGGGCCAGGTGGCGGCGGGCGGTGACCGGCGCCTGCACGGCCTCCTCGTAGGCGGCCTCTTCGATGTAGCCCAGCTCGCGCATGCGAAACAGGATCCAGTTGCGGCGAATCAGAGCGCGTTCGGCGTTGGCCAGCGGATTGAAGGCCGAGGGAGCCTTGGGCAGGCCGGCGATCATCGCCTTCTCGGCCAGGGTCAGCTCGCTCAGTGGCCGGTCGTAGTAGACCTCGGAGGCCGCCGCAATGCCGTAGGCCCGATTGCCGAGATAGATCTTGTTGACGTAGAGCTCGAGGATCTCCGGCTTGGAGAGGATCTGCTCCATCTGCAGCGCCAGCAGGATCTCGCGGATCTTGCGGGTGAAGGTCTGGTCCAGCGTGAGCAGGTAGTTGCGCGCCACCTGCATGGTGATCGTCGAGCCGCCGGACTGAATATCGCCGCCGCTCGCCGCCAGCTCCACCGCGGCCCGCAGCAGGCCCTTCGGGTCGACGCCGGCATGGTCGAAGTAGGTCGCGTCCTCGGCCGCCAGCAGGGCGTCGATCAGCTCCTCGGGGATCTCGGCATATTCCACCGGGGTGCGGCGCTCCTCGCCGAACTCACCGATCAGCTTGCCGTCGCGGGTGAAGATGCGCAGCGGCGTCTGCAGCTCGAAGCCCTGCAGCTGGCGCACGTCGGGCAGGCCGGGGGCGAAGTAGAGCGCGGCACCCGCCACGCCCAGCACGCCGGCGGCGGACAGTGAGACCAGCAGCCAGAGGACGGAAACGACCAGGGTTCTAAGAAACTTCATGAAAATGCGGTATCCATGCTGGGAACGGGGGCGGAGTGGTGGCGATGCAATGGGCCTTCCCTCGCGGCGGCCATTATAGGAAGACGAGGGAGAGGTCACCAGCGTTGACGCCTGGCGACACCGCTGATCGTGTGAGATTCGGCAATATCATGTAATGTGCGATTACGCACTTGGGCATGACGATTATCATGCGTGATGGCCCAGTTTGAAATGAATCATCATAGTAAGCGGAAGAACGCACGGATCAGGCAGGGGCATGGCACACGATGCGACTAAGAGCACCCGGTAAGGGACTGATCGGTGTCGATATCACCTCGGCTACCGTCAAGGTCATCGAGCTGAAGCGCGCGGGTGGCCACTATCAGGTGGAAAGCTACGCCGTGCGGCCGCTGCGAGAGGGCGCCGTGGTCGAGCGGCGGATCCGCGACATGCCGGCCGTGGTGGACGCCCTCAGGCGCGCCGTGGATCATGCCCGGCCCAGCAGCCGCAACGCCGCCGTGGCCGTGCCGGCCGGTGCCGCGATCACCAAGGTGCTGTCTTTTCCCGCCTCGCTCGACGACGGCGAGATCGAGACGCGCATCCAGCTCGAGTCGGACCGACATATTCCGTTTCCGTTCAATGAAGTCGCCTTCGATTTCCAGCGCCTTGGCCTCAATTCACGCTACGGCGATCAGCAGGACGTCCTGCTGGTGGCCTGTCGCCAGCAGGACGTCAACCAGTTGACCGACGCGGTGCTGCAGGCGGGACTCACCCCGGCGGCCGTCGACGTCGAGACCTTCGCCGTGGAGCGCGCCTTTCAGGAGCTCCGCCATCAGCTGCCGTCGGAGGGTGGCGAGCAGGAGTGCGTGGCGCTGGTCGACATCGGTGCCACCATGAACGCCTTTCAGGTGCTGCGCGACGGGCGCGTCACCTACAGCCGCGACACCGTCTTCGGCGGCCGCCAGCTGACCGACGAGATCCAGAACCGCTATGGGCTGACCCTCGAGGAGGCGGGGCTCGCCAAGAAGCGTGGCGGCCTGCCCGACGACTACCAGCGCAGCGTACTCGATCCCTTCCTCGATACCCTGGTTCAGCAGGTGGGGCGCTCGCTGCAGCTCTATTATACCGCCGGGCGCAAGCAGGAGGTGCGCCACATGATCCTGGCCGGCGGCACCAGCGTGCTGCCGGGTCTGGCCGAGCGGCTGGCCGAAGAGAGCGGTATGGAGGTGGTGATCGCCAATCCCTTTCGCCGCATGAAGGTCAACGCCCGCATCGACGTGCCGACCCTGGCCGGTGATGCCCCGGCCATGCTGACCGCCTGCGGCCTGGCGATGAGGGTGGGCAAATGACCACCATCGAGATCAATCTGCTCCCCTGGCGGGAGGAGATGCGCGCTCGTCGCGGCAAGCGATTCACCCTGGCCTTGGCGCTGAGCGCGCTGGTCGGTCTGGGCGGCGGTTACGGCATGACCTGGCACTACGATCAGCGCTTGAGTGCTCAGCAGGAGCGCAATCGGTTCGTCGCGGCCGAAGCCCAGAAGCTGGACGCCGCGATACGCGAAATCAGCGAGCTGGAGCAGATTCGACAAACCATGGAGTCCCAGTTGCGGGTCTTCACGGCGCTCCAGACCGGGCGCGCGCAGACCGTTCACGTCTTCAACGACCTGGTGGCGAGCCTCGTCGACGGGGTGCATTACTCCGGGCTTGACCGACAGGGAGACACGCTACGAATGACCGGCGTGGCCGAGAACAATCGGCAAGTCTCCGACCAGCTGCGGGCGCTGGATGCGGCGGCCTCTCTCTCTCGGCCAGTGCTGTCCGAAGTCGAAGTCGAGCAGGAGGGAACGCTTCGGCGTTTCAGCTTGAGCCTCACTCAGCACCTGCCGTCTGCGCCCGATGATGCGCCGGGGGGAGAGCCATGAGGTGGGCAGATGAGTGGCGCCGACTGAAAAGCGTCGACTGGGGCGAGCTGGATATCAAGGAGGCCGGTAGCTGGCCCTTCTTGCTGCAGCTGATCTGCTGCGTGCTGACGCTGAGTCTGACCCTGGCTGGCATGTACTGGTATCTGGGGGCGCCCAAGGCCGAGGCGCTGGAGCAGGCCAGGGCGGAAGAGGCGCGGCTGATCGGGAATTATCGAAGCAAGGCGGCGCAGGCGGCGCATCTAGACGTCATGCGTGAAGAGATGGCCGTGCTCGATGAGCGCATGGGCGATCTTCGCGAGATGCTGCCCACGGATGCCGAGGTGCCGTCGTTGATCGATAACATCAGCGAAGCGGCGATCAGCAATCAGCTGGCCATCGAATTCATCCGCCTGCGCAGTCCCGTCGCCCAGGAGTTCTACCTCGAGCAGCCGTTCGATATCCGCGTGCAGGGCGGCTATCACAGCATCGCGAAATTTCTGGCCACGGTCGCCGGCTTGCCGCGCATCGTCACCCAGCATGATCTGACGCTCGAGCCCGTCGAGGAAGCGCAGGGCCAGCAACTGCAGCTCTCCATGCTCGCCCGCACCTATAGCTACCGCCAGCCCGACGAGGAGGCCCCGTGATCAGACTGCGATACGCGTTTCTCGCCGTCGGCATGGGGCTCTTGGTCGGCTGCACGGATCCTGAGTTGCGCCAACTCGAACAGCGGCTGGTCGAGGTGCGCGCGAATCCGGGGGAGGTGCCCCAGCTGGACCTCCCGGACATCCCGCCGATCGAGCGGGTGTCGTACGTTGGCAACGAGGCTCGCAGCCCCTTCGTCCCGCATCGCATGCAGGATCAGCGAGTGGCTCCGCAGGCCGGCGACCTGGCGCCCTCTTCGGATCGCCCGCGAGCGCCGCTCGAGGCCTACGATCTCGCCGAGCTGGATCTGGTGGGGATATTGACGGTAGGCGGTAAGCCGTCGGCGCTGGTGCGCGGGCCCGGCGGCAAGGTCCATCGAGTGGAGGTCGGCGATTACATGGGCCACGATCACGGGCGCATCGTGAGCATCACCGAGTCCTCGCTGGTGCTGGTGGAGACCGTGCTGGAAAACAATGCCTGGCAGGAGCGCTCCAGGCAGATCGCCCTGGGTGAGGGCGCATAACACATTCATGCCATGCCACCGGGCGGGTGGCTGGCCGGGGTCCGCAGGGAGAAGGGAACAATGCATGCGATGATTCGTGGTCTCGCCATCGTGGCGCTGCTGGCGGTCTCCACGGCTGCCGTGGCGGCCTCCACCCTCACCGACCTGGCCTTTCACCAAGCCAGCGACGGAGGCGTAGAGATAGCGCTCGACTTCAGCGGACCGGTGCCCGAGGTGCGTGGCTATCGTCTCGACGAGCCGGCTCGCCTGACCATCGACCTGATGGGCACGGCCAGCGCCCTGGAGCGCCGCCGCGAGGAGCTCGGCATGGGTGGCGTCCAGCGAGTCACGGCCCTGGAGGCGGGGTCGCGCACGCGGTTGGTCTTCGAGTTGGAAGGGCCCTTGCCCTACGACACCCGCCAGCAGGGCGATCGCCTGCTGCTCTCCATCGGCGGCGGGGCCGCTCAGCCGGCCGCGGCTCCCTCCACGCGGTCGACGGCGTCGTCGACCCGGGCGTCGACCCAGCCATCGACCCAGGCGTACCGCGAGCCCAGCATTCAGGACATCGACTTTCGCCGCGGTGACGGTGGCGCGGGACGGCTGGTCGTGACCTTCGATCGCTCCGGCGTGGATGCTCGTGTGCGCGAGAGCGGCCAGCGCATCATCGCCGACCTGCGCGACGTTCGGCTGCCGGCCTCGCTGGATCAGGTCTATGACGTCAGCGATTTCGGCACGCCGCTCAAGCGCGTCACTCCGCGCATCGGGCGCGACGGCGTGACCCTGGAGATCGAGGGCGAGGGGCGATTCGCCATGCTCTCCACTCTGACCGGCCGCCAGCTGGTGATCGAGGCCGAGCCGGTCACCCAGGCGCAGCAGGAGGAGCGCGTCCGCGAGCAGTTCCCCTATACGGGCGAGCGCATCACCCTCAATTTCCAGGACATCGAGGTGCGCTCGGTGCTGGCGATCATCGCCGATTTCACCGGCCTCAACCTGGTGGCCAGCGACAGCGTCACCGGCAGCGTCACCCTCAATCTGCAGAACGTGCCCTGGGACCAGGCCCTGGATCTGGTGCTCAAGAGTCACGGCCTGGCCAGCCGTCAGCAGGGCAACGTCATCGTGGTGGCGCCGGCCGCGGAGTTGGCGCAGCGTGAACAGATCGAGCTGCAGGCGCGTGAGCAGCTCGAGACGCTAGCGCCGCTGGAGTCAGAGTACGTCCAGGTCAAGTACGCCAAGGCCGAGAATCTGGCGCGCCTGCTGCGCGGAGGCGATCAGGGCTTCGGCCTGCTCTCCGAGCGCGGCAAGGTGGCGGTCGATGCGCGCACCAATACCCTGCTGATTCAGGATACCGCCGAGAATATCGACGACGTCCTCGCGACGTTCGAGACCCTGGACGTGGCGGTGCGTCAGGTGCAGATCGAGGCGCGTATCGTCATCGCGCGTGATAGCGCCACCCGCGAGCTGGGCGTCAACTGGGGGCTCTCCAACAACGAGGTTGATCCAACCAATGGGCTCAACGCCGACGGTGCCTCTAGTGGCAGTGCCGACAACGGCGGCCTGGCCGTGGACCTGGGAGGCGATCGCGATCCCGCCACGTCCTTCGCCTTCGGTTACCTGTCCGGCGATGTCCTGCTCGATCTCGAGCTGCGCGCCCTGGAGAGCGAGGGCAAGAGCCAGACCATCTCCCAGCCGCGGGTGATCACCGCCAATCAGCGTACCGCGGTGATCAAGCAGGGTACCGAGATCCCCTATCAGGAGGCCTCCTCCAGCGGCGCCACCAACGTCGAGTTCAAGGAAGCGGTGCTGGCGCTGGAGGTGACGCCGCAGATCACCCCGGATAACCGCATCATCATGGACCTGGTGATCAACAACGACACCGTGGGCGAGCTCTTCAACGGCGTGCCCTCCATCGACACCAACGAGATCGAGACGCAGGTGCTGGTCGATAGCGGCGAGACCGTGGTGCTGGGCGGCATCCTCAAGACCGACGAGGTGCGCAACCTCTTCAAGACGCCTTTTTTTGGCGACCTGCCGGTGCTGGGTAACCTCTTCCGCTATACCGAGAGCACCAATGATAAGGTAGAGTTGCTGGTATTCATCACGCCCCGAATACTGGACGACAACCTGGCCATTCGCTGATGCAGGGACTACCGAACCTGATACTGATCGGCCCCATGGGGGCCGGCAAGAGCACCATCGGCCGCCTTCTGGCGGCCGAACTGTCACGCGAGTTCTACGATAGCGACCATGAGATCCAGGCGCGCTGCGGCGCCGACATCCCCTGGATCTTCGACGTCGAGGGCGAGGCGGGCTTTCGCGATCGCGAGTCGCAGATGATCCGTGAGCTGACGCACTACGAAAACGTGGTCATCGCCACCGGCGGCGGTGCCGTGCTGCGGGAAGAGAATCGTCGGGTGCTGCGCGAGAGCGGCACCGTGATCTACCTGCTCACCACCGTGGAGCAGCAGCTGCGGCGTACCGCGAAGGATCGCAATCGACCGCTGCTGCAGCGCCCCGACAAGGAGGCCGTGCTGCGCGACATGTTCGCGCTGCGCGACCCCCTCTACCGCGCCACCGCCGATGTGGTGATACGCACCGACCGTCGCGGCCCGCGTGCCGTGGTCAACGAGATCGTGCGGCGCGTGTCGCGCCTGGTCGATCCCCTGCAATGCAAGGCCTGAGCCCATGATCGAGACCCCCGCAGCCCCGTCCACCCTCGAGGTGGCGCTGGGCGATCGCAGCTACCCCATCCATATCGGCCCCGGCCTGCTGGGCGACCCGCAGTGGCTGGCGCCGCACCTGGCCGGGCGCCAGGTGATGGTGGTCACCAACGAGACGGTGGCCCCGCTCTATCTCGACAAGCTGACCCAGGGACTTTCCGACGACCTCGAGGTGCGCACCCTGGTGCTGCCCGACGGCGAGGCCACCAAGACGCTGGCTCACGTGGAACGGATCTGGGATGCCCTGCTCGCCGCCGGCTTCAATCGCCGCTGCACCCTGATCGCCCTCGGCGGCGGGGTGACCGGGGACATGGTCGGCTACGCCGCCGCCTGCTACCAGCGCGGCGTGGCCTTCGTGCAGGTGCCGACCACGCTGCTCGCCCAGGTCGACTCCTCGGTGGGCGGCAAGACGGGCGTGAACCATCCGCGCGGCAAGAACATGATCGGCGCCTTCTGGCAGCCCCGCGCGGTGCTGATCGACACCGACACCCTGGCGACGCTGCCGCCGCGCGAGCTCTCGGCGGGGCTCGCCGAGGTGCTCAAGTATGGGCTGATCCGCGACGCCGACTTCCTGGCCTGGCTCGAGGCCGAGATGCCAGCGCTGCGGGGTCTCGACGCCGCCGCCCTGACCCGTGCCATCGAACGCAGCTGCACGCTCAAGGCCGAGATCGTCGCCGAGGACGAGACCGAGCAGGGCGTCAGGGCGCTGCTCAACCTGGGTCACACCTTTGGCCATGCCATCGAGGCGCATCAGGGGTATGGGCACTGGCTCCACGGCGAGGCCGTCGGTGCCGGCATGCTGATGGCCGCCGAGCTTTCGTGCCGCCTGGGGTGGCTCAGCGAGGCCGAGGTGGCCCGTGTGCGCACGCTCATCGAGGCCGCCGGCCTGCCGCTGGCGGCCCCGGCCGCGATGGGGGTGGAAGACTTTCTCGCCATCATGCGCCTGGACAAGAAGAACCTCGACAGCCGCCTGCGCTTGATCCTGCTGCGCACGCTGGGCGATGCCTGCATCCATGACGAGACGCCGCCACAGATCCTGGCCTCGCTCATCGAGGCATTCCCTCGCCGCTGAGCGTTTGACGGTGCTCGGTGCCTTTCGTCGGTGCCTCGGCGCATCGACTCAATAGCCGTCCTATTCGACGCCCGCCCTAGCGCGGGCGTCGTCGTGTCTGGGGTGCGTCGGCGTCCTGGATGGCGCTTCCTTTAAGCCATTCGCATGCCTCATGCCGGATCGGCATGGCGAAATCGCGGGTTGTTGGACTAAAGTCTAATGGTCTTCGCTCGGCGTTGAAGAAGCGTTGTTCGGTTTTGCAAGCTATTGAGTTAGCAAGTTTTTTTGCCTGAGGCATCGTGCAAGTGGCGGATTTGGCGGCGGTTTTTCATGAGGGTGTCGGCTGGGGTCGATTGCGCGGTGGGCGCGCCTCTGGCTATGCTGGTCGGCCTTTTACAGAGCAGTCCTCGCTCCCGTCGGGAGCGACATGGAAAAAGAAAAACCGATAACATTACCACGCGATGACTGCCAAAGAAACCACTCAACCCGAGGCACGCCCATGAACAGAGGTCTCCATCAGCCCGGCGAGTTCCGTGACAACTGCGGCTTCGGCCTGATCGCCCATATGGAGGGCCAGGCCAGTCACGATCTGCTCAAGACCGCCATCGAGTCACTGACCTGCATGACCCACCGTGGCGGCATCGCCGCCGACGGCAAGACCGGCGATGGCTGCGGGCTGCTGCTGCAGATGCCGGATGCCTTCATGCGCAAGGTGGCGAAGGAGGCGCTGGGCGTGACCCTGGGCGAGCGCTATGCCGTGGGGGCCATCTTCCTGCCCGACGACGACGCTCGCGAGGCCCACGGGCGCGAGACCCTCGTCGCCGAGCTCGAGGCGCGTGGCCTTAAGGTGGCGGGCTGGCGCGAGGTCCCGGTGGACCCCAGCGTCTGCGGGCCCATGGCGCTGGACTGCCTGCCGCGGATTCGCCAGCTGTTCGTGGAGCCGGGTGCCGAGGGGGTCGAGCGCTTCGACGTCGACCTCTTCATGGCGCGCCGCCGCGCCGAGGAGAAGCTGCGCGACGAGCCGGACTTCTATGTCTGCTCGCTCTCCGCCGAGGTGCTCTCCTACAAGGGCCTGGTGATGCCGGTGGACCTGCCGGCCTTCTACCGCGACCTGGGCGATGCGCGCCTGGAGACCGCGATCTGTGTCTTCCACCAGCGCTTCTCCACCAACACCGCGCCGCGCTGGCCGCTGGCCCAGCCGTTCCGCCTGCTGGCCCACAACGGCGAGATCAACACCGTCGAGGCCAACCGGGGCTGGGCGAACTCGCGCAAGGAGAACTTCCTGAGCGAGCGGCTGCCCGAGATCGCCGGCCTCGACGAGATCGTCAACACCAGCGGCTCCGACTCCTCCAGCATGGACAACATGCTCGAGGTGCTGCTGACCGGCGGCATGGAGCTGCATCGCGCGGTGCGCATGATGGTGCCGCCGGCCTGGCAGAACGTCGAGCTCATGGACGCCGACCTGCGCGCCTTCTATGAATACAACTCCATGCACATGGAGCCCTGGGACGGCCCGGCCGGGGTGGTGATGACCGACGGCCGCCAGGCGGTCTGCATGCTCGACCGCAACGGCCTGCGCCCGGCGCGCTGGGTGATCACCCGGAACGGCTACATCACCCTGGCCTCCGAGATCGGCACCTACGATTACCGGCCCGAGGACGTGGTCGCCAAGGGGCGTGTCGGCCCGGGCCAGATCCTCGCCGTCGACACCGAGACCGGCGAGGTGCTGCATACCCCCGACATCGATCAGCGCCTGAAGGCCGCCTACCCCTACAAGCGCTGGCTGAAGCAGGAGGCCCAGTACCTCGAATCGGCGCTGACCGAGCTCGCCAACTTCCATTCCATGGACTCGGACGCGCTGCTCGTCCAGCAGAAGATGTTCCAGGTCAGCTTCGAGGAGCGCGACCAGGTGCTGCGCCCGCTGGCCGAGAGCGGCCAGGAGGCCGTCGGCTCCATGGGCGACGACACGCCCATGGCGGTGCTCTCCGGCAAGCAGCGCCTGCTCAGTGACTATTTCCGCCAGAAATTCGCCCAGGTCACCAATCCCGCCATCGATCCGCTGCGCGAGGCGATCGTGATGTCGCTGGAGACCTGCATCGGCGCCGAGCTCAACGTCTTCAAGGCGACCCCGGAGCACGCCCACCGCATCATCCTGACCACGCCGGTGCTCTCGCCGCGCAAGTTCGCCGCGCTGATGCACCAGGACGACCCGGCCTTCACCAGCCACGTCCTGCCGCTCGGCTACGACCCCCAGGAGATCGGCCTCAAGGGCGCGATCCATGCGCTCTGCCGCCAGGCCGAGCAGGCCGTCCATGACGGCAAGGTGATCCTGGTGCTCTCGGACGCCGAACTGAGCAAGGGGCAGGTGCCGATTCATGCGGCGCTGGCCGTAGGCGCCGTTCATCATCACCTGGGCCGCCTGGCGCTGCGCCCGCGCTGTAACATCGTGGTCGAGACCGGCTACGCCCGGGACGCCCACCAGATGGCGGTGCTGTTCGGCGTGGGCGCCACCGCGGTCTTCCCGTGGCTGGCCTACCAGGTGATGGCCGACATGCACCAGGCAGGTGAGCTGGTCGGCAACCCCGCCGACGCGCGCGAGAACTACCGCAAGGGCCTGCAGAAGGGGCTCTACAAGATCCTCTCCAAGATGGGCATCTCGACCCTGGCCTCCTATCGCGGCTCCCAGCTGTTCGAGGCGGTGGGTCTCTCCTCGGAGGTGGTCGATCTGTGCTTCACCGGCATGGCGTCGCGCATCGAGGGCACCGGCTTCAGCGAGCTGCAGCTGCAGCAGGAGCTTTTGGGGCGCGAGGCCTGGACGCCGCGCAAGGGCATCGCCCAGGGCGGCCTGATGAAGTACGTCCACGGCCACGAGTATCACGCCTACAATCCCGACGTGGTCATGGCGCTCCAGGAGGCGGTCCAGGAGGGCGACTACGCCAAGTGGAAGAAGTTTGCCCGGCTGGTCAACGAGCGCGATCCGGCCACCCTGCGCGATCTGCTCGCCCTCAAGCCGGCCGCCGAGCCGCTGCCCCTCGACGAGGTCGAGGCGATCGAGGACCTGCTGCCGCGCTTCGACAGCGCCGGCATGAGCCTCGGGGCGCTCTCACCGGAGGCTCACGAGGCGCTGGCCCAGGCCATGAACGAGGCCGGTGGCCGCTCCAACTCCGGCGAGGGGGGCGAGGACCCGGCGCGCTACGGCACCATCAGGAGCTCCAAGATCAAGCAGATCGCCTCCGGGCGCTTCGGCGTGACGCCGGCCTACCTGGTCAACGCCGAGGTGCTGCAGATCAAGGTGGCCCAGGGCGCCAAGCCCGGCGAGGGCGGCCAGCTGCCCGGTGGCAAGGTCAACGAGCTGATCGCCCGGCTGCGCTACTCGGTGCCCGGCGTGACCCTGATCTCTCCGCCGCCGCACCATGACATCTACTCCATCGAGGATCTGGCGCAGCTGATCTTCGACCTGAAGCAGGTCAACCCGGACGCCCAGGTCTCGGTGAAGCTGGTCTCCGAGCCCGGCATCGGCACCATCGCCACCGGCGTGGCCAAGGCCTATGCCGACCTGATCACCGTCTCCGGCTACGACGGCGGCACCGCGGCGAGCCCGCTGACCTCGATCAAGCATGCCGGCAGCCCCTGGGAGCTGGGCCTGCCCGAGGTGCATCAGGCGCTGCGCATCAACGGCCTGCGCGACAAGATTCGCCTGCAGACCGATGGCGGCCTGAAGACCGGCCTCGACGTGGTCAAGGCGGCGATCCTTGGCGCCGAGAGCTTCGGCTTCGGCACCGCGCCGATGGTCGCACTGGGCTGCAAGTACCTGCGCATCTGCCACCTCAACAACTGCGCCACCGGCGTGGCCACCCAGATGCAGTACCTGCGCGACGAGCACTTCCGCGGCACCGTCGACATGGTCAAGCACTACTTCCGCTTCATCGCCGAGGACGTGCGCGAGCTGATGGCCCTGCTCGGGGTGCGCCAGCTGACCGACCTGATCGGCCGCACCGACCTGCTCGAGGTGATCGAGGGCGTTACCGCCTCCCAGCGCAAGCTCGACCTGTCGGGTCTGCTGGGTAACGACTTCGTGCCTGAAGACGCCCCGCAGTTCTGCAGCGTGAACCGCAACGTGCCCCACGACCCGGGCGCCAAGAACCAGGAGGTCCTGGCGGCGCTCGAGGCGGCCATCGAGGCCAAATCCGGTGGCGAGTTCGACTTCACCATCACCAACTGCGACCGCTCGGTGGGCGCGCTGATCTCCGGCGCCATCGCCAAGCGCTACGGTGAGGCGGGGCTCGAGGACGCCCCGGTCATCGCCCGCTTCAAGGGCGTGGCCGGCCAGAGCTTCGGGGTGTTCAACGCCCGCGGCCTGCACCTCTACCTGGAGGGCGATGCCAACGACTACGTGGGCAAGGGCATGAACGGCGGCAGGGTGGTGATCGTGCCGCCGGCCGGCAGTGCCTTCGAGAGTCACGAGACGGCGATCATCGGCAATACCTGCCTGTACGGCGCCACCGGCGGCAAGCTGTTCGCCGCCGGCACCGCCGGCGAACGCTTCGCCGTGCGCAACTCCGGCGCCCATGCGGTGATCGAGGGGGCCGGCGACCACTGCGGCGAGTACATGACCGGCGGCATGGTCTGCGTGCTGGGCGAGGTGGGCGTCAACTTCGGTGCGGGCATGACCGGCGGCTTCGCCTATGTGCTCGACGAGGACCGCACCTTCGTCGACAAGTACAACCACGAACTGGTGGAGATCCACCGGGTGAACACCGAGGCCATGGAGGCCTACCGGCGGCACCTGCGGGAGGTCATCGAGGAATTCGTCGCCGAGACCGGCTCCGAGCGCGGCAAGGCGATCCTCGAGGATTTCAGCGACTTCACTCGCCACTTCTGGCTGGTGAAGCCCAAGGCGGCAAGCCTGAGCAGCCTGCTGGCCGAATCCCGTCGGCGTCCCGAGTAAGCCAGGCAGAGAGGAGCAGAGACCATGGCCAACCGTTTGAGCAACGATTTCCAGTTTATCGACGTGGGTCGCCAGGACCCCGAGAAGAAGGCGGCGCGGACCCGGGCACGGGAGTTCGCCGAGATCTACGAGCCCTACAAGCCCCAGGAGGCGGCCGGGCAGGCGCATCGCTGCCTGCACTGCGGCAACCCCTACTGCGAGTGGAAGTGTCCGGTCCACAACTACATTCCCAACTGGCTGCAGCTGGTCAGCGAGGGCAACATCCTCGAGGCGGTGGAGCTGTGCCACAAGACCAACTCGCTGCCCGAGGTGTGCGGGCGAGTCTGCCCCCAGGATCGCCTCTGCGAGGGTGCCTGCACCCTCAACGACGGCTTCGGCGCCGTGACCATCGGCTCGGTGGAGAAGTACATCACCGACACCGCCTTCGCCATGGGCTGGCGGCCGGACCTCTCCAGGGTCACCGCGACCGGACGTAAGGTGGCGGTGATCGGCGCCGGCCCGGCGGGCCTGGGCTGCGCCGACATCCTGGTGCGCAACGGCGTCAAGCCGGTGGTGTTCGACAAGTACCCGGAGATCGGCGGGCTGCTGACCTTCGGCATCCCGGAGTTCAAGCTCGACAAGACGGTGATGGAGCGTCGCCGCGCGGTCTTCGAGGAGATGGGCATCGAGTTCCGCCTCGGCGTCGAGGTGGGCAAGGACATCGCCTTCGATGCCCTGCTCGAGGAGTACGATGCCGTCTTCCTGGGCATGGGCACCTACAAGTACATGGAGGGCGGCTTCCCCGGCGAGGGTCTTCCCGGGGTGCACAAGGCGCTCGACTACCTGATCGCCAACGTCAATCACTGCCTGGGCTTCGAGAAGGAGCCCCACGAGTACACCTCGCTGAAGGGTCAGCGCGTGGTGGTGCTGGGCGGCGGCGACACCGCTATGGACTGCAATCGCACGGCCATCCGCCAGGGGGCGTCAAGCGTGACCTGTGCCTATCGCCGCGACGAGGAGAACATGCCGGGCTCCAAGCGCGAGGTGGCCAACGCCCGCGAGGAGGGCGTGGAGTTCCTGTTCAACCGTCAGCCGGTGGCGGTGGTCGGCGAGGGCAAGGTCGAGGGCGTGAAGGTGGTACGCACCCGGCTCGGCGAGCCTGACGAGAACGGTCGCCAGCGCCCGGAGGTGGTGCCCGGCTCCGAGGAGGTCATTCCCGCCGACGCCGTGGTGGTGGCCTTCGGCTTCCAGCCGAGCCCGGCGCCCTGGTTCGAGACCGTGGGCATCGAGATCGACGAGCGCGGCCGGGTCACGGCACCGGAGGCGGGGCGTGCCCATCCGTTCCAGACCACCAACGAGAAGATCTTCGCCGGTGGTGACATGGTGCGCGGCTCCGACCTGGTGGTCACCGCCATCTACGAGGGACGCCAGGCCGGCGAGGGCATCCTCGACTACCTGGAGGTGTGAGGCGCGGGCTACGAGCGCCGGGCCTCTAGCAGGGCGGCGCTACCATCCTGCTCGAAGCTCGAAGCTCGAAGCTCGAAGCTCGAAGCTCGAAGCTCGAAGCTCGAAGCTCGAAGCTCGAAGCTCGAAGCTCGAAGCGACGCAAGCCATGGTGAGCGTCGCCGGGGGCAGGTCGAAGCGGAGGTCATTTGCCATGGATGGCAAATGTAGCGCCCAGGGAAGGGTTCACAGCGCCTCCGCGTAGACCTGACGCCGGGAAAGCCGCGGGCTCACCCGCTGCACCGGGCTGAAATTGAGCCTTTGGTCGCATTCTGCTAGTCTGTCGTCCCATCCTGGCCCGGCTTCCTGCCGTGCCTACCGATCACGTTTCGACAGGTTCTCCATGACACGATATATCTTCGTGACCGGCGGCGTTGTGTCCTCTCTCGGCAAGGGCATCGCGTCGGCCTCGCTGGCGGCGATTCTCGAGGCGCGCGGCCTCAAGGTCACCATGCTCAAGCTCGATCCCTACATCAATGTGGATCCGGGCACCATGAGCCCCTTTCAGCACGGCGAGGTGTTCGTCACCGAGGATGGCGCCGAGACCGACCTCGACCTGGGGCACTACGAGCGCTTCATCCGCACGAAGATGACCCAGGCCAACAACTTCACCACCGGCCGCGTCTACGAGCACGTGCTGCGCAAGGAGCGCCGCGGCGACTACCTGGGCGGCACCGTGCAGGTCATCCCGCACATTACCGACGAGATCAAGCGTCGGGTCTATGAGGGTGGCAAGGGCTTCGACGTGGCGCTGGTCGAGATCGGCGGCACCGTGGGCGACATCGAGTCGCTGCCGTTTCTGGAATCGATCCGCCAGATCAGAAGCGAGCTGGGCGCGAGCCGGGCGATCTTCATGCACCTGACCCTGGTGCCCTATATCAAGACGGCCGGCGAGACCAAGACCAAGCCGACCCAGCACAGCGTCAAGGAGCTGCGCTCGATCGGTATCCAGCCGGATATCCTGATCTGCCGCAGCGAAGTGGAGCTCGAGGAGACCGAGTGCCGCAAGATCGCGCTGTTCACCAACGTCGAGGAGCGTGCGGTCATTCCCCTTCAGGATGCCGACACCATCTATCGCATCCCGCTGATGCTCCACGAGCGCGGCCTCGATGACATCGTCTGCGACAAGCTGCGCCTGGAGCCCGGCGAGGCGGACCTCGGCGAGTGGGTGAAGGTGCTCGATGCCAAGCTCAACCCGCTGAAGTCGGTCAACATCGCCATGGTCGGCAAGTACATGGAGCTGCTCGACGCCTACAAGTCGCTCAACGAGGCGCTGATCCATGCCGGCATCCAGTCCCGCATCAAGGTCAACGTCGACTACATCGACTCCGAGGACATCGAGCACCACGGCGCCGAGCGCCTGGCCGGCAAGGATGCCATCCTGGTGCCCGGCGGCTTCGGCGAGCGCGGCGTCGAGGGCAAGATCGCCACGGCCCGCTACGCCCGCGAGAACGGCATTCCCTACCTCGGCATCTGCCTCGGCATGCAGGTGGCGGTGATCGAGTTCGCGCGCCACGTGGCCGGCTGGAACGACGCCGACTCCACCGAGTTCACCCACGATACCCAGCACCCGGTCGTGGGTCTGATCACCGAGTGGCTGAGCCCCGAGGGCAAGGTCGAGCTGCGCGACGAGGCCTCCGATCTGGGCGGCACCATGCGCCTGGGCGGCCAGGTCTGTCAGCTCAAGGCCGGCAGCAAGGCCCGCGAGGCCTACGGCAGCGACGAGATCGTCGAGCGCCACCGCCATCGCTTCGAGGTCAACAACCAGTTCATCGGTGAGCTCGAGCAGGCCGGCCTGGTGGTCTCCGGCAAGAGCGTCGACAACTCTCTGGTGGAAGTGGTCGAGCTGGCGGATCACCCCTGGTACGTCGCCTGCCAGTTCCACCCCGAGTTCACCTCCACGCCCCGTGACGGTCATCCGCTGTTCACCGGCTTCGTCAGCGCGGCGCTGGAGCACAAGACGGCACGCACGCGTGCCCAGTCCGTCCACCAGGAGTGAAGTCGATGTCGGCACCCCAAGGCGAGACCCCGGAGCGTCACATCGGCATTGCCGGCCTCGAGGCCGGCAACTCCCTGCCGCTGATGCTGCTCGGCGGCATGAACGTGCTGGAGTCCCGCGAACTGGCCCTCGAAGTGGCTCAGACCTATGCCGAGGTGACCGCTCGCCTCGGCATGCCCTACGTCTTCAAGGCCAGCTTCGACAAGGCCAACCGCAGCTCCATCCACTCCTTCCGCGGCCCGGGCCTCGACAAGGGCCTGGAAATACTGGCCGAGGTGAAGGAGCGCTTCGGGGTGCCGATCATCACCGACGTGCACGAGCCCTGGCAGGCCGCGCCGGTGGCCGAGGTCGCCGATATCATCCAGCTGCCGGCTTTCCTGGCGCGTCAGACCGACCTGGTGGTGGCCATGGCCGAGACCGGGGCGGTGATCAACATCAAGAAGCCGCAGTTCCTGGCTCCCCACGAGATGCGCCATATCCTGCGCAAGTGCGAGGAGGCCGGCAACGACCGGCTGCTGCTCTGCGAGCGCGGCTCGAGTTTCGGCTACAACAACCTGATCGTCGACATGCTGGGCTTCGGCGACATGAAGCAGACGGGCTACCCCGTCTTCTTCGACGTTACCCACGCCCTGCAGCGCCCCGGCGGCCGGGCCGACAGCGCCGGCGGCCGGCGTGCGCAGGTCGTCGAGCTGGCCCGCTCCGGCGTGGCGGTGGGCCTGGCGGGACTCTTCCTCGAGGCGCATCCCGACCCGGACAACGCCAAGTGCGACGGGCCCTGCGCCCTGCCGCTGGATCGCCTGGAGCCCTTCCTGGCCCAGCTGAAGGCCATCGATGATCTGGTCAAGGGGTTCGCGCCTCTCGAGATTTCCTGATTCTTCCCAACGCTGACACGACAAGGACCAACAAGATGACCCATATCGTCGATATCCGCGCCCTCGAGGTGCTGGACTCACGCGGCAATCCAACCGTCCAGGCCGAAGTGCGCCTGGAGAGCGGCGCCATCGGCGTGGCGTGCGCCCCGAGCGGCGCCTCCACCGGCTCCCGCGAGGCCCTGGAGCTGCGTGACGGCGACAAGAGTCGCTACCTGGGCAAGGGCGTGCTGAAGGCCGTGGAGGCCATCAACACCGCGATTCGCGAGCGCCTGATCGGCATGGATGCCTGCGACCAGAACGGCCTGGACGATGCCATGCGCGTGCTCGACGGCACCGACAACAAGGCCACGCTCGGCGCCAACGCCATCCTGGCCGTCTCCCTGGCCGCCGCCAAGGCCGCCGCTACCGCCAAGGGCGTGCCGCTTTACGCGCATATCGCCGAGCTCTACGGTCAGCCGGGCCGCTACCTGATGCCGGTGCCGATGATGAACATCCTCAACGGCGGCGAGCATGCCGACAACAACGTCGACATCCAGGAGTTCATGATCCAGCCGGTGGGCGCGCCGAGCTTCCGCGAAGGCCTGCGCATGGGCGCCGAGATCTTCCACGCCCTGAAGAAGGTGCTCTCCGCCCGCGGCCTCTCCACCTCGGTGGGCGACGAGGGCGGCTTCGCGCCGAACCTCGCCTCCAACGCCGAGGCGCTGGCGGTGATCAAGGAGGCCGTCTCCAACGCCGGCTATGGCCTCGACAGCGACGTGACCCTGGCACTCGACTGCGCCTCCTCCGAGTTCTACCGCGACGGCGAGTACAACCTGTCCGGCGAGGGCAAGAGTTTCGATGCCGCTGGCTTCACCGACTACCTGGCCGAGCTGTGCGACCAGTACCCCATCGTCTCCATCGAGGACGGCATGGACGAGTCCGACTGGGACGGCTGGAAGGCCCTGACCGACAAGCTCGGCGACAAGGTCCAGCTGGTGGGTGATGATCTCTTCGTCACCAACACTCGGATCCTCAAGCGCGGCATCGACGAGCAGATTGGCAACTCCATTCTGATCAAGTTCAACCAGATCGGCTCGCTCTCCGAGACCCTGGAGGCCGTGCGCATGGCCCAGGATGCCGGCTTCACCGCGGTGATCTCCCATCGCAGCGGCGAGACCGAGGACACCACCATCGCCGATCTCGCGGTGGGCACCTGTGCCGGCCAGATCAAGACCGGCTCGCTGTGCCGCTCGGATCGCGTCGCCAAGTACAATCGTCTGCTGGTGATCGAGCAGGAGCTGGGCGACGGGGTCGACTACCCGGGACGCGCCGCGATCAAGGGCCAGTAAGCACTTCGAGTAAGCACTTCGAGTAAGCACCTCGAGTAAGCGAACAGCGTTGCCTTTGGCGTGATCTCGTGTAGGAGATCGCTTACGCGGTGACGACGACATTCGCTATTCGTGCGTCAGATAGGGCCGACCCCGCAAGGAGTCGGCCCTTTTTATTTTCTTGTTTTAAAAAGATTTTTTGGTTTTTGTCCGCGAGGGGTCGGGTGCCTGGGAGCCTCGCAAGCCGCCGTTGGTGAGCTTGTGTGATCGGGCTGGCGTGTCACAATGCCTCAGGGATTAGGGAGCGGTAACGCTTTCCGGCAGGATGCATTGGGATGCAAGCAAGAGTGATGCGCTCGGCGCGGCAGGACGCCGCCCCCGGGCAGGGACGTCATCACGGGAGTCGAGCGGAGGGAGCCGCTCAAGGATTGGCTGGGAGCGGGCGGCCTGCGGGCCGCCTTTTTTGTGGCCGAGAGTTTTTTTGATCGAGAGTTTTTTGATCGAAGGCTTATTTGACCGAGCGGTTGGCGGCTTGGCCCAGGACACAACGACGACGCCGGATGTCGAGAGACATCCGGCGTCGTCGTGTCTGGCGGGTGGTTACCCTCAGCGCTCGAGCAGCTCCAGCTTGCCCGGCTTGCCGTCCCAGGTCTCCGCGTCTTCCGGCGGATCCTGCTTCTCGCTGATGTTGGGCCACACCTCGGAGAGTTCGGCATTGATCTCGATGAATGCCTCCTGGCCCTCCGGCAGCTCATCCTCCGCGAAGATCGCTTCGGCGGGGCACTCCGGCTCGCAGAGCGCGCAGTCGATGCACTCGTCGGGATGGATCACCAGGAAATTGGGACCCTCGTAGAAGCAGTCCACCGGGCAGACCTCGACACAGTCGGTGTACTTGCACTTGATGCAGTTCTCGGTGACGACGAATGTCATGCCAGTCTCCCATTCTCCGGCCGGGGCATGGCCGATAGTCATTGATTCGATATTGGTTATAAGAAAATCATTTCTTATAATTTCAAGGCTTTTGGTCGAGCCATTCTAGTCGCGGCACGGGGCCCCCGCAAGCGCGTCGGGCCGTCATTGTCGGCCATTCACAGCGCCTCTTTCCAGCGGTAGAGCAGCTCCAGGGCCTCGCGTGGCGACAGCGCGTCGGGATCGAGTTCGCCGAGCTGCTCGACCAGCGGATGGGGCGTGCTGGCGAAGAGGTCGGCCTGGCGGGGTGCGCCGGTAGCTCGCTCGTCGCTGGCCGCGGCTGTCGGCAGCCGGCTGCCCTGGTCGATCTCCTGCTGTTCGAGGGTGGCCAGCTTCTCCCGGGCGCGGGCGATCACCGCCTGGGGCACGCCGGCGAGCTGGGCCACCTGCAGGCCGTAGCTCTGGCTGGCCGGGCCATCCTCCACCCGGTGCATGAAGACGATGCCGTTGCGGTGCTCCGCGGCCGTCAGGTGCACGTTGGCCACCCCCTCGGCCTGCTCGGGCAGTGCCGTCATCTCGAAGTAGTGGGTGGCGAAGAGGGTGAAGGCCCGCGAGCGCGTCAGGTGTTCGGCGCTGGCCCAGGCCAGCGACAGGCCATCGAAGGTGCTGGTGCCCCGGCCGATCTCGTCCATCAGCACCAGGCTCTGGTCGGTGGCGTTGTGCAGGATGCTGGCGGTCTCGGTCATCTCGACCATGAAGGTGGAGCGCCCGCCGGCCAGGTCGTCCGAGGAGCCGATGCGGGTGAAGATGCGATCCACCGGGCCGATGGCGGCAGCATCCGCCGGCACGAAGCTGCCGGTATGGGCCAGCAGGGTGATCAGCGCCGCCTGGCGCATGTAGGTCGACTTGCCGCCCATGTTGGGACCGGTGATGACCAGCATCCTGCGCGCGTCATCCATGACCAGGTCGTTGGGCACGAAGGGCGCCTCGCTGACCTGCTCGACCACCGGGTGGCGCCCGCCGCGGATGTCGATGCCCGGCGCTTCGGGCAGGGACGGGCGCACGAACGCGAGCGCCCGGGCGCGCTCGGCGAAGGCGCACAGCACGTCCAGCCCCGCCAGTGCCCGGCCGGTGCCCTGCAGCATGGCGAGCTCGGCGTTCAGGGTGTCGAGCAGGCCGTCGTAGAGCAGCTTCTCCCGGGCCAGCGCCCGGGACTTGGCCGAGAGCGCCTTGTCCTCGAACTCCTTGAGCTCGGGAATGATGAAGCGCTCGGCGTTCTTGAGGGTCTGGCGGCGCACGTAGTCCACCGGGGCGTCCCGGGCTTGGGCGCGGGGGATCTCGATGTAGTAGCCGTGGACCCGGTTGTAGCCGACCTTGAGGCCGGCGAGCCCGGTGCGCTCGCGCTCCCGGGTCTCCAGGGCCACCAGGTAGTCGCCGGCGTGCTCGGCGAGCCCGCGGTGCTCGTCGAGCTCGGCGTCGAAGCCCTCGGCGATCACCCCGCCGTCGCGGATCACCACCGGCGGGTTCTCCACCAGGGCGCGGCTCAGGGTGTCGGCGAGGTCCGGATAGGGGTGGATATGGCGCCTGAGCTCGTCGAGCGTAGTGCCCTCGGCGTAGCGCTCGAGCTCGGCCTCGAGGTGGGGCAGGGCGACCAGGGCGTCGCGCAGGCGCGCCAGGTCGCGGGGTCGCGCGCTGTAGAGGGCGACCCGGGCGAGGATGCGCTCGACGTCGCCGATCGCCTTCAGCGAGTCGCGCAGGGGCTCGAAGCCCTCGTCGTCGAGCAGCAGCGCCACTGCCGCCTGACGGGCGCCGACCTGATCGCGGTCGCGCAGCGGCCGGTTGAGCCAGCGCTTGAGCAGCCGCGAGCCCATGGCCGTGGCGGTGGTGTCGAGCACGCTGGCCAGCGTGTTGTCGGCGGTGCCGCCGAGGTTGACGTCGATCTCCAGGTTGCGCCGGCTGGCCGCGTCGATCACCACCGCGTCGTCGCGGCTCTCCACGCCGATGGCGGTGACGTGGGGCAGGGCCGTGCGCTGGGTATCCCGGGCATAGTCGATCAGCACGCCGGCGGCGGTGATGGCCGCCTCCAGGTGGGCGCAGCCGAAGCCGCGCAGGTCCTGGACCTGGAACTGGTCGCACAGTGAGCGCTCAGCGCTCTCGAGGTCGAACAGCCAGTCGCTCTGGCGGCGCAGGCCGCGGCGCCCCTCCAGGGACGGCGGCAGTGACAGGCTCTCGGCGACCAGCAGCTCGGCCGGGTCCAGGCGCGTGAGCTCGGCGAGCATCTCGCCTTCGCCCTCGACCTCCAGCACGCTGAAGCGCCCGCTGGAGAGCTCCAGCCAGGAAAGCCCCCAGCGCTCGCCGAGCGGCGCCATGGCCACCAGCAGGTTGTCGCGACGGGCATCCAGCAGCGCTTCGTCGTAGAGGGTGCCGGGGGTGACGATGCGCACCACGCGCCGCTCCACCGGCCCCTTGCTGGTCGCCGGGTCGCCGATCTGCTCGCAGATCGCCACCGACTCCCCGGCGGCCACCAGGCGCGCCAGGTAGCCCTCGGCGCTGTGGTAGGGCACGCCGGCCATGGGGATCGGCTGGCCGGCCGACTGGCCGCGCTGGGTGAGGGTGATGTCGAGCAGGGCGGCGGCGCGTTTGGCGTCGTCGAAGAACAGCTCGTAGAAGTCGCCCATGCGGTAGAAGAGCAGCACGTCGGGGTGCTCGCGCTTGATCTTCAGGAACTGGCTCATCATCGGGGTATGCTGGGCGCTGGCCTGTGACATGGGCTTCCTTGGACGTCCTGTGAAGAGGGTGGCGAGTTGCGGGGAGACCGGCGTCGGGCACGCCATGCATGTCTCGGGCAAAGCCAGTATTCTACGCCCAAGGGCGGTCGACGTCAGGCCGCCAGCGGGTCACTATCGTCAGGGAGGAAGGCCATGACCTCGCACGCCGAGGATCTCGAGCGCCATGATCTATGCGGCCTCGCCGAGTTGCTCGGCGAGCGCTGCCGCGCACGGGGCATCACCGTTACCGCGGCGGAGTCCTGCACCGGCGGCGGGGTGGCCAGCGCCATCACCGCCGTGGCCGGCAGCTCCGCCTGGTTCGAGACCGGCTACGTGACCTACGCCAACGGCGCCAAGGCTCGCCTGCTCGGCGTGCCCGAGACGCTGCTGGCCGAGCACGGCGCGGTGAGTCGCGAGGTCGTCGAGGCGATGGTCGCCGGCGCCTGTCGCGACAGCGGCGCGGGGCTGGGTGTAGCGATCAGCGGGGTGGCCGGCCCCGGCGGCGGCAGCGCTGAAAAGCCCGTGGGCACCGTCTGGCTGGCCTGGGGGAGCGCCGAGGGGGCCGAGTCGGCCTGCCTTCGCTTCCCCGGCGATCGCGCCGCGGTGCGCGAGCAGGCCGTGCGCGAGGCGCTGGCCGGCCTGGTGCGGCGGCTGGTGCCTTCCTGATCGTCACCGGCTCGCCTCGACGCTGGTCGCGGCCCGAATTTTTCGCCATACTACTGTGCAGTCATACAGTGGTTGACGGCCGTCGTTACCCTCATTCGCCACGCCTCATTCGCTATCTTTTAGGAGTTCCTTCATGGCTCAGGACGAAAACCGCAGCAAGGCGCTGAATGCTGCCCTCTCCCAGATCGAGCGCCAGTTCGGCAAGGGCACCGTGATGCGCCTGGGCGATGCGCCCCGCGTGGTGATGCCGTCGGTCTCCACCGGCTCGCTGGGCCTGGATATCGCGCTCGGCATTGGCGGGCTGCCGCTGGGCCGAGTGGTCGAGATCTTCGGCCCGGAATCCTCGGGCAAGACCACCCTGACCCTGTCGGTGATCGCCCAGGCCCAGAAGCAGGGCAAGACCTGCGCCTTCATCGACGCCGAGCACGCCCTGGACCCGAGCTATGCCGAGAAGCTTGGCGTCAACCTCGATGACCTGCTGGTCTCCCAGCCGGACACCGGCGAGCAGGCGCTGGAGATCTGCGACATGCTGGTGCGCTCCGGCGGCGTCGACGTGATCATCATCGACTCGGTGGCGGCGCTGACGCCGCGAGCCGAGATCGAGGGCGAGATGGGCGACTCCCACGTCGGCCTGCAGGCGCGCCTGATGTCCCAGGCGCTGCGCAAGATCACCGGCAACATCAAGAACGCCAACTGCATGGTGGTGTTCATCAACCAGATCCGCATGAAGATCGGCGTGATGTTCGGCAGCCCCGAGACCACCACCGGCGGCAACGCGCTGAAGTTCTACTCCAGCGTGCGCCTGGATATCCGTCGCACCGGCTCGGTCAAGCAGGGCGATGAGGTGACCGGCAACGAGACCCGGGTCAAGGTGGTCAAGAACAAGGTGGCGCCGCCGTTCCGCCAGGCCGAGTTCCAGATCCTTTACGGCAAGGGGATCTACCATGCCGGCGAGGTGGTCGATCTCGGCGTGCAGTGCAAGCTGGTCGACAAGGCCGGCGCCTGGTATAGCTACCAGGGCAACAAGATCGGCCAGGGCAAGGCCAACGCCGCCCAGTTCCTCGAGGACAACCCGGCGGTGATGGAGGAGATCGAGAGCCAGATCCGCGCCCAGCTGCTGACCCCGGTGGAGCCGAAGAAGGAAGAGGCCGCCGACGAAACGCTGGCCGCCGAGGAAGGCGGCGACGACCGGGCCTAAGACATGCTCGGTGATGCCTCCGGGGGCGGCGAGTCGACGCCCCGCAGCGACGCCATCCGCCTGCTGGCCCGTCGCGAGTATTCGCGCCAGGAGCTCGCCGAGCGGCTGGCGGCCAAGGGGCACGAGGCCGAGGCGATCGCCGAGTGCCTCGATGCCCTGGCCGAGCAGGGTCTGCAGTCCGACGAGCGCTTCGCCGAGGGGTTTCTGCGCTCGCGCATCCTGCGCGGCCAGGGGCCTATGAAGATTCGCCTCGACCTGGAGCGTCGCGGGCTGGATCGCGAGGAGATTCGCCACGCCTTCGACGAGGCCGCCCGACGCGGCGAGGTCGACTGGCTCGCCCTCGCCTGTGAGGCCCTGGCGCGGCGCTTTCCCGGCCCGGGCGATACCCCCCGCGAGCGCGCCCGGCGCGAGCGCTTCCTGGCCGGCCGCGGCTTCGATTTCGACCAGGTGCGCCACGCCCTGGAATCGGCCTGGTCGACCGACGACTGAGCCCGCATCGGCCCGCTCCCCTTCAGTCGATTGACAACTGCGCTATAATGCCCCCCTTTGCGAATGCCCTGGGTGGCGCTCCTGTGGCGCAGTGGCGAGCCGATACCGGCATCGACACGCCGCTTGCCGACCCACCGGGCCACCATGCTCATCGCTACGGATACCCCATGAAAAGCGCACACATCAGACAGGCTTTCCTGAGTTTTTTCGAGGAGCAGGGTCACACCATCGTGCCCTCCAGCTCGCTGGTGCCGGGCAACGATCCGACCCTGCTGTTCACCAACGCCGGCATGGTGCCGTTCAAGGACGTCTTCCTGGGGCGTGATCCGCGCCCCTACGTGCGCGCCACCTCCTCCCAGCGCTGCGTGCGTGCCGGCGGCAAGCACAACGACCTGGACAACGTCGGCTACACCGCTCGCCACCACACCTTCTTCGAGATGCTGGGCAACTTCAGCTTCGGCGACTACTTCAAGCGCGATGCCATCCGCTTCGCCTGGACCTTCCTGACCGAGGTGCTGGGGCTTCCCAAGGAGAAGCTGTGGGTCACGGTGCACATCAGCGACGACGAGGCCGAGCGCATCTGGAAGGACGAGATGGGCATCGACCCCGAGCGCTTCTCGAAGCTGGACGAGGACAACTTCTGGCAGATGGGCGACACCGGTCCCTGCGGGCCGAGCTCCGAGATCTTCTTCGATCACGGCCCCGAGGTGTGGGGTGGCCCGCCCGGCAGCCCGGAAGAGGATGGCGACCGCTACATCGAGATCTGGAACCTGGTGTTCATGCAGTTCGATCGCGACGCGGCCGGCACTCTCAATCCGCTGCCCAAGCCCTCCATCGACACCGGGATGGGCCTGGAGCGCATCGCCGCGGTGATGCAGGGCGTGCACTCCAACTACGAGATCGACCTCTTCCAGCGCCTGCTGGAGGCCGCGGCGCGAGCCACCGGCCACAGTGACACCGCGGCCCCCTCGCTGCGGGTGATCGCCGATCATATCCGCTCCTGCGCCTTCCTGATCGCCGACGGCGTGCTGCCCTCCAACGAGGGGCGCGGCTACGTACTGCGTCGTATCATCCGGCGCGCCATCCGCCACGGCCACAAGCTCGGCGCGCGCGGCAACTTCTTCCACAAGCTGGTGGGCGCGCTGGACGCGGAGATGGGCGAGGCCTATCCCGAGCTTCGCGAGGCACGCCATCAGATCGAGCGCGTGCTGCTCAAGGAAGAGGAGCAGTTCGCCCGCACCCTGGAGCACGGCATGGGCCTGCTCGAGGAGGCGCTGGCCGAACTCGAGGGCGATACCCTGCCCGGCGAGACGGTCTTCAAGCTCTACGACACCTACGGCTTCCCCTATGACCTGACCGCCGACGTCTGCCGCGAGCGCGACGTCAGCCTCGACGAGGCCGGCTTCAAGGCGGCGCTGGAGGCCCAGCGCGAGCGCGCCCGGGCGGCCAGCCAGTTCGGCGCCGACTACACGGCGGCGATCGAGCTCGAGGGCGAGACCGCCTTCACCGGCTATGAGCAGCTGGAAGATCGCGCCACGGTCACCGCCATCGTCGATCGCGAGGGCAACGCCCTGGCGCAGCTGGCGCCCGAGCAGCGCGGCGGCGTGGTGCTCGACCGCACGCCGTTCTACGGCGAATCCGGCGGCCAGGTCGGCGATACCGGCTACCTGGAGCTGGACGGCGGGCGCTTCCTGGTCACCGACACCCAGAAGCAGGCCGGCCATCACCTGCACCACGGCGTGCTGCTCGAAGGCGAGCTGGCCGTGGGGGCCGAGGTGCACCCCAGGGTGGATGCCAGCCTGCGCGCCGCCACGGTGCGCAACCACTCGGCGACCCACCTGATGCACAAGGCGCTGCGCATGGTGCTTGGCGATCACGTCCAGCAGAAGGGCTCGCTGGTCACCCCCGAGCGCCTGCGCTTCGACTTCAGCCACTTCGAGCCGATGACCGGCGAGCAGCTGGCCGAGGTGGAGCGCCTGGTCAACGAGCAGATCCTGGCCAACGCGGCGACGCGCACCGAGCAGATGACCCTCGACGAGGCCAAGGAGCGCGGCGCGGCGGCGCTGTTCGAGGCAAAATACGCCGACAGCGTGCGCGTGCTGACCATCGGCGCCGACGACTTCTCCATCGAGCTGTGCGGCGGCACCCACGTCGCCCGCAGCGGCGACATCGGCTGCTTCCACATCGTCAGCGAGGCGGGGATCGCCAGCGGCGTGCGGCGCATCGAGGCGATCACCGGCGCGGGCGCGCTCGCCTGGTTCCGCGAGCAGGAGGCGCGCCTGAACCGCATCGGCGAGCGGCTCAAGTCCAAGCCGGAGCAGGCCGAGGAGCGCGTCGAGTCGCTGCTCGAGCGCAACCGCACCCTGGAGAAGGAGCTCGAGCGGCTCAAGGCCAAGCTGGCCAGCGCCGCCGGCAACGACATGCTCAGCGAGGCCCATGAGGTCCAGGGCATCAAGGTGCTGGCCAAGCGCCTCGACGGCGTGGCCGGCAAGGAGCTGCGCGGCATGCTCGATCAGCTCAAGAACAAGCTGGGCTCCGGCATCGTGGTGCTGGGCGTCGCCGACGCCGAGGCCGGCAAGGTCAGCCTGATCGCCGGTGTGACCGACGACCTCACCGGCCGCGTCAAGGCCGGCGAGCTGGTCAACCACGTGGCCTCCCAGGTCGGCGGCAAGGGCGGCGGCCGACCCGATATGGCCCAGGCCGGCGGTAGCGATGTTTCGGCACTGCCGGGTGCGCTTGAGAGCGTACCCGTCTGGGTCGAGGAGCGACTGAAGTAGGATGCACAAGGGCCGGTAGCAGCGATGCACCGGCCCTCGTCGTATCTGGACACCTTTCACTCATCCGAGCGCTATGCGCACTCGACAAGCGAGGGAAAACGGCAAATGGCACTATACGTACAAAAATTCGGCGGCACCTCGGTGGGCTCCGTGGAGCGCATCAAGGCCGTGGCCGAGAAGGTCAAGGGCTTTCGCGACCAGGGTCATCAGATCGTGGTCGTGGTCTCCGCCATGAGCGGCGAGACCAATCGCCTGATCGGCATGGCCAATGAGATCAACGACGAGCCGACTCCGCGTGAGATGGACATGCTGGTCTCCACCGGCGAGCAGGTCACCATCTCGCTGCTGGCCATGGCCCTGCACAAGCTGGGCGTGCCGGCGACCTCCTACACCGGCTCCCAGGTGGGCATCCAGACCGACAGCGCCCACACCAAGGCGCGCATCCAGCGCATCGAGACCGACGAGCTGCAGGCCGATCTGGACGCGGGTCAGGTGGTAGTGGTCGCCGGCTTCCAGGGGGTCGATGAGGACGGCAACATCACCACCCTCGGTCGTGGCGGCTCCGACACCACCGGCGTGGCCCTGGCCGCGGCGCTCAAGGCCGATGAGTGCCAGATCTACACCGACGTCGACGGCGTCTATACCACTGACCCGCGGGTCTGCTCCAAGGCGCAGCGCCTGGAGACCATCACCGTGGAGGAGATGCTGGAACTGGCGAGCCTGGGCTCCAAGGTCCTGCAGATCCGCGCCGTCGAGTTCGCCGGCAAGTACAACGTCGCGCTGCGTGTGCTGTCCAGTTTCGAGGGCGGCCCCGGCACCCTGATCATTGCAGACTCTGATAAAGACGAGGATTCCATGGAAGAACCGCTGATCTCCGGCATCGCCTTCACCGCCAACGAGGCCAAGCTCACTCTGCTCAACACCCCGGACGTGCCGGGCGTCGCCTCGCGCATCCTGGGCCCGATTGCCGATGCCAACATCGAGATCGACATGATCGTGCAGAACGTGGCGCCTGCCGGCGACTACACCGACTTCACCTTCACCGTGGCCAAGGGCGACTACCGCCAGACCATGAAGATCCTCGAGGATCAGGTGATTCCCGATCTCGGCGGCGGCGACCTGCGCGGCGACGACAACATCGCCAAGGTCTCCCTGGTCGGCGTGGGCATGCGCTCGCACGCCGGGGTGGCTTCCAAGATGTTCCGCGTGCTGGCCGACGAGAACATCAACATCCGCATGGTCTCCACCTCCGAGATCAAGATCTCCGTGGTCGTCGACGAGAAGCACATGGAGCTGGCGGTCAAGGCGCTGCACAAGGCGTTCGGCCTCGACAAGCGCAGCATCGAGCAGGAATAAGGGCTCACTCGCGTCGCCGACACCTTCTACGCTTCTAGCAAGGATCGCCGACACGTGCGTCGAGGAGCCTTCTTTCAACGTGTTGCTGGCCGGCCATTGGCCGGCATCAGTGGTCAGGGACGACGAGTTGTCGCACAATGCAGCGATGTCGTCCCTCCCGGCGAGCATCCCGTAGCCCGAAGTCTGAGAAGGAGATCAGTCATGCTCATCCTGACCCGCCGTGTTGGCGAAACCCTGATGATCGGTGACGACGTCACCGTCACCGTCCTTGGCGTCAAGGGCAACCAGGTGCGTATTGGCGTCAATGCGCCCAAGGATGTCGCCGTACATCGCGAGGAAATCTACCAGCGTATCCAGCGCGAGAAGTCTGACCCCGACGTCGAGAGCGATGATTAGGGCCAGCGGACGATCGCGGGGCTCACTGCAACGGACCGGTTGCGAAAAATTGCCGGGACCGCTGGACAATGGCCTTATAGAACGGTAGGATACGCACCGTGCCGATGAGGGAGAGGTGGCCGAGTGGCTGAAGGCGCTCCCCTGCTAAGGGAGTAAGGGGTTTATAGCCTCTTCGAGGGTTCGAATCCCTCCCTCTCCGCCATTATCGACACGTGAAGATAAAGCGCCCGTAGCTCAGCTGGATAGAGTACCTGACTACGAATCAGGTGGTCGGAGGTTCGAATCCTCCCGGGCGCGCCATCTTCAATCGGATGAGATCGACTGCTTCACGCTGTCGTACCCGTCCCCGCAATGAGCCTGCTCGTTGCCTTTCGCGCCCGTAGCTCAGCTGGATAGAGTACCTGACTACGAATCAGGTGGTCGGAGGTTCGAATCCTCCCGGGCGCGCCAGATTCAGACCCGTCCTCACCACGAGGGCGGGTCTTCTGTTTTGTTTCGATGTTTTCTCGCTAGCCGGACCGGTTGCGCCCAGGATGGGCCCCGGCTCCGCGATCGTTTGGGGCGCCGTCGCATTGCGACGTGCGCCTCTTTTTTTTGGTTCATCGCAGATCAGCGTGAAATGGGCAAGGCGCGTGAGGACAAGCAGGATAGAGAAACGGCGGTAAATCCGAGTAAGCTGATATTCGCCAAAACGTCAGCCTACGGACACCGCCGTTGCCATGGATGCTACCCCGCTCTGCCTGTTCTGGAAAGGCTTCACCGTCACCCA